>Ga0182229_1000072_pt1 | contig 24844 bp, 23 predicted proteins | sample G6R1MG_32_FD_129663 | JGI IMG/M metagenome (GOLD analysis project Ga0182229, IMG submission 129663) | Miscanthus phyllosphere microbial communities from Michigan, USA - G6R4_MAIN_07NOV2016_LD1 MG | ecosystem: Host-associated > Plants > Phyllosphere > Phylloplane/Leaf | place: USA: Michigan...
CAGCTGATCCGCTTCTACGGCGACAGCATGCGGTCCATGGTGCCGAGCTTCCTCGAATTCTCGATGGCGAACTTCGCCCGCGACCAGGACGGCCTGCGCGAGAAGTTCTCGCAGAGCTTCGGCCCCTCCGCCTTCCAGCATGCCATCGAGCAGCAGGTGCGGACCAACATGAACTTCTTCGGCGATGCTATGAAGATGTTCACCGGCTTCGCCCCTCCCGGCACCTCGGTTGCGCCGCCGGCCAGCCCCCCGGCTCCGGCGCAGGGCAGCGATCTCGACGATCTCAAGCGCCAGATGCTGGAGATGCAGGCGCGCCTGGAGCAGATCGCCCGGAAATAGGGGGCGGGGGGCGTAAACCGAAAAGGTTGACGAAACGTTAGCGGCGGCCCCACGCTTGCTTCTGCAGCCATCAGGGCGGGCAGAGGTGCTGCGATGGAACGAATCGGGCCGGTCGGAAGTGCCAGAACGGGACGGGTCGAGGCGATCCGTCCGGTCGCCGCCGTGGCCGAGGAGCAGGCTGTGCCCTCGCGGGCCCTGACGCTCATCGAGGGCGGGCGGTCGGGCGGCACGCGCTCCGCCGCCTCCCTGCGGGACGGGCGCTCGGAAGCCGGCTTCGTCGCGCAGCTTCTCGTCGGGGCGGACCCGACCCTTCAGCCCTCGCGCAGCGTGCGCACGCAGCACGCGGCGAATCGCTATGCCGAGATGGCCCGCCTCCTCGCCTGAGGCGAGCGGGCACGAAAAAGGGCGCTGGCCTTGGAGGCCGCGCCCATTCTTCCGGAATCACATCCGCCTTGAAGCGTCGAAACGCCGTCTCAGGCCTCGGCCGACTTCACCTTCAGCACCTGACGGCCGCGATACATGCCGGTCTTCAGGTCGATGTGGTGCGGACGGCGCAGCTCGCCCGAATCCTTGTCCTCGACATAGGTCGGCGCCTTCAGGGCGTCGGCCGAACGGCGCATGCCGCGGCGGGAGGGGGAAGTCTTTCGCTTCGGAACGGCCATGGCAAGGATCCTTCGAATATGCCGGCGGACAATGCGGTGCGCGGGCGAGTCCCGTCGGAGGGGAGTCGCCATGCACACCGCAGGATACGGATGAGGGGGCGCTTATAGCGACGACGCCCTGTTCTGGCTAGAGCGCTCCGCGCGCAAGACGCGTCAGTGAAACTCCGCCTGCCCGGAGGCGTCGTTGATGGTTTCCTCGGCCAGATCCTCGCCCAGCCGGCGCAGGGCGATCTCGACCGCCTCCAGCGTCTCCAGCCGCCCCGCCCGCGCGATCAGGCTGTGGGCGGCGAGCAGGTAATCCGCCGCCCGTTCGAGGGGCGATCCGTCCTGCCAGGGCGGTTCGGGCGGCTTCAGGGTGCCGGCGGCCCTCACGATGTCGTCGGGGGGCTCGTCCAGGGGCATCAGCGAGCCGAGGAAGCCGAGGAAGGTCCGGCCGGGCGGCCCGAAGGACGGGACCGCGCCGGACACGATCCACACATATTCGCCTGTGCCCGCCCGCAGGCGGAAGCGCACGGTGAAGGCGCTCCGGGTGCGGATCGCGTCCAGCACGAGATCGCGGACGATGTCGCGGTCGTCCGGGTGGACGACCCGCGACCAGCCGAGGTTGCGCGCCTCGGCGAGGGTCTGGCCGGTGAGCTTGGTCCAATGGCGCCCGAGATGCGTGACGAGGCCCGCAGCATCGGTGACGAAAACCATCTCACGCTTCCCCGTTGCATGGAACGCCCGACCCGTGCGCTTGAAGAGTCCCGGAAACGGGGGCCGCCTCTTCAGGAACGGGAAGTATCCAACCCGGTCATTATTTCGTGTGCCAGGGTCATTTGACGATGGGCTGTGGACCGATTTCCGTTAAGCGCGGGTTCAAATCAGTTGGCCCAAAGCGTGGCTGCGGTGCCGCAGAGCGGGCCGTTACTGCCAGGAGAAACCCCATGGCTTCCTCCAAGACGTCGTCCGCCCTTCGCGCCCTCGCGGTGCTCGCGGCCCTGATGGCCGCGCCCGCCCTGGCTCAGGCCCCTTCGCCCGCCACGCCCACCGCCCCGACCAGGCCGATGGCGCCGAGCGCCCCCGTGGCCGGCGCCCCGAACGCCGCCAAGGCGCCCCTTCTCGACCTGAACAGCGCCAGCGCCGAGGAGCTCGACAAGCTTCCGGGGATCGGCACCGCCCGCTCCGCCGCGATCATCAAGGGGCGGCCCTACAAGGGGAAGGACGAGCTGGTGCAGAAGAAGATCATCCCGCAGGGCGTCTATGACGGGATCAAGGACAAGGTCATCGCCAAGCAGAAGTGATCGGGCGCCTCCGCCCGCTCACTCCGCCACCGCGCCCTGGGGGATGCTGAACCCCTGGGGCGTCTTCGCGGGCTTGGCCGCCGCCTTCGTCCCGTCGGTCTTCGCCCCGCCCTCGGCCGCCTTCGCGCCGCCCTTGCGGGGCGCCCCCTTCTTCGCCTGCGGCGCCGCCTCGGGCGCGATGGCGGGCGGCGCCACGCAGAGCGTGAAACTCAGTTCCGCCAGCGGCGTCCCCTCCTCGGAGACGATGTTCATCGTGTCGGGCAGCACCGGCAGCTTCGGCTCCCAGGTGATCGGCGCGCCGAGCATCGCCTGCACCACGGACGGCGTGCCGCCCCGGCGCAGGCTGGTGAAGTCCGGCCCGTAGGCCGTGGCCCGCTTGGCGCCGATCACCCCTTCGAGCACCTGCGTCACCTCCGGCGTCAGCGGGCGCAGGGGGTTCACGACCCGCGCCTCGCCCGCGCGGATCACCACGAACGCGAAGCCCTTGCCGTTCTCGTAGCGCGCCGCCTGCGCGCCGCAGGCCTCCATGGCCCGCGCGGGGACGGCCGAGACCGCGAGGGCGAGGGCCAAGACTGGGGCCAAGGCGGCGAGGGTCCGGGGCATCACCGCTCGCCTCCGTGGGGGCGCGCGTCGGCGGGCTCGGCCTGAGGGCTGACGTCGATGATTTCGGCGGAGCGGTCGATCGGACTCTCCCGGCGCCGGCCCACCGGGCCGATCAGCAGGTCCGTGTCGTCGTGGTGGAATTCACTGTCCATGTGCAGCGGCGGGCGGCGGCCCCGGGCCGCCAGGGCAGCCACGATCGCCCCCACCAGAATGAGAACCAGGACGGCGAGGAAGATCAGCAGTCGCTCCATGAGGGCGCCAGTGATAACGCCAAGCGCGCGGCGCGTCACCCGAAGACGCAGCCGGAACGCTCCTTGCGTCGCTCGCCCCGCGAGGACGGACGCTCAGCGAGGACACATCATGCAGCAGCAGATCGGCCGTGGTCCCGAGGAGCTGGAGGCGCATCTCCTCGGGCTCATCGACTCGGCGCGGGAGCAGGCGAGCGAGGATCCGTTCCGCAACCCCGTCCTGGCCGTGACGCTGGCGATCACCCGCTCCTTCGACCGGGGCGAGATCGCGGAGGGCGATCTCGACGGCCTGTTCGAGCGGCTGCGCGCCGAATCCCTGGAGGCGCGGGCGCAGCGCCTGCGCGACTATGTCGGGCTGAACGGCGCGGCGGACACCTCCGTGGCCTCGGCCCTGGTGGCGGCGGTCCCGGACAGGACCGGCGCCTTCGAGGATTTCGCCGCCCTCATCCACCGCACGGCCTTCGCGGTGGTGTTCACCGCGCACCCGACCTTCGGCATGCCCCGCGCCGTGGCCGAACTCCTCGCCCAGGCGGCGGGCCTGCGCGATGCCGCCGAGCGCGCCGCGCCCATCGGCAGGGCCGCCGCCCTGTCCACCCGGCCGGATTCGCCCGTCACCCTCGATCTCGAATTCGAGCAGGCCTGCGCCGCCGCCAACAACGCGCGCCTTGCGCTCGATGCCTTCAACGGCGCCCTGATCGACGCCGCCCGCGCCCGCTGGCCGGATCGCTGGGCCGAGCTTCGCCCGCGCCCCTTCGCCGTGGCGAGCTGGGTCGGCTGCGACACGGACGGGCGCACCGATATCGGCTGGTGGGACACGGTGCGCTACCGGCTGATCTCCAAGCGCATGCAGTTCGACCGGGTGATGCGGGAATTGCCCGACATCCCCGCCGCCCGCGAGGCGCGGGGCCTCGCCGAAGGGGCGCTGAGCGCCGTGAACCGGCAGCTCGCCGTCGCCCCGAGGCTCGGGGACAAGCCGTCGCTGGAAGCGGTGCATCGCTTCGCCCTGGCGCTCATCATCGAGCGCGAGCGGGCGCAGACCGATGCCGCCCCTCTCATCGCCGCCCTCGACGCGGCGCTGGCCGGGGCGGGCGAGGAGGCCGACCGCCGGGCCATCGCGGTGCTGCGGGCGGGCGTCGAGACCCACGGCCTGTCGAACGCCCTGCCGCATTTCCGGCTGAACGCCTCGCAGATCCACAACGCCGTCCGCCGGGTGATCGAACTCGAAGGCGAGCCCACCGACGCCGCCCAGCGCCGCTCGCACCTCGCCACGATCCACACGCTCCTCAACGACGTGACGCCGGTCGCGGTGGATTTCGGGGCGCTCGCCGCCGAGCGCGCCTCGGCCGCGCGGCTGATGATGACGATCGCGCAGATCCTCAAGCACGTGGACGGCACCCACCCCGTCCGCTTCCTCATCGCCGAGACGGAGACCGGCTACACCCTGCTCGCCGCCCTCTGGCTCGCCCGGCATTACGGCATCGCCGACAAGCTCGAGATCACGCCGCTGTTCGAGACGGCGAGCGCGCTGGAACAGGGCATCCGGGTGCTGGACGACGCCCTGCGCAACCCGCATTGGCGGGCCTACCTCAAGCGCATCGGCCGGCTCACCGTGCAGTTCGGCTATTCCGATTCCGGCCGCTATGTCGGGCAGCTTGCGGCGACCTTCTGGATCGAGCGCCTGCGCCTGCGCATCACCGAGATGCTGGTGCAGAACGGCCTCGCCGACGTCGAACTCGCGATCTTCGACACCCACGGCGAATCGATCGGCCGGGGCGCGCACCCGACCTCCCTGCGCGACCGCCTCGCCTACCTCGCCCCCGAGGATGCCCGCGACCGCGCCCGCAAGGCGGGGCTGAAGGTGCGCCTCGAATCGAGCTTCCAGGGCACGGACGGCTACCTGCTCTTCGGCACGAAGGACCTCGCCCAGGCGACCCTCGCCCGCATCGCCGAGCACGTCTACGCCCTCGACGTGGCGGAGGAGGACGCCTTCGCCGGCTACGCCCTCACGGAGGCCAAGGCGGGCGGCGCGCCGGCCGAGGACCCGATCTATTCCGAGCCCGATTTCGCCCTGGAATTCTTCACCGTCGTCCGCCAGGACATGGAGGCGCTGGTGGACGAGCCGGGCTACGCGGCGCTGCTCGGCACCTTCGGCCCGAGCCTCCTCGACCGCACCGGCTCGCGCCCCGTGGCCCGCCAGACCGACGCGGGCGGCCCGGCGCGGATCACCCATCCCCGCCAGATGCGGGCGATCCCCAACAACGCGATCCTGCACCAGCTCGGCTTCCTGGCGAACTCCCTGCACGGGCTCGGCCGGGCCGCCGGGCGGGGGCCGGACCTGTTCCGGGAGATGCGGCGGGATTCGCTGCGCTTCTCCCGCGCCTTCCGCCTCGTGCAGGTCGCGGCCTCGGTCGGCGACCTCGACGTGCTGCGCGCCTATATCGACACCCTCGATCCGGCCGTGTGGCTGGAGCGCGCCCGGCGCACGCAGAAGGATTTCCGCCGGGACGAACTGGTGGTGATCGCGGGCGCGCTGGAACGGCTCGACCTCGCCCCCGACCTGCGCCGCCTGTTCGGCCGCCTCACCCGCGATTGGCTGGCGCTGCGCGCCGCCGCCCCCGACCTCAACGGCATGTCGGCGCGGCTGACGCTGCTCCACGCCCTGCGGCTCGCCCTGATCCACCGGATCTGGTTCCTGGCGGTGCACATCCCCGGCTTCCGGCCGCAGGCGGGCATTTCCCGCGAGCAGATGCTGGAGCGCTTCCTGCGCCTCGACATCGACGGGTGCCTGGCGATGCTCGACGGGATCTTCCCGAACGAGCCCGACCCGACGCTCGGCCTCAATTTCGGCGAGCCCGCTGGCCCGCGCGATACTGGTACTTACGAGGCGGAACACGCCACGCTGTTCCAGCCGATCCGGCGGATGTTCGGGCAAGTGCGGGAAATCTCGGGGATGATCCAGCACGAGGTCGGGGCCTTCGGCTGAGCGCACGCCCAGAACTGAACACCAGCTTTACCGGTATGATCATCCTCCGTTCAGAACGGAGCGGCTACGACATTCCGGCATGCTTGCCGTGCGAAAGGGCCTTCGGGCCCCGGAACGCGGCAAGCGTGGCCATAAGAACATGTGCGTGATAACCGCCGAGCCCGCCTCAGGCCTACCCCTCGTCTCCAGCGACCGGCAGGTCCGTTCTCATCCGTCCACAACCGTATCGGTGCACGCGTGAAGATCGCTGTCCTTGCCCATCTCAAGTATCCGATCGGTCAGCCCCATGCCGGCGGATTGGAGATGCATACCCATCTCCTGACCGCCGCACTGCGTCGACGGGGACATGAGGTCGTTCTCTTCGCCAGCAAGGGCTCCGATCCTGCGCTGGAACCGGTGATGCTGTGCGAGCCGACCGGCTGCGCCGTCGCCAACCCGGAGCGTGAGGAGGAGATCGACCGCGCCGAGGCCGAGGCCTACCGCCGGATGATGGACATGGTGGCGGCCGGCGGCTTCGACCTCGTGCACAACAACGCCCTGCACGCCCTGCCGCTGCAGGAGAGCGCCCGCCTCGCCCTGCCGTGGGTCACGGTGCTGCACACCCCGCCCTTCGAGAGCCTGACTCAGGGCGTCGTCGCGGCGGACCCGGACATGGCCTTCCTCGCCGTCTCGCCGTCCCTGGCGCAGGAATGGTCGGAGATCGTTCCGCACGCGCAGGTGGTGGGCAACGGCGTCGACCTCTCGACCTTCGCCTACGGCGCCACGCCGGACGACCCGCCCTACGCCTTCTGGTCGGGCCGGATCGTGCCGGAAAAGGGCCTTCACCTCGCCATCGACGCCGCCCGCGCGGCCGGTCTGCCGCTGGTCTTCGCCGGGCCGAAGATGAACCCGATCTACTGGGATCAGGAGATCGCCCCGCGCCTCGGGCCGGACCTCACCCATCTCGGCCATCTCGCCCACCGGGACCTCGCCCGCCATCTCGGCCGGGCGCGGGTGGCGATCGTCTCGCCGCGCTGGGAGGAGCCGTTCGGCCTCGTCGTCGCCGAGGCGCTGGCCTGCGGCACGCCGGTCGCCGCCTTCCGCCGGGGCGCCCTGCCCGACATCCTGGACGAGACCTGCGGCCGCCTCGCCGAACCGGACGACGCGCTGAGCCTCGCCGAGGCGATCCGCGGGGCCGTGGGCCTCTCCCGTCGCGCCTGCCGCGACCGCGCCGAGGCGCTGTACGACGCCGAGGCCATGTTCGAGCGCTACTTCGAAATCTATGAGGACGTCATCGCTAACGCCTCGGAGCGGGCCCGGCCGAGCCTGCGCCGGGTGGCGGGCGGTCGCGGCTAAAAGGTATCCCAGAGGTCTTTCATGGTGCGTCCCTGCGTCGTCTGCGTCCCGGCCCGGAACGAGGCCGCGCGCTTGCCCCTCCTGCTCGACAGCCTCGCCGGCCAGGACGCCGGAGGCCCGATCCGGGTGGTGGTGCTGGCCAACAACTGCACAGACGGGATGGTGGAGGTGCTGCGCGAGGGCCAGGGGGCCGGGCGGTTCGAGGGGCTGGACCTGCGCATCGTCGAGGCCACCCTCGGAGGGGCGGACGCCCATGTCGGCACGGCACGGCGCATGGCGCTCGATGCCGGGGCGGACTGGCTCGCCGAACTCGGCGCGGAGGACGGAATCCTCCTGACCACGGACGCCGATGCGCGCCTTCCCGAGACCTGGGTCTCGGCCAACCTCCGCGCCCTGGAGAATGCCGAGATCGTCGGCGGCCGCCTCGTCATCGACGGCGACGAGGACCTCGCGCCGGGCGTCACCGATCTCAACGCGCGGGTGGAGCGCTACTGGGCCGGCGTGCGCCGCCTTGAGGAATTGCTCGATCCGGCGCCGCACGATCCGGCCCCCCGCCATGGCGACCATACAGGCGCGAGCCTCGGCTTCCCGGTCTCGCTCTACCGCGCGGTGGGTGGCCTGCCGCCGCTACCCTGCGGCGAGGACAACGCCCTCGTCGGCCTGATGCGCGACGGCGGCGCGAGGCTGCGCCATTGCCCCGAGGTCCACGTCCTCGTCTCGGCCCGCCGCGACGGACGGGTCGCGGGGGGCATGGCCACGGAGATGGAGCGCCGGGCGCGGGCCGTCTCCGGGGAAGCCTATCTCCTGCCGGAGGCCGGCTTCTGGGAGCAGCTGGTGCTGCGCCGGGCCGCCCTGCGCCGCGCCTACGACCTACCGGAGGAGGAGCGCGAGCAAGCTTGCGCCGCCCTCGGCCTCGGCTCCGGCGACCTCGCGGCGGTGCTCGCGACCGGTTGCCCCAACGCCATCGCCTTCGTGGAGCGCGCCGACCGTCTCATCGGGACGCGCTCGGCCCCGGCCCCCGTCTGCGACATCGACATCGCGCTGAAGGACCTCTCGGACATCGCCGCGCGGATCGAGCGGCGCGGCCGCGCCAGGAAGGCCGCGTGACCCGCGGCATCGGCTGGTACGTCCACCATCAGGGCGCGGGCCATCTGCAGCGCGCCCGCGCCGTCGCCGCGCATCTGCAGCGGCCCTGCACGATCATCGGCACCCTGGCGGGGGCCGACACGACCGGCCTCGACGTGCTCGACCTGCCCGACGACCGCCCCCTCGGCGACGGCGCGGGCTTCGACGGAGACGACGGCGAGGCCGAGCGGCCGGAGGCGTTCCACTACGCGCCCCTGCGCCATCCCGGACTGCGCGGCCGCATGGCCCGCATCGCCGCTTGGGTGGAGCGGACGGACCCGGCGCTGATCGTCGTGGACGTCTCGGTGGAGGTGGCCTTGTTTGCCCGCCTGCTCTCCGTGCCCACGGTGGTGGTGCGCCTCGCGGGCGAGCGCACCGACCGGCCCCATCGCGAGGCCTTCTGCAGTGCGAGCCGGGTGCTCGCCCCGTTCCCCGCCTCCCTCGAATCGCCGGGCACGCCGGATTGGGTCAGGGCGAAGACCTTCTACGCGGGCTTCCTCGGCGGCGCGCGGCCCGCGCTTGCCCGAGACGGGCAGGACGTCGTGGTGGTGTTCGGCAAGGGCGGGGAGGGCGGCGACCTCGGCGCCCTCGCGGCGGCGGCCCGCGCCGTGCCGGAGCGGACATGGCACGTCCTCGGCCCGGTATCGGGGCAGGGGGAGACGCCCGCGAACCTGCACCTGCACGGCTGGGTCGCCGATGTCGGGGCCTTCGTCGCGAAGGCGGCTGTTCTGGTCGGGGGAGGGGGCGACGGGCTCGTGGCCCTGGCCGCCGCCCATGGCAAGCGGTTCCTGTGCCTGCCGGAACCGCGCGCCTATGGCGAGCAGACGGAGAAGGCCGAGGCGTTGCACCGGCTCGGGGCCGCGCTGATCCGGCCCGCGTGGCCGGCGGCCGAGGCGTGGCCCGGTCTGTTACGCGAGGCGCTGGCCCTCGATCCGGCGATCATCGCGGGCCTGTACGACCCCGAGGGGCTCACGCGCTGTGCCGCCTTCCTCGACGGATTGGCCGGGGAAGGCGGGTTGCGATAGTCTGGGGACTTACGAGATCAGGTCGAGCTTGTCGGCCTGCACGCCTTCGCTGCGGAGGGTATCGGGCAGGGCGGAATAATCGCGGTAGCCGGCTTCGCGCGCCATGGCGTCGAGGGCGGATTGCTCGTCCGGGGCCGAGCCCGTCCAGAGTACGGCGCCGTTGTTCTTCTGCCTGATCTGAAAGATGCTCATGGAATGGTCCCTTAAGTGGCCAGGCTCTCAGCGCGACAACGCGGTCTGTCAGCGCTGGTTGCAGCGTGGCCGTGACGATCGGGGCAAGACGACCCGCCATCAAAACGCCGGGTGCCCGGCGGATAACCTGCCACGTCTCCGTACCGGCGCCAGCGAGCTTTCCCTGTGACGATCCGTTCCGCGCACGCCGCGTCCGTCCTTGCCCTCGTGCTGCTGGCCTCCCCGGCCCGCGCCGTCGAGCCCGCCTCCGTGCCCGAGCCCGCCGCCATCGCCCCGGCCGTGACCGTGGTGCACGCGGAGCGGCGCGAGATCGTGGAGAACGCCGTCGTCACCGGCACGCTGGTCCCGCGCGACGAAATCCTCGTCGCCCCCGAGGTCGAGGGGCTGCGCATCACCGAATTATTGGTCGAGGAGGGGGACCGGGTCGCGAAGGGGCAAGTCCTCGCCCGCCTGTCGAACGAGATGATCGCGACGCAGGAAGCCTCCAACGTGGCCTCCATCGCCCGAGCCGAGGCGGCCATCGTCCAAGCGCAGAGTCAGATCGTCCAGGCCGAGGCGGCCGAGACCGAGGCGCGGCTCTCCCTCGAACGCGCCCAGACCCTGAGCAAGACCGGCAACGCCACGGCGGCGGTGCTGGAACAGCGCGCCTCCGCCGCGCAGGGCGCCACCGGCCGGGTCGCCGCCGCGAAGGGCGGGCTCCAGGCGGCCCAGGCCGACCTCGCCACGGCGAAGGCGGCGGGCGCCGAGATCGCCCTGCGCCGGGCCCGCACCGATCTCCGCGCCCCCGAGGCCGGCATCGTCAACCGCCGCACCGCCCGCGTCGGCGCCACGGCGACGGCGGTGGGCGAGCCGCTGTTCCGCCTGATCGCCCGGGGCGAGATCGAATTGGAGGGCGAGGTGCCGGAGACCTGGCTCGCCCGGCTGAAGGTGGGCGATCCCGCCCGGCTCACCCTCGATCCGGGGCGCGCCGTCGCCGGCTCGGTGCGCCGGGTCTACCCGGAGGTGGACCGCATGACCCGCCTGGGCAAGGTGCGCATCCGCCTCGCCGACGACCCGGCCCTGCGCATCGGTGCCTTCGGCCGGGGCAGCATCGAGGTCGCCCGCCGCGAGGGCATCGCGGTGCCGGTATCGAGCCTGATCTACGCCGCCGACGGGCGGGCGAGCCTGCTCGTCGTGAAGGACGGGCGCGTCGAGGCGCGCAAGGTCACGCCGGGCCTCTCGGCCCAGGGCTTCACCGAGATCCGCGACGGCGTGGCGGCGGGCGAGCGGGTCGTGGCCCGCGCCGGCAGCTTCCTGCGCGACGGCGACCGGGTGCGGGCGGTGGAAGCCGCCCCGCCTCCTTCCGTCGCCGAAGCGCGCTGAGGACGAGCGATGCGCCTCAACGTCTCCGCCTGGGCGATCCGCAAGCCGCTGCCCTCCATCGTGCTGTTCCTGGTGCTGATGGTGCTGGGGCTGGTGAGCTTCCGCTCCCTGCCGATCACCCGCTTCCCGAACATCGACATCCCGATCGTCTCGGTGACGATCACCCAGGCCGGCGCCGCGCCCTCCGAGTTGCAGACTCAGGTGACGAAGTGGGTCGAGGATTCGGTGGCCGGGGTGAAGGGCGTGAAGCACGTCCTCTCCACCATCACCGAGGGCATTTCCACCACGACCATCGAGTTCCGGCTGGAGATCAACCAGGACCGCGCGGTCAACGATGTGAAGGATGCGATCTCCAAGATCCGCATCAACCTGCCGCGCACCATCGATGAGCCGATCATCTCCCGCGTCGAGATCGCCGGCCTGCCGATCATGATCTACGGCGCCTCGGCGCCCGCCATGACGCCGGAGGACCTGTCGTGGTTCGTGGACGACGTCGTCGCCCGCGGGCTCCAGAGCGTGAAGGGCGTCGGCGGCGTGGAGCGCCTGGGCGGCGTCGCCCGCGAGATCCGCGTCACCCTGAAGCCCGACCGGCTGCTGTCGCTCGGCATCACCGCCGCCGACGTGAACCGGCAATTGCGTCTCACCTCCGCCGACATGGCCGGCGGCCGCGCCGAGGTCGGCGGGCAGGAACAGTCCATCCGCGCCCTGGCGGCCTCGGCCAGCCTCGACACCCTGGCGGCCACGTCCATCGTCGTGCCCGGCAACCGCAAGGTGCGCCTCGACGAGCTGGCGACCCTCTCCGACACGGCCGAGGAGCCGCGCACCTTCGCCCGGTTCAACGGCGAGCCGGTGGTGGCCTTCGCCATCTCCCGCGCCACGGGGGCGAGCGACGCCGATGTTTCCATGGGCGTCGCCAAGAAGATCGAGGCGCTGCACGAGGCCAACCCCGATGTGCGCTTCGACCTGATCGACACCAGCGTCACCAACACGATCGGCAATTATCACTCCGCGATGATGGGGCTGATCGAGGGCGCGGCGCTCGCCGTGATCGTCGTGCTCCTGTTCCTGCGCGATTGGCGGGCGACGGTGATCGCCGCCGTGGCGCTGCCGCTCTCGGTGATCCCGACCTTCTGGGTCATGAGCGCGATGGGCTTCTCCCTCAACGCGGTCAGCCTGCTCGCCATCACCCTCGTCACCGGCATCCTCGTGGACGATGCCATCGTGGAGATCGAGAACATCGTCCGGCACATGCGGATGGGGAAATCGCCCTACCGCGCCTCGCTGGAAGCCGCCGACGAGATCGGCCTCGCGGTCATCGCCATCACGGCGACCATCATGGCGATCTTCGCCCCCGTCTCCTTCATGGGCGGCATCGCCGGCCAGTACTTCAAGCAGTTCGGCCTCACCATCGCGGCGGCGGTGTTCATGTCGCTGCTGGTGGCCCGCCTCATCACGCCGCTGCTCGCCGCCTACTTCCTGCGCGATCACGGGCCGGACCACAGCCACGAAGGTCCGGTGATGCGGGGCTACACCCGCCTCGTGCGCTGGTCCGTGCGCCACAAGTACATCACGCTGGTGCTGGGGCTCGCCTGCTTCGTCGCCTCCATCATGTCGACCGGCCTGCTGCCGGCGGGCTTCCTGCCGGCCGAGGATCAGGCCCGGACCCTGTTCGTGGTGGAATTGCCGCCGGGCGCCCGCCTGCCGGACACTGTCGCCATCAGCGACAGGCTGGTGGACCGGATCCGCACGCTGCCGGAGGTGAAGAGCGTCTTCGTGGATGGCGGCCGGCAATTGCCCGGCAAGAAGGAGGTGCGGCTCGCGAGCCTCACCATCAACCTGACCCCGAAGAACACCCGCCATCGCACGCAGAAGCAGGTGGATGCCGAGGTCGCCGCGATCCTGCGCGAGGAGCCGGACATCCGCTTCTGGGCCCTGCGCGAGGGCGGCCAGCGCGATCTCGCGCTGATCGTCGCCGGCCCGGATAAGGCGGTGGTGGCCGATGTCGCCGCCCGCCTGCAGCGCGAGGCGGCGCAGGTGCCCCACCTCGTCAACGTGATGTCGACGGCGCCGCTGGACCGCACCGAGATCCGCATCCGCCCGAAGCCGGCGGTGGCAGCCGATCTCGGCGTCTCGACCGACACCATCGCCGAGACGGTGCGGGTCGGGACCATCGGCGACATCGGGCTCAACCTCGCCAAGTTCAACGCCACCGACAGGCAGATCCCGATCCGGGTGCAGCTTCCCGAGACCCTGCGCGGCCAGCTCTCCGAGATCGGCGCCATGAAGGTGCCGGTGAAGGGCGGGCAGGCCGTGCCGCTGGAGACGGTCGCCGACATCTCCCTCGGCCAGGGCCCCACCGCCATCGACCGCTACGACCGCGCCATCCGCGTCGCCATCGAGGGCGACATGCAGGGGTCGGACGCGCTCGGCGAACTGATCTCGCAGGTGCTGAAGCTGCCGGCGGCGAAGGACCTGCCGCCGGGCGTCACCATCAAGCAGACCGGCGACGCCGAGGTGATGGGAGAGGTGTTCGAAGGCTTCGCCCTGGCCATGGGCGCCGGGCTGATGATGGTCTTCGGCGTGCTGATCCTGCTGTTCGGCAACTTCCTTCAGCCGCTCACCATCCTGTTCTCGCTGCCGCTCTCCATCGGCGGCGCGATCCTGGCGCTGCTGATCGTGCAGAAGCCGATCTCCATGCCGGTGGTCATCGGCATCCTGATGCTGATGGGCGTGGTGACGAAGAACGCGATCATGCTCGTGGACTTCGCCGTGGAGCAGATCCGCGAGGGCGTCGATCGGACGACCGCCATCGTCGATGCCGGCCGCAAGCGGGCCCGGCCCATCGTGATGACCACCATCGCCATGGCCGCCGGCATGATTCCCTCCGCCATGGCGCTCGGCATCGGCGGCGAGTTCCGCTCGCCCATGGCCATCGCGGTGATCGGCGGGCTCATCGTCTCGACGGGCCTGTCGCTGGTCTTCGTGCCGGCGATCTTCGTACTGATGGACGATCTCTCGCGGTTCATCGGCCGGCTGCTCGGCCGCTTCGTGGGCGAGCGCGACGATCCGCTCGACGCCCCCGCCTACGACCACCCCTCGGCCTCCAACGACGGGCACCGGCCGCCCCGCGTCGCGGCGGAGTAGCGCGAAGGCCCTTGCGCTTCGCGCCGCGATAAGGTGTCTCCCGCCCGGGACACGAACGGGGGAGTGCGGGCATGTCGGGTGGTCACGGGTCGGGGGGAAGCTCGAACAAGCGCGTGGCGCTGCTGATCTCGGTGCTGGCCCTGTTCCTGGCCTTCAGCGAAACCCTCGGCAAGGCCTCGCAGACGGAGGCGCTGGGCTCCAACGTCGAGGCGTCGAACCTCTGGGCGTTCTTCCAGGCGCGGACGATCCGCATGACGGTGATCCGCACCGCCGACGAGGCGGTCGCCCTTCTGCCCCCCGGCACGAGCCAGGAGGCGATCCAGGCCAAGCGCGCCGAATGGGCGAAGACCCTCGCCCGCTACGATTCGGAGCCCGCCACCGGCGAGGGCCGCAAGGAACTCACCGCCAGGGCCAAGCTCGCCGAGGAGCGCCGCGACCTCTCGCTGCTGCGCTACCACCATTACGAACTGGCCTCGGCCGCCTTCCAGATCGGCATCGTGCTCGCCTCCGCCGAGGTCATCACCGGCATCGCCGCCCTGGTCTTCGCGGGCGGGGCGCTCGGCATCGCGGGCGCGGCTCTGCTCGCCTTCGGCTACCTCGCGCCGCACAGCCTGCCGTTCCTGCACTGAGCCCGGTATTCCCTTCGAACGGCCGCGCTCTACACCCAATCACGACGGGGGAATGTCATGCCCGAGCGGGACGAGAACCAGGATCAGGGCCGCCTGACGCGGGCCGCGAGCTTCATCTTCCTGCACACCGAGCACGCGATCTACGCGGCGCTCGGCCTGCTCTTGGCCCTCACGGCCCTGGCCGCGCTCACCGAGGCGGTGGTCCTGACCTGGGGCGCCCTGCGCTCGCTCGGCGGGGCGGACCAGATCCTCGAGGTGGTGGACCGGCTGCTGTTCCTGCTGATGATCATCGAGATCCTGCACACGGTGCGGGTCTCGATGCGGTCGGGCAAGCTGACCGTCGAGCCGTTCCTGATCGTCGGGCTGATCGCCTCGATCCGGCGGGTGCTGGTCATCACCCTGCAATCCTCCGAACTCACCCACGCGAAGGACATGACGCCGGAGAAGTATGCGCTGTTTCAGGCGGCGATGATCGAGCTGGGCGTGCTCGCCGGCCTGATCATCGTGATGGTCTTCGCGATCTTCCTGCTTCACCGCGCCCGCGACGACGGCAAGCCGGCGGGCGAGGAATCGCACGAGCAAGCCGGCGGGTGAGGCCGACGCCCCTCAGTTGAGGCGCAGCACCGCCGCGTTCAGGATCGTCGCGAAGGCGACCCAGCAGGCATACGGCACCAGGAGCCACGCCGCCGCCCGGTCGAACCGCCACGTCAGGCGGATCGTCCACAGCACCATCACGAGCAGCGCCGCCACCACGATCAGCCCAAGGCCGATGGCGTGGGCGCTGAAGAAGACCGGTGTCCACGCCGCGTTGAGGGCCATCTGGACGAGGAAGGCGGCGAGCGCCAGCCGCCAGCCCTCGCGGCTCGGCCCGGTGAGCGGGCGCGCCCCGAGGAGCCTCCACAGCGACACGGCGATCATGGCGTAGAGCACGGTCCAGGCGACGGGGAATACCCAGTCGGGCGGGTTGAACCACGGCTTGTTGAGCCCGGCATACCAGCCGCCGATCTCGGCCTGGGTCGAGACCGAGCCGATGAACGCCGTCGCGGCGACCGGCACCACCGCGCAGGCGAGGCGCAGCCAGGGCCGCAGGGCGGGGCCTTCCGGGACATGGGTGGCGGCTGTCATGGCGGCTCGTCGGTTGGCATGGGTTGCGGCGGCCCCGCCATCGTGTCAGCGCGGGCGCGGATCGGGCAGGACAAATCGGATGTCAGGCACTAACGCATCAGAGGCGCCGGGTGGCATGCCGGACGACGCGCAAGCGGTGGATTTCTCGCGGCGGAGCCTCGCCGCGCAGGCGATGGGCCATGTCGACCCGACCACTCGCGCCGTGGTGATGCCGCTGCACGTGGCGACGACCTTCATCCGCGACCCGGACAACGGCTATTCCTCGGGCTTCTCCTATGCCCGCCCCGACAACGCCACCGTCCGCGAGGCGGAAGCGGTGCTCGCCATGCTGGAGGGCGCGCAGGCGGGGGCCATGCTGTTCGGCTCGGGCATGGCGGCGGCGACCGCCGTGTTCGGCGCCCTCGAGCCCGGCGACCACGTGGTCGCGAGCCACGTGATGTACTGGGCCCTGAAGCGCTGGCTGCGCGCCGAGATGCCCCGGCGCGGCATCACGGTGGATTTCGTCGGCACCGACGACCTCGATGGCCTGAAGGCCGCCATCCGACCCGGCGCGACGAAGCTCGTCTGGATCGAGACGCCCGGCAACCCGCTCTGGACCGTCACCGACATCGCCGCCGCCGCGGCCCTCGCCCACGAGGCCGGCGCGCGGCTCGCGGTGGATTCCACCGCCGCCTCGCCGTTCCACACGCGCCCTCTCGACCTTGGCGCCGACATCGTGATGCATTCGGCCACCAAGATCCTGAACGGTCATTCCGACGTCGTGGCCGGCGCCCTCATGGGGGCGAAGGCTGATGCGTTCTGGGAGCGGATCGCCAACATCCGCGCCGGCAGTGGCGGCATCCTCGGGCCGTTCGAGGCCTATCTGCTGATGCGCTCCCTGCGCACCTTCCACCTGCGGGCGGCGGCGCAATCGGCGGGCGCGGCGAACCTGGCCGCGCGGTTCCAGGGGCATCCCCATGTGGCGCATGTCCTCTATCCCGGCCTGCCGGGCGATCCCGGCCATGCGGTGGCCGCCCGCCAGATGCACGACGGGTTCGGCTTCATGCTGTCGCTGCGGGTCGCGGGCGGCGAGGCGGCGGCCATCGCCACCGCCGCGCGGGTGCGGCTGTGGAAGCGGGCGACGTCGCTCGGCGGCGTCGAGAGCCTGATCGAGCACCGTGCCTCGGTGGAGGGGCCGGACAGCCCGTGCCCGCCCGATCTCCTGCGCCTCTCGACGGGGATCGAGGCCCCGGACGACCTCTACCGCGACCTCGACGCCGCCCTGGGGGCCGCGCACGCGGGGTGATGGATCGCCGCTGGTGCCGAAAGGCGGGCTGGCGCGTTGTCGCGCACATCCGCCACGGCGCCCGGCGCCCCTAGCCCGCGAGACACCCGATGAGACCGCTTCTCCCCGCCGCGTTCCTGCTCCTGGGCTTCGCCGCCCACGCCCAGGCCGACACGGTGCCCGACCTCGACGTGGAGAAGACCTGCCGGTCGTCCCAGGTCGCAGATCCCGGCGTCAACGACAAGGCGAGCTACGAGGGCTGCCTGCGCTCCGAGAAGGACGCCAAGAGCCAGGCCGAGAAGCATTGGAGCTCCTATGCGCCGGCCGCGAAGCGGCAATGCGAGGCGCAGTTCAAGGCCGGCGGCTACCCGTCCTATGTCGAGATGATCACCTGCCTCGAACTCGCGACGGGCGTGGTGCCCGGCCAGAATACCGGCGACACCGGCGTCGGCGGAAAGGGCACGGCCAAGTCGGCCGGCGTCGAGGGCCAGGACGGGCAGAACCTCACCAAGGAGCCGAGCCCCAGCCAGCGGACGGACCCGCTGAAGGTGCTCGAAAAGAAGTAAGGTCGGCGCAAACAACCGCCAAGAGTATTTCCGTAATAACAACAAACGTATAATTGAAAATACTCGAGAACTATCCGCTCAAGGCCTCGATCCCTTGAGCGGATTACATTCATATGCAAAGCAATTAGCGTGATCGAGCGGAAACGCCAGGATGTCCAGATCCCGTACCCGGTGAGCCGCCGGGTGCCTGCGGGCGACGGCATCGCTCGGTCATTCGGAGACGCCGAGATGTGGTTCCTGCCACGGATCAGCGTTCTTGTGGTGGTGAGACGAGTGCGGAGGACCAGCTGGCATCTGATCCTCCGCGTTAAGCTCGGGTAATCACCGACAAGAAGGTCCGGGGCGGTGAAAGCCGCCTCGGGCCGCTCCGAAAATATGGAGCCGGTGCCGAAGAGCGGTCAAGGCCCCCGTAGGTTGTACTGCGAAGTCTACCCTGCGTTCTTCGAGGGTCTGGCCGGCGCATCGCCGTGCTATGCGCCGGCAAAGCTCGCTGTCGAGCCTTCGCCAGATTGCCGGATCCGTGAACGCCCTCACCATCATTGCCCCGATCTTCGGGATCGTCCTGATCGGCTGGGGCGCCGCGCTGACGGGGCTGATCTCCGACAAGGTGAGCGACGGGCTCTCGGAATACGTCTTCGCGGTGGCGGTGCCCGCACTGATCGTCGCGACGCTGACCCGGCCGGGCATGAGCGGCGAGATCGCGTGGTCGTACTGGGTGTCGTATTTCGGCGGCGCGGCCCTGTCGTGGCTCATCGGCACGCTCATCGCCAAGCGGCGGGCCGGGGTGGAGCGGCGGGGCGCGATCCTGCACGGCTTCGCGGCGAGCCAATCGAACACGGTGTTCGTCGGCGTGCCGATGATCCTGCAGGCCTATGGCGAGGAGGGGGCCTTCCCCCTGTTCATGCTGCTCGCCGTCCACCTGCCCCTCATGATGGGCAGCGCCACGTTCCTCATCGAATCGGATTCCGACAAGCCGATCCTCGCGCGCCTGCGGGGCCTCGTCCTGGTGCTGCTGAAGAATCCGATCTTCGTCGCCCTGATCGTCGGCATGGTGCTGAAGGCGACAGGCATCACCCCCTCGGGCATCCCGAAGGCGCTGATCGAGTCCTTCGCCGGCACGGCCTCCACCTGCGCCCTCGTCGCCCTCGGGGCGGGACTGAAGCGGTACAAGGTGCTGTTCGATCTGAAGGGCGCGGTGGTCATCGCGCTGCTCAAGAACATCCTGCATCCCCTCGCGGTCTGGCTGCTCGCCTTCCACGTCTTCTCCATGCCGCCCGCCTATGCGGGGGTGGCGACGCTGTTCGCCGCCATGCCGGTGGGCATCAACGCCTACCTGATGGCCGCGCGCTACAAGACCGAGATGGGCATGATCGCGGCCTCGGTGCTGGTCTCGACGCTGATGGCGCCGCTCTCGGCACTGTTCTGGCTCACCGTCCTCGGCAAGGCCTGACGGCAAGGCCTGACGGGAAGGGCGGCGCGTCACCCGTCGCGTTGGACGCGGGGCGGCAGGGGTTTAGGTTGGGCCCACGACAGCGGGCCACGAGACCCGCGCGACCCTGCGAGGAACCCATGAACGCCCCGATGCGCCCCCCGGGCAGCGCCTCCCCCTCCGCCCCGCCCTCCGCGCGCTTCGTCTGGGATGACCCGTTCCTGCTCGACGAGCAGCTGACCGAGGACGAGCGCGCCATCCGCGACGCCGCGCAGGATTTCGCCCGCGAGCGGCTGCTGCCCGGCATCGTCGAGGCCTACGCGAACGAGAAGACCGATCCCGGCCTGTTCCGCGAGATGGGCGAGCGCGGCCTCCTCGGCGTGACCCTGCCGGAGGAATACGGCTGCGCCGGCGCGAGCTACGTCGCCTACGGGCTGGTGGCGCGGGCGGTGGAATCGGTCGATTCCGGCTACCGCTCGATGATGAGCGTGCAATCCTCCCTGGTGATGTACCCGATCCATGCCTACGGCTCGGAGGAGCAGCGCCGGAAGTACCTGCCGAAGCTCGCCTCGGGCGAGTGGATCGGCTGCTTCGGCCTCACCGAGCCGGATGCGGGTTCGGACCCGGCGGGCATGACGACCAAGGCGGTGCGGACGGCGGACGGCTACCGCCTGTCGGGCGCCAAGATGTGGATCTCGAACGCGCCCTTCGCGGACGTGTTCGTCGTCTGGGCGAAGTCGGAGGCGCACGACGACGCCATCCGCGGCTTCATCCTCGAAAAGGGGATGAAGGGCCTCTCCGCGCCGACCATCAAGGGCAAGCTCAGCTTGCGCGCCTCGACCACGGGCGAGATCGTCATGGAGGACGTCGAGGTCGGGGAGGACGCGCTGCTGCCGAACGTCTCCGGCCTGAAGGGTCCGTTCGGCTGCCTCAACCGGGCGCGCTACGGCATCTCCTGGGGCGTCATGGGCGCGGCGGAGGATTGCTGGCGCCGGGCGCGGGACTACACGCTGGAGCGCAAGCAGTTCGGCCGACCCCTGGCGCAGACGCAGCTCGTCCAGAAGAAGCTCGCCGACATGCAGACCGAGATCACGCTGGGCCTCCAGGCCTCGCTGCGGGTCGGGCGCCTGATGGACGAGCACAAGATGGCGCCGGAGATGATCAGCCTGATCAAGCGCAACAATTGCGGCAAGGCGCTCGACATCGCCCGCGTCGCCCGCGACATGCACGGCGGCAACGGCATCATGGGCGAGTACCACGTGATGCGGCACGCCCAGAACCTCGAAACGGTGAACACCTACGAGGGCACCCACGACGTCCACGCCCTGATCCTCGGACGGGCGCAGACGGGATTGCAGGCGTTCTTCTGAGGTCGCATCGTCCCCTCTCGCCGCCGGCGGCGAGAGGGGAGGGGAAGCTCAGTACACCCCACCCGCCTGGGCGGCCGCGTCGGCGTTCGGCGCGGCGGCGGCGGGGGCACTGCTGGCCGGGGCCACGTAGGCGTCCGGCGGGGCGGTGCCCGGCTTGAACGCTTCGAGGATCGTGCCGGCCCCTTCGCCCGAGCCGGCGCGGGTACCGGAGGCGAGGTTGACGCGGATCAGCTTGATGCCTGGCGGCACGCGGAACGGCGTCGGCGGCTTGTCCTTCAGCGCCTGCTTCAGGAAGTCCAGGGCGATGGGGCCCGCGAGGCCGCCGCCGGTCGCCCGGTCTCCCAGCGAGCGCGGCTTGTCGTAGCCGATGTAGATGCCCACCGCGAGGTCGGGGGAGAAGCCCACGAACCACGCATCCTTCGCGTCGTTGGTGGTGCCGGTCTTGCCGGCGAGCGGCTTGCCGATCTGCTTCAGGATCGTGGCCGTGCCCCGCTGGACGACGCCCTCCATGATCGAGACCATCTGGTAGGCGGTGAGCGGATCCAGCACCTGCTCGGAATCGTCCACCAGTTTCGGCTCGTCCTGGCCCGACCACTTCTCCGCGTCGCAGCCGACGCATTTGCGGTTGTCGTGCCGGTAGATCGTCTCGCCGATCCGGTCTTGGATCCGGTCGATGAGCGTCGGGCGGATGCGGCGCCCGCCATTGGCGAGCATCGAATAGGCGGTGACCATGCGCATCACCGTCGTCTCGCCCGCGCCGAGCGACATCGGCAGCACCGGCAGCAGGTCGTCGTAGACGCCGAAGCGGCGGGCGTACTCCGCGATGAGCGGCATGCCGACATCCTTGGCGAGCCGCACCGTCATCAGGTTCTTCGAATGCTCGATGCCGTAGCGCAGGGTGTGCGGGCCGCCGGACTTGCCGTCGTAGTTCGAGGGCGTCCACGCCTCCTGGCCGGGGCCGGCCTCGATGGTGATCGGCGTGTCGAGCACGATGGAGGAGGGGGTGTAGCCGTTGTCCAAAGCCGCCGAGTAGACGATCGGCTTGAACGACGAACCGGGCTGGCGCATCGCCTGGGTGGCGCGGTTGAACTCGGATTCGTCGTAGGAGAAGCCGCCGACCATCGCGTGCACGCGGCCGGTGTTCGGGTCCATGGCGACGATGCCGCCGGAGACCTCCGGCCGCTGGCGCAGGCGGTACTGGTTGCGCCCGCCATCCATGGCCTCGACATAGACCATGTCGCCCGGCCGCAGGTTCGGCCGCCCGGCCCAGCGCATCCCCTCGGGGGTGATCACGCCGGTCTCGCGATCCTTGGAGATCTGACCGGAGGCCTCGCGGCGGGGCTGGAGCCCCACCTGGATGCCGCTCGCGCCGGAGCCCAGCACCACGGCGAGACGCCAGGGGGCGACGTCGCCCAGCGCCGGCACCTCGGAGGCGGCCTGCCCCCAATCGCGGCCGGTCAGATCGACATGGTTCGCCGGGCCGTGCCAGCCATGCGCCTGATCATAGCGCACGAGGCCGTCCACCAGCGCCTTGCGCGCCCAGGCCTGCATCTTCGGATCGAGGGTGGTGCGCACGGAGAGGCCGCCCTCGTAGAGCTTCTTCTCGCCGTAGCGCTCGGAGATCTCGCGGCGGACCTCCTCGGTGAAGTAGTTGGCGATGGAGCCGTTCGGGAAGGCCACGCGGGGGTTCACGCCGAGCGGCTGCTTCTTGGCGTTCTCCTCCTCCTCGCGGGTGATGTAGCCGTTCTCCCGCATCAGGCGGATGATCTCGTTGCGCCGGTCCAGCGCCGCCTGGGTCTTGCGGTAGGGGTGGTAGTTGTTCGGCCCCTTCGGCAGCGCGGCGAGATAGGCCGCCTCGTTGATCGTCAATTCGTGGACGGACTTGCCGAAATAATCGAGCGCGGCGGCGGCGACGCCGTGCAGGTTCCGGCCCGGCACGATGGTGCCGAGGAAGATCTCGTTCAGGTAGAGTTCGAGGATCTTGTCCTTCGAGTAGGCGGCCTCGATGCGCAGGGCGACGAGGGCCTCCTTGATCTTGCGGTCGTAGGTCTGCTCCGCCGAGAGCAGGAAGTTCTTGGCCACCTGCTGCGTGATGGTGGAGGCGCCCTGCTTCTTGCCGCTCTTGGCGTTGGTCAGGATCGCGCGGACGATGCCCTCGGGGTCGATGCCGCCGTGCTTGTAGAAGTTCTTGTCCTCGGCCGAGAGGAAGGCCGCCACGACGATCTTCGGCATCGCCTGGATCGGCAGGTACAACCGGCGCTCGCGGGCATATTCGGCCAGCAGCGAGCCGTCCGCCGCGTGGACGCGGGTCATCACCGGGGGCTCGTAGTTGGCGAGCGCGGCGTGGTCGGGCAGGTCCTGGCTGTACTTCCAGTAGAAGTAGCCGGCCACCACGGCACCGACGCAGAACAGCACCGCGCCGGCACTGAACAGAATCCCGAAGAAACGAAGGATCAGACGCATCCGGTTTTCCGCTCGCCGCCAGCCCGGAGATGCACCGATTCTCGGCGCAATCGGCTCCCGGACGCTGCCCTCAGGAGCCCCGCGAGGAGCCGCTTTGCAACCTCGCGTGCCGGGGCATCCGAACGCCCCGTATCCACACCGTATCTATGGTGAAACTGGGGCGATGGCGGCCGACCGGCGCGTCCCGGTGCCCGGCTTACCGATACTCGTGCGGGTTGCAAAGAATTGATCGACGGCCTTGGCCATCGACCCCGTGACCCCGGCGCGCCATTCGGGGTCCTGCAGCTTCTCCAGGTCGCGCTTGCTCGACAGGTAGCCGAGTTCCACCAGCACGCTCGGCACGTCGGGGGAGCGCAGCACCACGAAACGGGCCTCGCGGTGGGGCTTGGTGCTCATCTCCATCACGGGGCCGAGCTGGCCCATGAGGTTGCGCGCGAAGCCCGACGAGAAGCCGCGCGTCTCGCGCAACGTCAGTTCCTGCAGGATGTCGGCGATGTCCGGCGCGGCCTCGGCGGCTTCCGCGCCGGCGGCGGCGTCGGCGCGGTTCTCGCGCTCGGCGAGCTTGGCCGATTCGGCGTCGGTCGCCTTCTCGGAGCCGGTGTAGATCGTCGCCCCGCGCACCTGGGGCGCCGACGAGATCGAATCCGCGTGGATCGAGATGAACAGGTCGGCCTTGGCCTCGCGGGCGATGCGCACGCGCTCGTTGAGGGGCACGAACACGTCGCGATCACGGGTCATCTGCACCCGGTAGCGGCCGGCGGCGTTCAGCTTGCCCGCGAGATCCTGCGCGAAGCCGAACACGATGTCCTTCTCGAACACGCCCGTTGTGGCGATGGCGCCGGGATCGGTGCCGCCATGTCCGGCATCGATGACGATGAGCGGGCGCGGGTCGGTGGTCGTCGCGGCCGCCGAGGGCGCCGGGGCGGGCCGGGGGTCGGCGGAGGCGGCGGCCTTGCGGAACGCGTCGCGATCCACCTTCTGCAGCGGGATCGTCATGAGAACCGCCCCGTCGCGGGGGCGGGTGACGGTGTCGATCCGGCCCACGGTGGCGGGGGCGGCGAGGTCGATGACGATGCGCGAGCGGCCCGGCGCGAACAGGCCGTAGCGGAAGGATTGCACCACGCCGTCGCGCCGACGGCCGGAATCCGAATCCAATTGGAAGTTGACCTCGGGCAGGTCGATCACCACGCGGTCGGGCCGCTCCATCACGAAGGCGCGGGCATCGACCGGCCGCGACAGGGTGAGGGTGAGCTTGCTCTGGTTGCCCTGGCTCGACAGGTCGGCGCCGATGGCGATGGCCGACCCGCGCTCGCTGTCCTGAGCGCGCAGGGGCACGGCCAGGGCCAGGACGGCGGCCAAGCCGAGGAATGCGGAGCGGATCAAATGCGCGCGGCCAAGCATCGGACCATGTCGTTTCCCATGCGCCTCGATAGGCAATAGGAGCGCGATGGTTAACCGATGCTTTCCATCACAGGTTCGTTCCGGGCACCGTTGTTGCCCCGAAGCGACAGGGGAAGTGCACTCTAGGTTGCAGCGACTGTTTCCCACTCGCGCAAGGCGAGTGTCAGCGCGCGGCGAAAGACCGGCTCGCGGTGACCGTCAGCACGCCCCAGCAGGTCAGGGTCGAGTCGGCGGCGCGCTGGAACTCGCCGATCTGCAGGCGGACGACATCGGCCATGGAGCGGGCACCCGCCAGG
>Ga0182229_1000073_pt1 | contig 24806 bp, 26 predicted proteins | sample G6R1MG_32_FD_129663 | JGI IMG/M metagenome (GOLD analysis project Ga0182229, IMG submission 129663) | Miscanthus phyllosphere microbial communities from Michigan, USA - G6R4_MAIN_07NOV2016_LD1 MG | ecosystem: Host-associated > Plants > Phyllosphere > Phylloplane/Leaf | place: USA: Michigan...
AGGTGGCAACACCGGACCCCGACAACAACCGGCAGCCGGAGGCGAAACCGGCGAACCCCGCTCTCCACGGGGGACGCAGCTTAAAGCAACGACGAACGGGCTTTTTTGGTCTCGCCGACCCTCCAAAGGTCGGCACCGAAGAGGCTTGTTTCTCTTTGCCCGGCGTGCGGTTGGGGTCTCCCCATCCAATCCACGGCAGCTTCCGGGTGCTCTGCGCCCGCTCGGATCGACGTGTCTCCAAAGCACGCCGCGCCGCGCGACGCATCGCCCCCTGACGCCGGCGGCCGCGAGGTCGCCTGATTTCGACAACGCGCCCCGGCAGAGGGCGCTTTCGAGCCGTGGTGGGAGCCAACCATGACCGACCGGATCCGCGACTTCCTGCGCGCGCGCCGCGACCTCGGCCGCGACGAGGGCCCCGTGATGGTGCTCGACCGCGATGTCGTGCGCGAGAACTACACCGCCTTCGCCCGCTCCCTCCCGGACACGCGGGTGTTCTACGCCGTGAAGGCGAACCCGGCGCCGGAGGTGCTGCGCCTGCTCGCCGAGATGGGCTCCTGCTTCGACACCGCCTCGGTCGCCGAGATCGAGATGGTGCTCGCCGCCGGCGCCACGCCGGAGCGCATCTCGTTCGGCAACACCATCAAGAAGGAGCGCTGCATCGGCCGCGCCCTGGCGCACGGCATCCGCCTCTTCGCGGTGGATTGCGAGGCCGAGGTCGAGAAGATCGCCCGTGCCGCCGCTGCCGCCGGCCTCGAAGCGGGCGCGGTGCAGGTGTTCTGCCGCATCCTGTGCGACGGCGCGGGCGCCGACTGGCCGCTCTCGCGCAAGTTCGGCTGCGTGCCGGAGATGGCGACCGACGTGCTGGAGCACGCCCACCGCCAGGGCCTGTCCGCCTACGGAGTGTCGTTCCATGTCGGCTCGCAGCAGGGCAACACCGAGGCGTGGGATGGGGCCCTGGCCTCGGCCGCCGCGATCTTCCGCGAGTGCGCCGAGCGGGGCATCTTCCTGTCGATGGTCAACCTGGGCGGCGGTTTCCCGACCCAGTACCTGAAGGCCGTCCCGGGCGTGGAGAGCTACGGCGACGCGATCTTCCGCGCGCTCACCAAGCATTTCGGCAACCGCATCCCGGAGACGATCATCGAGCCGGGTCGCGGCATGGTCGGCAATGCCGGGATGATCGAGGCCGAGGTCGTGCTCGTCTCGAAGAAGTCCACGGACGAGGACGAGGTCCGATGGGTCTACCTCGACATCGGCAAGTTCGGCGGCCTCGCCGAGACGATGGACGAGGCGATCCGCTACCCGATCCGCACCCGCCATGACGGCGAGCGGACCGAGCCCTGCGTGATCGCCGGCCCGACCTGCGATTCGGTGGACGTGCTCTACGAGCGGCAGCATTACCCGCTGCCGGTCTCCCTCTCGATCGGTGACAAGGTGTTGATCGAGGGAACGGGCGCCTACACCACGACTTATGCGGCCGTCGCCTTCAACGGCTTCCCGCCGTTGCAGCAGATCGTGATCTAGCAGGGCGCCCTCGCCCTGCACGCGCGGAAGGACTCGTCCGTCCGCACTCCTGTTCTGTCACCTGGGTCCACCCTGGGAGGGCATGCCTGTGATCGAGATCCGCACGGAATTCCCCCACGACGTCCCGGCGCGCGAGCGCCTGCTCGACGTCTGCTTTCCCGGCAACCGCCGTGCCAAGACCTCCGAGCGCCTGCGCGAGGGGCGTCTGCCCGCGCGCGGCCTCGCCTTCGCGGCGATGCGCCGGGGCCAACTCGTCGGCACCCTGCGCCTGTGGCACGTCGAGGCCGGGCAGGACCGGGCGGCGCTGCTGCTCGGGCCGCTCGCCGTCGATCCGGCGGTGCAGGGCCAGGGGCTCGGCTCGGTGATGATGCAGGCGGCCATCGGCCGGGCCGAGGCCCTGGGCCACGGGGCGATCCTGCTCATGGGCGATGCGCCCTATTACGCCCGGTTCGGCTTCCGCGGCGATCTCGCCACCGGGCTGGCCATGCCCGGCCCGTTCGAGCGCGACCGCTTCCTCGGGCTGGAACTGCGCGAGGGCGCCCTGGTGGGGGCGGAGGGCATCCTGCGGGCGACGGGCCTGCCCGAGCCGGTGGCGGTGTCGGCCGCCGGAGCGGCCGCGCGACGACGCGCGGCCTAACCCTTCGTTCGGGTCCGTCCCATATCTCCCGTCACGACCGGGAGAGCCCTGACCGATGGCCGATGTTTCCGAAGCCCGCCGCTTCATCCCCCTGGGGATCGCGGTGCTCACCGTCTCCGACACGCGCAAGCCCGAGGACGACCGCTCGGGCGACACCCTGGTCGGGCGGTTAACCGAGGCGGGGCACCGCCTCGCCGGCCGCGCCATCGTCCCCGACGAGGTGGCGCGGATCCGGGCGCAGGTGGAGCAGTGGCTCGCCGACCCGGCCGTCGATGTGGTGCTGACCACGGGGGGCACCGGCTTCACCGGCCGCGACGTGACGCCGGAGGCCCTGGAGCCCCTGTTCGAGAAGCGGATGGACGGCTTCTCGGCGGTGTTCCACCGTATCTCCTACGACAAGATCGGCACCTCGACCCTGCAGTCGCGGGCGACCGCCGGGGTGGCGAAATCGACCTACGTTTTCGTGCTGCCGGGCTCCCCCGGCGCCTGCCGGGACGCCTGGGACGGCATCCTCGGCCAGCAGCTCGATTACCGCCACCGCCCCTGCAACTTCGTCGAGATCATGCCCCGCCTCGATGAGCACCTGCGGCGGGGGGCGGGCTAGGCCGTCGTCCCGTTGCGCTTGCGCAGCACGGAGTGGCGGCGGCCGTAGAAGAAGTAGATCACGAGGCCGATCGCCATCCAGATGACGAGGCGCAGCCACGTATCGAGGGGCAGGCCCGCCATCAGCAGCAGGCAGAACAGGATGCCGAGGATCGGCACCAGCGGCACGGCGGGGACGCGGAACGGGCGCTTCATCCGCTTTTCGGTGCGGCGCAGGTGGATCACCGCCCCGCAGACGAGGCAGAAGGCGGCCAGCGTCCCGATGCTCACCATCTCGCCGAGGATGTTGATCGGCACCAGGGCCGCCACCAGGGCGACGCAGGCGCCGATCAGCGCCTGGCTGCGGTAGGGTGTCTGGTAGGTCGGGTGGACGTGGGAGAAGAGCTTCGGCAGCAGCCCGTCCGAGGCCATCGTGTAGAAGATCCGGCTCTGGCCGTAGAGCAGCACGAGGATCACCGTGGTGAGCCCGGTGAGCGCGCCGAGCTTGATGAGCGCCCCGAACCACCCGATGCCGATGACATCGACGCCCTTGGCGATCGGGTCCGGCACGTTCAGGTCCTTGTAGGGGACGAGGCCGGTGAGCACCGCCGCCACCAGCACGTAGAGGATCGTGCACACCGCCAGGGAGCCGAGGATGCCGATGGGCATGTCTTTCTGCGGGCGCTTGGCCTCCTGCGCCGCCGTCGAGACCGCATCGAAGCCGATGAAGGCGAAGAACACCACGCCCGCGCCGCGCAGGATGCCGCTGTAGCCGTACTGCCCGAAGGTGCCGTCGTTCTCCGGGATCAGCGGGCTCCAGTTGGCCGAGTTGGTGTAGCGCCAGCCCAGCCCGATGAAGGCGAGGACGACCGCGAGCTTCACCGCCACCATGATGTTGTTGAGCCGCGCGGATTCCTTGGTGCCGCGCATCAGCAGCAGGGTCAGCATCGCCACGATCAGCATTGCGGGCAGGTTGAACAGGGCGGTGCCGCCGCCCTCGATGGCGGTGCCCGGGGCGTGGGCGAACTGGGGCGGGATGACGAGGCCGACATCCTTGAGGATGCTCGTGACGTAGCCCGACCAGCCGACCGCCACCGTCGCCGCGCCCATCGCGTATTCGAGGATCAGGTCCCAGCCGATCAGCCACGCGAAGAACTCGCCCAGCGTCGCGTAGGTGTAGGTGTAGCTCGACCCCGCCACGGGGATCAGGGCGGCCATCTCGGAGTAGCACAGGCCGACGAAGGCGCAGGCGATGCCGCCGAGCACGAAGGAGAGCATGATGCCCGGGCCCGCATATTGTGCGGCGGCGGTGCCGGTGAGCACGAAGATGCCCGCGCCGATGATGGCGCCGATGCCCATGGCCATGATGGAGAACGGCCCGAGGGAGCGCGACAGGCTCTGCGCCTCCGCTTCCCCACCCGAGACGATGTCCTCGACGGACTTGCGCGCCATCAGGCCGGATCTATCCATCCAAGTCTTCCCGTCTCGGCTCCGCCAGGAGGGCGGTTTTATCGTTGCTGGCAACTGAGCAAGTTTCCGGCCGTTCCGCCAGGGATCGACCTGAAGATTACATGGGATCAGCTTTCGCGTGGCCGATGCTGTTGCTCAGGACCGGTCGATCCGCCCGTTGAGGGCGCGGATGCGCAGCCGCCCGCTGCGTCCGGAGCGGCCGAGAAGGTCCTCCTTCCGCACCACGTCCCCGGCCCGGACGCCGCGCGCGCCGACCACGCTCTCGACGCGGGCGAGGAGGCGGGTGCGCAGCGGCGCGGAGCGGTGAAGGCGGCCGATGCCGATGTCGGCCTTGGCCATGCCGACGAAACGGTCGAGGGTGCGGATCCAGCCCTCGGCCGGCACGTCGCCGGCCTCCAGGCACAGGATCCAGTCGCGCCGGGCGTGCGCCGCGCCGGCCGCGAAGGGCCCCCCGCCGTCATGGATGACGAGCACCGCGCCGGTCGCCTCCGCGACGGTCGCCACCCCCGGCGCCTCGCGGGGCACGACGATGATCGCATCGCCCACGAGGCCGCCGGCCACGCCCGACACGAGCGCGCTGAGCGTGTCGGCCAGCCGGTCGATCGCATCCGGATCGGCCGGATCGTCGAGGAGGGTCACGGCGGAGAGCATGCGGCGCGCATACCCGATTCTCCACGCGGGACAACGCCCCTCCCGGTCTCGACGGCTCAAGTCTTTCGATTTGCCCGGATTTTCGGCAGACCAATCGGTATGTTCGTGTTACGTTCCTGACGAGGAGCGAGCCCCATGCGCCACGACCCGTCGCCCGCCCTGCGCCTGCCGGGGAGCACCCCGCCGCCGGAGGGCCGGCGGGGGCGCGGCGCCACGGCAAATCCCTCCGGCCGCTTCGAGCCCGCCCGGCGGGAGGCGTTCGATGACGGCTGGGAGCCGGAGGCGCCTACGCCCCTTCGGACGGAGGTCCGGCCCGAGCGGTCGTCGTCGGTCATCGCCCGCAACACCTCGCCGGACATCCCCTTCGACCGCTCGATCAACCCGTACCGGGGCTGCGAGCACGGCTGCATCTACTGCTACGCGCGGCCGACCCACGCCTATCTCGGGCTCTCGCCGGGGCTCGATTTCGAATCGCGGCTGTTCACCAAGCCCGACGCGGCGCGGCTGCTGCGGCGGGAGCTGGCGGCACCGGGCTACCGGCCGGAGACCATCGCCCTCGGCACCGCCACGGACCCCTACCAGCCCATCGAGCGGGAGCAGCGCCTGACCCGCGCCGTGCTGGAGGTGCTGGACGAGGCCCGCCATCCGGTGGGCGTCACGACGAAATCGGACCTGATCCTGCGCGACCTCGACCTCCTGGCGCGGATGGCTTCGCGGAATCTCGCCCTCGTCGCGATCTCGCTGCCGACCCTCGACCCTGCCCTGTCCCGCCGCCTCGACCCCCGCGCGCCGCGCCCGGAGAAGCGGCTCGCGGCCATGCGGGCCCTGTCGGAGGCGGGGGTGCCGGTGATGGTCAACGTTTCGCCGATCATCCCCGGCCTCACCGACCATGAGATCGAAACAGTGCTGGAGGCCGCCCGCGCCCATGGGGCCAGCCGGATCGGCCACGCGCTGCTGCGCCTGCCTGGAGAGGTGAAGGACCTCGTGGCCGATTGGTTCGCCGCGCATTACCCCGAGCGGAAGGAGCGGGCCTTCGCCCTGCTGCGCCAAGCGCGTGGCGGTTAGGAGAACGATTCGCGCTTCGGCCACCGGTTCCGGGGGGAGGGGCCCTATGCCGAGATGGTGGGCCAGCGGGTACGGCTCGCGGGGCGGCGGCTCGGGTTCGCGTTCGGGCGCATGGCCCTGAACTGCGAGGATTTCCGGGCGCCGGGGGCGCAGCTCAGTCTGTTCTGAACCCGCGGGTGAAGCTCATCCGGTGGTGCGCGCTGCGGCCGAGGGTGGCGAGGCCGGCGCGGTGGAGGGCGGTGCCGTAGCCGACGTTGCGCTCCCAGCCATAACCGGGATGCGTCCGGGCGAGGCGCCGCATGAAGGCGTCGCGCATCACCTTCGCCACGATGGAGGCGGCGGCGATCTGCGGCACCAGCCGCTCGCCCCCCACCAGGGCCTTCCCCGCGAAACCTGGCAGCGCATCCCGCCCATCGACATAGACCGGTGCGTCGATCCCGAGCTTCGTCACCGCCCGCGCCATCGCGTCGAGGGTGGCGGCGCGGATGTTGATCCGGTCGATGAGCGCGGGCGAGCCCGCCGCCAGGGCGACGCGCCCGTGTCGGCGGATCAGCGGCGCCAGCCGGTTCCGCACCGGCTCCGGGAGCTTTTTGCTGTCGTCCAAGGCGGAGAGAAGACCCGGCGGCAGGGCGGCCGGCTCGAACCATACGGCGGCGACCACCACCGGGCCGCTCAGCGCTCCCCGTCCGACCTCGTCGCAGCCGATGACGATGGGGTAGCGGGCGGCGAGAGCGGAGTCGAAGGGCGGCATGGCGCCCTCCTGGCATCTCCGGCGATCCGCGTCACGCCGCCTGCGGCTCGGCGAGGCGCCGGGCGAGGAGGATGTTCCCGTAGAATTGCCGGGCGCTCTCGTCCCAGCCCCGGCGCAGGGCCTCGTCGCGGCAGGCGGCGCGGGAGAGCGTGAGCGCCCGCAGGCAGGCCGCCCGCAGGTCGTGGTCGAGCACGCCGACCGCGCTCGTGCCGATCACGTCGAGGGGGCCGGGCACCGGGAAGGCGGCCACCGGCAGGCCGCAGGCCAGGGCTTCGAGGAGCACGATGCCGAACGTGTCGGTGAGGCTCGGGAAGACGAAGGCGTCGCAGGCAGCGTAGAGCGCCGCGAGGTCGGCCCCCGTCCGGGTGCCGAGGAAGCGCGCCTCCGGGGCTAGACCCTGCAGCCGCGCCCGGTCCGGCCCGTCGCCCACCACCACCTTGGTGCCCGGCAGGTCGAGGGCGAGGAAGGCGGCGACGTTCTTCTCGATGGCGAGACGCCCGACGAACAGGAAGAACGGCCTCGGCAGGCCGGCGAGGCCGGCGGGCTCCGGGGCGCCCGGCGCGGCGGGGCGGAACAGGTCGGTGTCCACGCCCCGCGTCCAGCGCATGATCCGCCCGAAGCCCCGCGATTCCAGCTCCGTCTGCAGGCTTCCCGTGCTCACCATCGTGCCGTTCGCGGCCCCGTGGAAGCGGCGCAGATAGGCGTAGGACCACGCCTCCGGGACGGGGGCGCGGGCGGCGAGGTATTCGGGGAAGCGGGTGTGATAGCTGGTGGTGAAGGGCAACCGCTGCGCGAGGCAGCGGCGGCGCACCGCGAAGCCCACCGGCCCCTCGGTGGCGATGTGGACATGGGTCGGCGCCGCCTCGTCCCAGCGGGCAGCGAGGCGGCCCGGCACCGGGCAGGCGAGGCGGATCTCGGAATAGCCCGGCAGCGGCATCGAGGGGAATTCGGACGGACTCAGCACCGAGGCCTGGAAGCCGTGGGCGGGGGCGCGCCGCACCATCTGCTCCAGGGAGCGCACCACGCCGTTCACCTGCGGGTGCCATGCGTCGCTGGCGATCAGCAGCCTCAAGCGACCGCTCTCCGTCCCGGCGGCAGCGCCTGCTGCGGCTCGGCCTGGGCCTGCTCCTCGGCCTCCTTGGCGCGCAGGATCGAAGGGTAGTGGATCACCTCGATCCGGCCGTCGTAATGCTCGACGATGCCGGTGCAGGATTCGACCCAATCCCCCGTGTTGAGGTAGCGCAGGTCGCCGATGGTGCGGTCGGCGGCGTGGTGGATGTGGCCGCAGATCACCCCCTGGGCGCCCCGGCGGCGGGCCTCCTCGGCCAGGATCTCCTCGAACTTGCCGATGAAGCTGACGGCGTTCTTCACCTTCAGCTTGGCCCAGGCCGAGAGCGACCAGTAGGACAGGCCGAGCCGGCGGCGGAAGCGGTTGAGGAGCGTGTTCAACCACAGGGCGAGCGTGTAAGCGCCGTCGCCGAGATGGGCGAGCCAGCGCTGGTGGCGCATCACCATGTCGAACTGGTCGCCGTGGATGACGAGGTAGCGGCGCCCGTCGGGCGAATCGTGGAGCGCCGTGTCGGCGATCTCGATGCCACCGAAGGTTGTGCCGACATAGTCGCGCAGGAACTCGTCGTGGTTGCCCGGCAGGTAGACGACATGCGTCCCCTTGCGGACCTTGCGCAGGAGCTTCTGCACCACGTCGTTGTGGGCCTGGGGCCAGTACCACCCGGAGCGCAATTGCCAGCCGTCGACGATGTCGCCGACGAGGTAGATGGTGTCCGCGTCGTAGTCCCTCAGGAAGCCGAGCAGCATCCCCGCCTGGCACCCCCGGGTGCCGAGGTGCAGATCGGACAGGAACAGGGTGCGGACGCGGATCGGCCTGTCGTCGTCCTCTGCCACTCTTCGGTCTCCCCGCGACAAGTGCTGGGATCCAGAGCGCGATTACGTCTCGTTTTGATGACGATGCCGGTTGGTCGGGCCGAAGCAACTGTCGAGAGAAGGTGCATTCAACCTTCGTGGCGAGAGGTTGCACTGCACGCCAAATTTTTTTGGCGCCCCTCCGAAGATTTATCGGTTTTGCTTTGGGGCCCCACCATCCCATAATACATGCGATCCGACGGCCCCGGCCGGGCCGCCGGTGGGGCCAGCGCGGAAGGGAATGCGGCGCGAGATCCGGCGCCGCGAGGATAGGACGGCACATCGGAGGCGACCGGCGCGGGATTACGGCGCGCCGCGACGCGAGCGGCACGAGCCGCCTGCCGCTCCGCAGCGCCCAGGGTCCAGGGTGGGCGCCGGCCGCGAGAGCGGGCGGACCCGCCCGGCATTCCCCGAAGCCCGACACCCCGACGAGCGCGACACATCCCGCGCCGGGCCCGATCCCGTGCGCGAAACCAATTCGGAGGAGACATCATGGCCGCAACCCGGCGCCCCGGTCGCAACCACCTCTTCATCCCCGGTCCGACCACGATTCCCGACCGGGTGATCCGGGCGATGTCGGTGCAGTCCGAGGATCACCGCTCGCCGAGCTTCCCCGAGCTCGCCAAGCCGCTCTTCCAGGACGCCAAGATGGTCTACGGCACGACCGAGGGCACCATCCTGCTGTACCCGTCCTCGGGCACCGGCATCTGGGAATCGGCGCTGACCAACACCCTCTGCCGGGGTGACAAGGTGATCGCGGCCCGCTTCGGCCAGTTCAGCCACCTCTGGGTCGACATGGCCCAGCGCCTCGGCCTCGACGTCATCGTCCAGGACGAGGAGTGGGGCACCGGCGCCGATCCGGAGAAGATCGGCGAGGCCCTGCGCGCCGACAAGGACCACGCCATCAAGGCGGTGATGATCGTCCACAACGAGACGGCCACGGGCGTCACGAGCGACGTCGGCGCGGTGCGCAAGGCGATGGACGCCGCCGGCCACCCGGCCCTGCTCTTCGTGGACGGCATCTCCTCCATCGGCTCGCTGCCGTTCAAGATGGACGAGTGGAAGGTCGATTGCGCGGTGGCGGGCTCGCAGAAGGGCTTCATGCTGCCGGCGGGCCTCGGCCTGCTCTGCGTGAGCCAGAAGGCCCTCAAGATCGCCGAGGGCGGCCAGGGCGGCGCCAACGACCGTCTCGGCCATGTCTACTTCGCGTGGTCCGACCAGTTGAACGCAAACAAGGGCGGCTACTTCCCCTACACCCCGGCCCTGCCGCTCCTCTACGGCCTGCGCGAGGCGCTGGCCACGATGAAGGAGGAGGGGATGGAGAACATCTACCACCGCCACGCGGTGCTGGGTGAGGCGACCCGCCAGGCGGTGGCGGCCTGGGGCCTGAAGCCCTGCGCCAAGGAGCCGAAGTGGAACTCCAACACCGTCACGGCCATCGTCGTGCCGGAGGGTGTGGACGCCGCCAAGATCATCATCCACGCCTACGACCGCTACAACCTCTCCCTCGGGGCCGGGCTGTCGAAAGTGGCGGGCAAGGTGTTCCGCATCGGACACCTCGGCGACCTCAACGAGCTGTCGCTGCTCGGCGCCATCGCCGGCGCGGAGATGGCGATGATCGATTGCGGCATGAAGCTCACCCCCGGCTCGGGCGTGGCCGCCGCGTCGAGCTACCTGCGCGAGAATCCGCTGCACAAGGCGTGATCCGTGGCCGGCGGAGGGCTCGCTCCCTCCGCCGGACGCCAATAAGAATGAAAATCCAGCTAGAGCCGGCCGCCGCCCGGCCGCCGGAGAGGGAGCCGACGACCCATGGCGAAGAAAATCGTGTTCCTCGACCGGGAATCGCTCGATGCGACGCTGAAGCCGTTCAGCTTCGAGCATGAGTATGTCGAGCACGAATCGACCTGGACGCCGGAGGAGATTGTCGCGCGCCTGAAGGGCGCCGAGATCGCCCTCATCAACAAGGTGCCGATGCGCGCCGAGGTGCTGAAGCAGCTCCCGGACCTCAAGCTCATCGCGGTGGCCGCCACCGGCACGGACGTGGTCGACAAGGCCCAGGCGAAGGCCCAAGGCATCACCGTCGTCAACATCCGCAACTACGCCTTCAACACCGTGCCCGAGCACGTGGTCGGCCTGATGTTCGCCCTGCGCCGGGCCATCGTGCCCTACGCCAACTCGGTGAAGCGGGGCGATTGGGCGAAGTCGCGCCAGTTCTGCTACTTCGACTACCCGATCTACGACATCGCCGGCTCGACGCTCGGCATCGTCGGCTACGGGGCGCTGGGCAAGTCCATCGCCAAGCGGGCCGAGGCCCTGGGCATGAAGGTCCTGGCCTACGACACCTTCCCGCAGGAGGGCCTGTCCGACTTCGAGACGGTGCTCACCCAGTCCGACGTCATCACCCTGCACGTCCCGCTCACGCCGGAGACGAAGGGCCTGATCGGCGCCGCCGAACTGAAGCGGATGAAGCGGAGCGCCATCCTCATCAACACCGCCCGGGGCGGTCTGGTGGACGAGGCGGCTTTGCTCGAAGCCCTCAAGGACGGCACCATCGCGGGCGCCGGCTTCGACGTGGTGGCGCAGGAGCCCCCGCGCGACGGCAACATCCTGTGCGAGGCGGATCTGCCGAACCTCATCGTCACGCCGCACGTCGCCTGGGCGAGCAAGGAGGCGATGCAGATCCTGGCCGACCAGCTCGTCGACAACGTCGAGGCGTTCGTCGCCGGCAAGCCGCAGAACGTGGTGGAAGGCTAGCTCGCACCACACCTCCGTTCCACCCCTGAACCTCCGAGCGGACAAACGGTTTCGTCCCACCCACGGCCTCATCCTGAGGTGCTGGAGCGAAGCGGAGGCCTCGAAGGAGGCCTCCGGGGATCGCAGAGCCTTCTGGAGCCCTCCTTCGAGGCCGCTTCGCGGCACCTCAGGATGAGGGGTGAGGTTAGGACAGGACCGGACTTCCGGTGGGACTTCGAGGCTCCTCCCGTGGGCACCTCAGGATGAGGGCTTGGGCGGGATGAGCCGGCTCATGATCGCAATCGACTGAAGGGTCCGAGACGTATGAAAAAGCTGCTGTTCCAGTTCGACACCGATTCCGCCCCGAGCGTCTTCGACGTGGTGGTGGGCTACGATGGCGGGGCCGACCACATCACCGGATACGGCAACGTCACGCCGGACAATGTCGGCGCCTATGTCGATGGGACGATCTACACCCGCGGCGGCTCGGAGAAGAAGTCGACCGCGATCTTCGTCGGCGGCGGCTCCATGGCCGAGGGCGAGGCGGTGTTCGAGGCGGTGAAGAAGCGCTTCTTCGGCCCGTTCCGCGTCTCCTGCATGCTCGATTCGAACGGCTCGAACACCACCGCCGCCGCCGGCGTCGCGCTGGTGGCCAAGGCCGCCGGCTCGCTGCAGGGCAAGACCGCCGTGGTGCTCGCCGGCACCGGCCCGGTGGGCATGCGCTCGGCCGCGCTGCTGGCGGGCGAGGGCGCGCAGGTGACGATCGCCGGCCGCAGCCTCGACAAGACGCAAGCGGCGGCGGATGCCATCAACAAGCGCTTCAACGTGAGCGTCCAGGCGGCCGCGACCCCGGACGAGGCGTCCCGCATCGCGCTCGCCAAGGGCAAGAACCTGATCTTCTCGGCCGGCGCCATCGGCGTCGAGCTGCTGCCGGAATCGGCCTGGAGCCAGGATCCGGCGGTGGAGTTCCTGGCCGATTACAACGCCCAGCCCCCGACGGGCATCGGCGGCCTCGACGCCATGGACAAGGGCAAGGAGCGCCACGGCAAGAGCGCGTTCGGCGCGCTCGGCATCGGCGGCCTGAAGCTCAAGCTGCACCGCGCCTGCATCGGCAAGCTGTTCGAGAGCACCGACAAGCTGTTCGACGCCGAGGAGATCTACGCCCTCGCCAAGGAGATGGCATGATGGGCGACAAGACCCGGCCCGAGTCCGACTCGATCGAGACGTTCCTGACGGAACTCGCCAGCGCCGCCCCCACCCCCGGCGGCGGCGGGGCGGCGGCCATCTCCGGGGCCATGGGCGCGGCCCTGGTCTCGATGGTGTGCAACCTGACCATCGGCAAGAAGAAGTACGTCGAGGTCGAGGCGGAGCTGAAGGACGTGCTGGCCCGCTCCGAGGGCCTGCGCGTCGGCCTCACCGGCATGATCGCCCAGGACGTCGCCGCCTTCGATGCGGTGATGGGGGCCTATGGCCTGCCGAAGGGCACCGACGAGGAGAAGGCCACCCGCTCCGAGCGGATCCAGGCGGCGCTGAAGGAGGCGTGCGACGTACCGCTCTCCTGCTGCCGGGCCTGCCGGGCGGTGATCGACCTCGCCAAGATCACGGCGGAGAAGGGCAACCTCAACGTCGTGTCGGACGCGGGCGTCGCGGTGCTCTCGGCCTATGCGGGCCTGCGCAGCGCCGCGCTCAACGTCTACGTCAACGCCAAGGGCCTTGAGGATCGCGAGTTCGCGAAGGAGCGCCTGGACGAACTCGAAGGCATCCTGGCCGAGGCCGGGCCGCTGACCGAAGAGATCTACGAGGTAGTCAAGGGTAAGGTGAACTGAGCGGACCTCTCCGCTCGCTTCCCCTCCCAATTCCCCCCCCCTCATCCTGAGGTGCCCGCCTCGGCGGGCCTCGAAGGAGACCTCCAGACCGCTCTGCGATCCCTGGAGCCCTCCTTCGAGGCTGCTTCGCAGCGCCTCAGGATGAGGGAGTGGATGGGGCGGCGGGACGATTACGCCCCGTCCACCCGCCGCAGCCCCTTCTTGTACCGCTGCCCGTTCTCGACATAGCGCCGCGCGGAGTCCCGCAGGCCTTCGACCGCCGCCTCGTCCAGCACCCGGATCGCCTTGGCCGGTGCGCCGACGATCAGGCTGTTGTCCGGGAATTCCTTGCCCTCGGTGACCAGCGCGTTGGCGCCGACGAGGCAGCCCTTCCCGATCCTCGCCCCGTTCAGGATCGTCGCGCCCATGCCGATGAGCGTGCCGTCGCCGATCGTGCAGCCGTGGACGATGGCCCCGTGGCCGACCGTGACGTCCTCGCCGAGGGTCAGCGGGAAGCCCGGATCGACGTGCATCACCACGCCCTCCTGCACGTTGCTGCGGTCGCCGATGCGGATCGGCTCGTTGTCGCCCCGCAGGCTCGCCCCGAACCAGATCCCCACATCGACCCCGAGATGCACCTGCCCGATCACCGCCGCGTCCGGCGCGATCCAGGTGCGGTCCGGGTCGGCGAGCTGGGGGACGTGCGCGTCGAGGGCGTAGAGGGGCATGGCGTCTCTCCGGACGGGGGGGCTACCACCAGTTGGCGTTGGTGGGGGCGGCGTCGGCGCGGGCCGGCGTGGGTTTCAGCGAACGGTCGAGGGCGGCGAGGATCGCCCGCACCGACGCCTCGCTCTGCGGCGAGGCCGGATCGCGCGGGCGCGGCAGGCCGATGCGGATCGTCTCGTCGAGGCGTCCGGGGCGGGGGCGCATCACCACCGCCCGGTCGGCCAGGGCCACCGCCTCCCCGACATCGTGCGTGACGAGCACGACCGTCGGCCGGTGCTCCTCCCATAGGGCGAGGAGATGCCCGTGCAGGTCCTTGCGGGTGAAGGCGTCGAGCGCCGAGAACGGCTCGTCGAGGAGCAGCACCCGGGGCTCGGCCACGAAGGCGCGGGCGATGGAGACCCGCTGCTGCTGGCCGCCCGAGAGGTCGCGGGGCCAGCGCCCGGCATGGTCCGCGAGGCCGACCCGTTCCAGGGCGTGCATCACCCGCGCCCGGCGCTCGCCGCGCTTCAGGTCGGACAGGCCGAAGCCGACATTGGCGGCGACATCGAGCCAGGGCAGCAGGCGCGGCTCCTGGAACACCAGCCCGACGCCGGGATGGGGGCCGGCGATGGCCTCGCCGTCGAGGGTGATCGCCCCCGCGCTCGGCCGGTCGAGGCCCGCGATCAGGCGGAGCAGGGTGGTCTTGCCGCAGCCGGAGCCGCCGACCAGGGCCAGGATCTCCCCCGCCGGCACGGTGAGCGCGATGCCCTCCAGCGCCCGCGTGCCGTCGGCATAGGTCTTGGTCAGGTCGCCAATGGCGAGCACGCCGCGCTCCGATCGTGTTGAGGGCCGTTCCCGGTCCCCGCTCCCTGTCGCGGGAATGGCACAGGTGAGTCCGGCCTGCCAATGCTAAGTGGGGCCCCGGAGGGCGCGATGACACGCTGGAAGCTCGCTGTCGGTCTCTTGGGTCTGCTCGCCGCCGCACCCGCCCCGGCGGCCGACCTGCTGCGGCCGGCGCCGCTCGGCCGCTTCCTCGCCACCTGCGAGGATCTCGGCCGCCTCTGCTTCGCGGAAGGCTGCGGGCGCGATCAGATCGAGGCCGCGCAGGGCTGCCGGGCCCAGTGCCGGAGCGCGGTGATCATGACCGTGCGGCCCGTCGCCTGCCCCCTGCCGGCCCCGCCCGAGGCGGTGATCCTTCGCCGCCGGGGCTGAGTTCTTTCCCCTCACGGGTGCCATCACGCGCGGCTTGGTGAAGGAAAAAAGCTCTTCCGTGGGAAAAAGTTGGAGCGTCCTGCAACAAAGTCGCGCGTGCCGCATTGAGCTAGCGCTGACCGTCAATGGTGTGAAGGCCGGTGATCGCCATCCGTTGCGAAGGCCGGACCCCGACCATGCTCAAGAGTGATCTCCACCCGCCGCTCAACGGCCCGAATGCCGATCCCGTCCTCTACGGCGTCGCCGCCGGGCTGGCGCGGCTCTTTCCGCCGGTCGAATCGCCCAATCCCCGCCCGGCGCGGGACGAGCACCGCGACGACGGCGGCCCCGACGCCCCCGGCGAGCGCCGCGAGCGCTGATCAGAGCGAATCGCGCGCCGTATCCTGCCAGCGCACCAGCGGCGCGGTGAGGCCGACGAGGAGCGCGTCGGCGAGCTTGCCGACCACGGCGAAGGCGATGATCGCGGCCAGGATCTGGTCCGGCTTGCCGAATTGCTGGCCATCGACCAGCAGGTAGCCGAGGCCCTCGGACGCGCCCATCAGTTCCGCCGCCACCACGAACAGGAAGCCGAGGCCCAGTCCCGTCCGCAGGGCGGTGAGGGTGGCCGGCAGCACGGCCGGGAGCAGGATCCGCCGGACCTGCGCCGCCTTCGACAGGCGGAACACGCGGCCGACCTCCACGAGCTTGCGGTCCACCGAGGCGATGGCGCCCGCCACCCCGACATAGACCGGGAAGAACACGCCCACCGCGATCAGCAGCACCTTCGGCGTCTCCAGGATGCCGAACCACAGGATGAACAGCGGCACCCAGGCGAGGGAGGGCACCGCGCGGAGCGCCTGCAGGCTCGGATCGATGAGGGCGCGCAGGCGGGGCAGGGTGGCGACCAGGGCGCCGGCCAGGATGCCCGCCAGCGCCCCGAAGGCGAAGCCGAGGCCGACGCGGGCCAGCGTCGCCTGGACATGGATGGCGAGGTCGCCCGAGGCGGCGAGGCCCCAGAGGGTCGCGCCGATCCGGCTCGGCGGCGGCAGCAGCCGGCCGGAGAACAGGCCCGCCGCGACGCCCCCTTCCCACAGCAGGCCGAGCGCCAGGGGCGGCAGCAGCCCGAGCAGCAGGAGGGCGCCGCGCCGGGGGGCGGCGGGCTTCGGATCGGCGTCGGGGATGGCGTTCACCGGGTGGCGGGAGGCCGGATCAGGCGGCCAGCCGCGAGAGAAGGAGCAGGGTCGCGGCGACCGGCGAGGCGGCGGCGATCCACAGGGCGAGGGGGTTGAAACCGCGGGGTCCGGCGGCGCTCACCGGAGCCGGGGCACGCCCGGCCGCATCGCCTCGTCCTGCACCCGATCCGACCGGCATACGCCACCTCCCTGTCGCGGGACGTAGAGAATACCGGAAGCCCTGAAAGCCGCCTCAACCGGGGCGGCTTTCAGGGATCGTCATGAACAGATTCTTACAGGGCGCGGTCGAACTTGAGCTCGCCGTTCGGGCTCTTCAGCACCAGCTGCGAGCCGACGAGGTCCCAGGCGGCTGCCGTCCGCAGGGCGACGAAGAACGCCTGCTCGGTGGCGGCCAGGGACTTGTCGCAGGCCTTCTTGGTGAGGGCGAGGGGCCCCACCGCGATGTGCTGCTCCTTGAGGGGGAAGGCGGTGGCCGCGAAGGTGTTGCAGCCGCCATAGCCGCGGGCGCGGTACTGCTTGTCCACGATGAAGCTCGGCCGGTCGGCGCCGCCGAAGGGCTTGCCGTTCAGGCTCACCGCCGTCCAGGTGGAATCGAGGGGGAAGTTCTTTTCCTGCGCCTTGGTACCCGGCACGTATTGGGGCTTCTTGCCCTCCTCGCCGCCGGGGCGGCGATAGCCCTTGCCGTAACCCGTGGACGGACCGCCCATCTGCGCCTGCGCCTCGCTCGTCGCGAACACGCCCACGGCCGTCACGGTACAGGCCAGCGTGGCGATCAGCACCGCTCTCATCGTTCTGCCCCTTCAGTCGCGCGTTCGCGCGGATTAGACGTCCGGCGCCCGCCCCCCGGCGGTTCCGGCGTCGGCGTCCATGGCGGCGAATTTCAGCACAATTATGATCATGGCGGGCGCCGCAGGGAAACGTTGCCGTGCGCACGCCGTTGTGGACGCAGTGACGGGAGGGTTGGCGTGACGGGATCCGACGAAGGCGTCCAGAGCGGCGCGGTGCCCTTGGCGATGAGCCCGGCGCAGTCGCGGGCGGCGCGGGGGCTGCTCGGCTGGTCCGAGGCGGAGCTCGCGGAGAAGGCGGGCTGCGAGGCCTCCCTCGTGAGCAGTTTCGAGAACGGCTACGGTGATTCGCCCTCGGGGCAGATCGAGGTTCTGCGCAGCGCGCTGACCGCCGCCGGCATCGTCTTCACCGAATCACCCCATCCGGGGGTGAGCCTCGGCGAGGCGCGGGGCTTCGACGAGGGCACGCGGCTCGGCAACCTGACGACCGAGAACGACCGCTAGCGCTCAGGGCCCGTTCAGCCGGCCTGACCGATGGTCCGGCCGAACCTGGAGAGCCCCGACCGCGATGCGTGCCGACGATTTCCTCGCCGCCGCCGATTCCCTGCCGTTCGGCACCCTCGACGCCCTGGCGGGGCCCGGCGGCCTCGTCGTGGTCGCGCCGCACCCGGACGACGAGAGCCTCGGCTGCGGCGGGCTCATCGCCGCCGCCCGCGCCGAGGGCCGCGACGTGCGCCTCGTCGTGGTGAGCGACGGCTGCGGCTCGCACACCCATTCGACCCTCTACCCGCCCGAGCGGCTGCGCTCCTTACGCGAGGACGAGACCCGCCGCGCCGTCACGGTGCTCGGCATGGACCCCGCCCACGTCACCTTCCTGCGCCTGCCCGACGCCCATGTCCCGAGCGAGGGGCACCAGGCCGAGGCGGCGGCGCTCGCCGTGGCCGAGGCGGCGCGGGCGGGGGCGGCGAGCGCCGTGTTCGTGACGTGGCGGCACGATCCCCATTGCGACCACAGGGCCGCCGCCGCCATCGTCGGCCTCGCCCGGCGCCACATGCCGGGGGTGGCGATCTACGAATACCCCGTCTGGGGCTGGACCCTGCCGCCGGAGACCGAGGTCGGCCCCCCGCCGCAGGGGATGCGCCTCGACGTGTCGGCTTACGCGGCGATCAAGGCGGAGGCGGTCCACGCCCACGCCTCGCAGACCACCGACCTCATCAGCGACGACCCCACCGGCTTCCGCCTGGAACCGGCGATGATCGAACGCCTCTGCGGGCCGAGCGAGCGCTTCGTGGCGGTCCCCGCATGAGCCTCGCGGTCGTCACCCTGAACAAGGGGCGGGGGGCGCATCTCGCGCGGCTTCTCGAAGGGCTCGCCAAGGGCCGGGCGCCGGATCGCTGCATCGTCGTGGAGATGGGCGGGGACACGACGCCCCTGCCGCCGCTGCCCTTCCCCGTGGAGCGCGTCCCCCTCGCGGGCGAGGGCCTGCCCCTGGCGGCGGCCCGCAATGCCGGTCGCCGCGCGGCGGGCGCGGCGGACGCGCTGGTCTATCTCGACGTCGACTGCATCCCCTCGGCGGATCTCGTCGCGGGCCTGTCGGCGGCGGTCGCGGAGCGGGACGGGCTGATCTGCTGCGCGGTGCGCTACCTCCCGGCGGGCGCCGTGCGGGACGGCTGGCACGAGGCCGACCTCTCGGCGGCGGGGCATCAGCATCCGGTGCGGCACTTCCCCGAATCGGGGATCGTCCCCTCGCCGCAACCCGGCCTGTTCTGGTCGCTGGCCTTCGCGGTGCGGGCCTCGACCTACGACCGACTGGGCGGGTTCGACGAGAGCTTTGCCGGCTACGGCGCGGAGGATACGGACCTCGCCTTCCGCGCGGACGCTGCGGGGGTGCCGATCCTGTTCCTCGGCGGCCCGCTGGCCTTCCACCAGCACCATGCGGCCTACGACCCGCCCCTGCAGCATTTTCGCGACATCGTCGCCAATGCGCAGCGTTTTCACGACCGCCACGGGATCTGGCCGATGGACGGCTGGCTCGACGGCTTCGCCCGGCTCGGCCTCATCGCGGAGACCTGGCGCGAGGGTATCACCCTGCGGCGCGCCCCCACGGCGGAGGAAATCGCCGCCGCCCGGTTGCCGGACGACCGCCCGTTCTGACAGGCGTTCCACCGACTTCAGGGGAAAGTCCCCCGGTTCTTGGCGCGGCGCGCGACTTCGCTTATCTTCGGGAGTGGAGCCGGCGAGGCTTAGACGCCGGCTCCTGGCGATCACCCGTTAGGGCTCAGCCATTTCAGGACGATTGGGTGAACGGCGAGGCGGAGATGAACTCTCCACTCGCCGTTTCCTCTCCTGACGACCACCAAAGCGAAGACCATTCGCTTCACTCCCGGCCGCAACCGGCCGCGTGCGGCCCATCACGGGCGGGCTGGTCAGGCCCGCGACAATATCCCTATCAGGGCGGACAGAAGGCGCAACCGAAGTCACGCCTCCTATCCGGTGCGCGCGGTCAGCGCATCGCGTCGGCCTTCTCGATCAGCGCCTCGGCCATGCGGATCGAGGCGATGTCGATGAGGCGGCCGTCGAGGGAGACGGCGCCGCGCCCGGCCTTGGCGGCCTCCTGCATGGCTTCCAGGATGCGGCGGGCCTTGGTCACTTCGGCCTCGGAGGGGGTGAACACCTCGTTGGCGAGCTCGATCTGGCTCGGGTGGATCGCCCACTTGCCCTCGAAGCCCAGGGCCGAACAGCGGCGGGCCGCCGAGCGGTAGCCGTCCGGATCGGAGAAGTCGCCGAACGGGCCGTCGATCGGGCGCAGGCCGTAGGCGCGGCAGGCCACCAGCATCCGGTTCTGGGCGAACAGCCACGGGTCCTGCCAATGGGTCTGGCGGGCGCCGGACTCGTCCTTGTCGGTGAGCACCGAGAAGTCGGGGTTCACGCCGCCGATCACGGTGGAGCGGGCGCGGGTCGAGGCGGCGTAGTCGGCCACGCCGAAGGACATGGCCTCCAGGCGCTTGGACGACTGGGCGATGGCCTCCACGTTGGCCATGCCGAGCGCGGTCTCGATCAGCACCTCGAAGCCGATCTTCTTCTCGCGCTTCTTGGCCTGCTCGATCTGGGTGGTGAGCACGTCGATGGCGTAGACGTCGGCCGGCACGCCGACCTTGGGGATCAGGATCATGTCGAGGCGCGGGCAGGCCTCCACGATGTCCACCACGTCCCGGTACATGTAGTGGGTGTCGAGACCGTTGATGCGGATCATCATGGTCTTGTTGCCCCAATCCAGGTCGTTCAGCGCCTGGATGATGTTCTTGCGGGCCTGCTCCTTGTCGTCGGGCGCGACGGCATCCTCGAGGTCGAGGAAGATCACGTCGGCGGCCGAGGAGGCCGACTTCTCCATGAAGGTCGGGTTCGAGCCGGGGACGGCGAGTTCCGAGCGGTGCAGGCGCGCCTTGGCCTGCTGGATCAGGGTAAAGCTCATTCTTGTTTTCCTCCTTGGGTGGTCTCGTCCCGCGCGGGTGGGATGTGGCGCGCTGGGGTTTCAACTGGGGCCGCCGACCCTTCCGAACAGGGCCGCCGGGGCGTCGCGCTCACCCGGTCGCCCCGAAGCCGACGGCGATGCAGTTGATCGACAGGAGCAGGGCGGATTTCACCGCCTCCTTCCGGTCCTCGTCCGTCTCGCTGCGGTAGCGGGCGAGCAGTTCGACCTGCTCGCGGGAGACTTGGTTGATCGTCGGCAGCCGCCCCTTCAGGCGGTCGCGGAACAGGGGGAAGCGCTCGGCCAGTTCCGAGCCGCCGCTCACCCGCAGCACCATCTCCCGCGTCAGGGCGTATTCGGCCTCGATGGCGGAGAAGATCCGGTCGCGGATGCCCGCATCCGGCACGAGGCCGGCATAGGCGCGGGCGATGTCGAGATCGACCATCAGCAGCGTCTTCTCGACCTCGTCCAGCACGAGGCGCAGCACCCGTGAGTCGGCGAACAGCCGCTTCAGGGTGGCCTCGCCCTCCCGGCCGCGCACGTCGATGAAGCTCGCGAGCCCCGAGCCGACGCCGTACCAGCCGGTCACGACGTGCCGGTTCTGCGACCACGCGAACACCCACGGGATCGCCCGCAGGTCCGAGAGCGAGCGCGCGCCGAAGCGCCGGGCCGGGCGCGAGCCGATGTTGAGGAGCGCGATCTCGTCCAGCGGGCTCGCGGCCTGGAAGTAATCGACGAGGCCCTGCGTGTTGAGCAGGTTGACGTAGGCCGCCCGCGAGGCCCCCGCGAGGGCTTCCAGGGCGTCGTCGTGCCCCGCGGGCTGGCCGTTGCCCTCGCCGGCGAGCGCATGCTCGAACACCGAGGCCGCGAGCAGTTCCATCTGATAGGCGGCGGTGCCCCGGTTCGCATACTTGAACGAGACGACCTCGCCCTGCTCGGTGATGCGGAAGCGCCCCCGGATCGAGCCCGGAGGCTGGGCCGCGATGCCGCGATGGGTCGGCACGCCGCCCCGGCTCACCGAGCCGCCGCGCCCGTGGAAGAAGGCGATCGGCACGCCGAGTTCCTGGCCGAGCCGCGTGAGCTTGCTCTGCGCCTTGTAGAGTTCCCAGTTCGCCGCGACGAAGCCGCCGTCCTTGTTCGAGTCGGAATAGCCGATCATCACCTCCTGCACCCCGCCCTGCCAGCGGGTGGAGCGGCGCACCACCGGCACGGCGAGCAACTCGCGCATGATGGCGGGCGCGGCGCGCAGGTCGTCGATGGTCTCGAACAGCGGCACGATCGGCAGCGGGCAGATCTCGGTGCCCGAGGCGTCGAGGAACACCCCCGCTTCCTTGGCGAGCAGGTAGGCACCGAGGATGTCCGGCACCGAGCGGGTCATCGACAGGACGAAGGCGCCGAAGGCCTCGCGGTCGAGGTTCTCGCGCATCTCGGCCACGAGGGCGAAGGTGGCCAGCGTCTCGCGGGCGGCGTCCGGCAGGTTCTCGAAGGAGCGCTCGGGGTTGCGCGGCCGGGCGAGGCTGGCATCGAGCCAGCTCCGCCAGTGCGGGCTGTCCAGCGCCGGGGGCTCGCCGTCGCCGTTCTCCTGCTGCCACAGGGCGCGCAGGGTCTCGCTGGTGCGGGTGGTGTTCTCGCGCAGGTCGAGGCGCACCGTCGAGAAGCGGAAGATCTCCACCATCCGCCGCACCGGCCGCACGAGGTCGCGGGCCAGCGCGCTGCATTTCGCGTCGGCGAGGCCCCGTTCCAGGGTGCGCAGGTCCTCGATCAGCCCGTCCGCGCTCGGATAATCCGGGCCGGACGGGTGCCGCCCCTCGTTACGGGCGATGGTCGCCTCGATCTTGCGCAGGACGCAGGACAGGTACTGGCGATAGGCCTCGCCGGGGTTGCGGCGCTCGATGGCCCGCGCCTGCCCGCTCTCGGACAGCTGGTGCGCCAGGGCCTCGCGGAAGGCCGGGGGCACGGGGAGCGTCCGCTCGGTGAGGGAGAGGGTGCGGCCGAGTTCGCGCACGCCGTCGCGGTAGCGGCTCAGCGAGGCGAGGGCGTTGCGCTGCAGGGTGGTGCGCGTCACCGCCGCCGTGACGAAGGGGTTGCCGTCCCGGTCGCCGCCGATCCACGAGCCGAACTGGAAGAAGGGCGGCACCTTGAACGGGGTGTCGGGATAGGCCTCGCTCAGGGATTCTTCCAGGGAGACCATGGTCTCCGGCAGCATCTCGAACAGCGACTCGTCGAAGAAGTGCAGCCCCCAGGCGACCTCGCGCTCCACCGTCGCCTTTTCGAGGTGCAACTCGCCGGTCATCCAGACCAGTTCGATCTGGTCGCGCAGCTCGTTCATCAGGCCGTTGCGCTCGCGGTCGGTCCAGCGCGGCATCTCCAGTTCGCGCAGCACGAGGTAGATGCGGCGGAACTTCTCCAGCACGGTCACGCGCTTGCCCTCGGTGGGGTGGGCGGTGAGCGTCGGGCGGATGCGCAGGTCGTTGAGCAGCGCCTGGATCGTCTCCGGGGGGATGCCCCGGGCGCGGGCCTCGGAGAACACCTTCGCGAAGGAGCCGCCGAGCGCGGCGCGCCCCTCCGTCCGCTCGGTGTGCCGGCGGCGGCGCATGGCGGCGTTCTGCTCCGCGATGGAGATCAGCTGGAACCAGATCCCCTGCACCTGGAGGGCGCGGGCCAGCATCTCCGGCGAGAAGCGCGAGATGTCGGCGGTGCCGTGCAGCACCGCCTCCAGCTCGGGATCGTGCCGGCGGGCGACGTCGAGCAGGGCCTGGAACAGGATGTCCAGCGCGCCCTCGGACGAGGTGCCGGTGATGACCGGCGGCGCGAAGCCGGTGACCGAGGCGGGGCTGGCGTGAAGCGTCGTGGGCATGGGGTCGCCCTCTTTCTTGAAATCGTCGCGACGGTCTCGGCCTTCTCCCACCCGCCGACCTCATCCTGAGGGGCGGCGTCAGCCGCCCCGAAGGAGGCTTCCAGGGGCCGGGCTACCTCAGGATGAGGCCCAGGATGGGAGAAGGCTCACTGGCTGAGCTTCAGGCCGCCCGCGCGAGCACGTCGGCGACGGTCTGGCCGAAGGAGCCGGGATCCGGCGCCACGGTGAGGCCGTAGCTCTTCATGATCTCGGCCTTCTCGGCGGCGCTGTCGCCGGTCGCCGAGATGATCGCGCCGGCATGGCCCATGCGGCGGCCCTTCGGGGCGGTGAGGCCCGCCACGAAGCCGATCACCGGCTTCGACATGTTGTCCCGGATCCAGGCCGAGGCCTCGGCCTCCTGCGGGCCGCCGATCTCGCCGATCATCAGCACCGCGTCGGTGTCCGGGTCCATCTCGAACAGGGCGAGGTGGTCGAGGAAGGACGAGCCGTTGATCGGGTCGCCGCCGATGCCCACCGAGGTCGAGATGCCGAGGCCGAGTTCCTTCAGCTGCGAGGCGGCCTCGTAGCCGAGGGTGCCGGAGCGCGAGATCACGCCGACATTGCCCTTCAGGTAGATGTGGCCGGGCATGATGCCGAGCATCGACTTGCCGGGCGAGATGATGCCCGCGCAGTTCGGGCCCACCACCATCGTCCGCTTCTCCTTGGGGTAGCGGTAGAGGTAGCGCTTCACCCGCATCATGTCCTGGGCGGGGATGCCGTCGGTGATGGAGCAGACGAGGCGCAGGCCCGCATCGGCCGCCTCCATGATCGCGTCCGCCGCGAAGGGCGGGGCGACGAAGGTGATCGAGGTGGTGGCGCCGGTCGCCTCCACGGCCTCCTTCACGGTGTTGAACACCGGCAGGCCGAGATGGGTGCGCCCGCCCTTGCCGGGCGTGACGCCGCCGACGACGTTGGAGCCGTAATCCAGCATCTCCTTGGCGTGGAAGGTGCCCTTGTCGCCGGTGATGCCCTGGACGATGATCGGCGTGGTTTCGTCGATGAGGATGCTCATGGCGCGATCTCCCCCCTGAACTCAGCGGTTGCTTTTGGCGGCGTTGCAGGCGTCGACCGCCTTGCGCGCGGCCTCGGTCAGCGTGTCGGCGGTGATGAGGTCGAGGCCGCTCTCGGCCAGGATTTTCTTGCCGGCCTCGACGTTCGTGCCGGCGAGCCGCACCACCAGCGGCACGTCGATCTTCACCTCGCGGGCGGCCTGGATGACGCCCTCGGCCACCCAGTCGCAGCGGTTGATGCCGGCGAAGATGTTGACGAGGATCGCCTTCACGTTGCGATCCGAAAGGACCAGCCGGAAGGCGGTCGCCACGCGCTCGGGGGAGGCGCCGCCGCCCACGTCGAGGAAGTTCGCCGGCTCACCACCGGCATGCTTGATCATGTCCATCGTGGCCATGGCCAGGCCGGCGCCGTTGACGATGCA
>Ga0182229_1000074_pt1 | contig 24742 bp, 32 predicted proteins | sample G6R1MG_32_FD_129663 | JGI IMG/M metagenome (GOLD analysis project Ga0182229, IMG submission 129663) | Miscanthus phyllosphere microbial communities from Michigan, USA - G6R4_MAIN_07NOV2016_LD1 MG | ecosystem: Host-associated > Plants > Phyllosphere > Phylloplane/Leaf | place: USA: Michigan...
CGGCGCCGGGGTCGGGATCGCCGAAGCCCAGCATGTCGCGCGCATCGGAAGCCTGGACCTTCAGCCCCATCGGCACGAGCTTGGCGAGCCCGTCGATGGTGGCGGTGATGTCCTTCTGATCCTCGCGGCCGATCCGCAGGCGCGGATAGGCTTTCTGCGGCCCCCATTGCAGGTCGATCCAAGGCCGGATCAGGTCGCGGTTGAGCACGGCGGAGAGCGCCTTGGCGTCGGCGCGCTCGATGTCCTCCTGCACCTGCCGGTGTTCCCGGCCCACGGCATGGCCCCCGGCGATGGCGTCGGTGGTGGCCGTCTGGCCGAGCACCGCCTTCGAGGTCTGCTGGTCGAGCCAATCCGCCCGGCGCAGGTAAAGGTCGGCGTTGGCGCCGGCCGCCTTCATCTCCACGAACTCGATCGTCATCGTGTCCGGGATGATGGCGGCGCAATCGCCCGCGATGTTGGCCACGGCTTGGAACAGCACGTCGCGCTGGGGCTCGGTCGAGGCGGCGTCGTACTTCCCGATGCGGATCGGCTGGCCGTAGGTCTGGGTGAAGATCGCCCAATCCCGCAGGGTGAAGGCCTTGAACATCCACGTCCAGCAGGCGGTGCGGGCGAGGCCGGAGCGGATCGGCAGGCCGGACTTGGCCTTGATGGTGGTGCGGACGAACTTGAAGGGCGGCAGCGGGGCGTCGCCCGTCTCGGTGCGCAGCAGCGGCGTGCGGCCGTCGACCCGATCGACCGTGAACCAGCGCGGATCGCGCCATTCGAGCCGGGCCGGCTCCCACTGGCCCATCGAGGTGTCCCAGACGATCTCGGTGTAGGACACGCCCTTTCCGATGGCGTCGAGGATGTCGAACAGCTCGTCTTGCAACTCGTCGCGGGCGATCCAAGCGCGGATCGCGTCGGCCCGCGCCGTGTCCTCGGGCGTATCCGAGGCGGCGTCGACCTGGATCGGAAGCTGAGAGACCGAGCGCTTCCGCGTGCCGAGCACGCCGAGATAGTGCTGGTCGCGCTCCTCCACGATCTCGGCGAGTTCGAGGTAGCGCAGCGGGTCGCCGCCGTCCGCCTCGCGCAGGATGCGGGCGAGGCGCTCCGGGGTGAGGCCGTCCGAGGGATAGCCGGTGAGCACGCTGCGCACGCCGCTCAGCGTCGGGCCGGCGACGTCGGTGGTCAGCACCTCCCGGCGCAGGGGTTCCCCGTCCGGGCCGAGGATGACGGGTGCGGTCATCAGAGTGCTCCTCGGAGGCGGGCACCGAGCGGCCGGCGCGCGATCGGATCGGGCCTGTCGTCGTCCTCGCGGTCGTGGTCTCGCGCGCTGCCCTCCGCCGTCCGGCGGACGGCGCGGTAGCCGATCTCCATGATCGGCATCAGCGAGGCGAAGTAGGCGAGCGCGGCGGCGATGACCGCGTCGCCGTGGCGGCGCTTGGTCTTGCCCTCGGCCGCGCCCTCGCCCTTCTCGACGGTGCGCGTGCTCGGCAACCGCGCGATGCCGTCGATCATCCTGACGATCCGAAAATCGCCGAGGATGTCGGGATCGGCCGGCATGGAATAGCCTCGGGACTCCAGCGCGTCTTTCAGCTTGGGCATGTTCTCGCGATACCAATCGAGCGAGAACTTGATCTGCGCGATCCGGTGCGGCCCGTATTTCTGGGCGGCGTATTCGGCCTGGGCCGCGCCGTTGCCGCCCGCATCGAGGGCGCCGCCGAGAAGACGCGGCAGTCGATCGACGATCCAGAACAGGATCTGCTTCTGCTGCGCGAACGGAATGTTGCGCAGCTCGACCACGAACGGCGTCTCGCGCCGGAGGCCCTCCGCGATCTGCACGGGCCAGATCACGCTGAGATCGGAGACCCGCCCGAAATCCTGGCCGAAGCACGTCATCCAGGCCGGGTTCAGGCGATGGAGGTGGGGGCCGATGACCGTCTCGCACCAGCTCCTCGCCAGCGCCTCGCGCTCCTCGTCCGGGTGGTAGGCGAAGGTGGCCGGCATCTCCCAGCGCAGCACCGGGATATCCCGGCGCATGTTGGCCTCGATCACCGCCGGCAGCAGCCACAGGCCCGATCCCTCGGCGGGGATGCAGAACAGTTCCTCGTCGGCGCCGTCGCCGTAGATGGCGATGATCTCGGCCCGCCACGTGGCCTCGGTCTCCGGCGACCATGTCTTGCCGGTGCGCAGGCAGACGCGGCGGTAGAGCCCGTCCTCCAGCGCCTGATCGAAATCGACCTCCACCAGGGCGTAGGGCCGCCGTCTGGCGCGGATGTCGGCGACGAGCCGGTTGAACGGGTTCGCCTCGCCGTTGTGCGAGGAGATCACGAGCACCTTGCCGCCCCAGATCAGCAGGGCGAAGGCGGCCTTCAACAGGCCTTCAAGATCGTCGTGGAAGGCCGCCTCGTCGATGATGACGGAACCCTGGCGTCCGCGCAGGGAGCGGGGGCGCGAGGACAGTGCCGTGATCTCGAACCCGCTGGCGAACCGGATGCGGTACGCCTGGATCGCCTTCGTGTCGGCGGGGTCGGAAGGGTTCACGTCATCGAACAGGAACTCGCCGACCGCGCCGGCCGCCTGTGAGAAGGCGACCGACCACATGGCGCAGACGTCGATGAATTCGCGCGCCATGTCGAGGTTGTAGCCGATGTACAGGACGTCCATGCCGGCGGCGTCCCGTGCCGCCCCGGCGGTCAGCGCGGCGTCGGCGCCGACGCCCCAGGTCGCGCCGATGCGGCGGGATTTCGGCACCACCACCACCTGATGCGCGGCCGTGGTCTCCAAGAGCCGGCGCTGGTAGGCGAGCAGCACGTCCGGGTCGGACGGGTCGAGATCCTTCGGCAACCCGGCAAGGCTCTCGCGGCGCAGGGCCGCCCACTCGGCCTCGCCGATGGCGCGCCCGACGCGGACATCCTCCTCGCGGACGGGGGCGCTCATTCGGGCTTCGCCTTCGGGAGCTTGAGCCCGAGGATGCGCTCCTTGATCCCGCGCACGGTGTCGCCGGTCAGGCCCTTCTCCTGGGCGACCGCGTCGATCGCCTTCTCGGCCTTGGCCGCGAACTCGCGCTGAAGCGCCACCCGCCGCTCGGCCGAGATCTTCTGGCCCTGGATCACCGCGAGGTGGGCGCGGGCGAGTTCCATGGTGCCCTTGGTGCCGATCTCACCGCCCTCGGCCTGGGCCAATTCGAAGACGAGGAGCTTCAGGAACTCGCCGACGACGATCGTGTGCTCGTCCACCTTGTCCGCCGTGAACTGCGGGGCGAGGCCGGCGAAGATGTGCCGCGCCTCGTTGAGGCGGTTGGACAACGTCGCGAGCTTCATGCTCCGCCGGTTGAAGGCCGAGCGGGAGATCGGATCGATGCCCTTGGCGGCCAGCCGGTCGTTCAGGGCGAACAGGATCTCGGCTTGCGATTTCTCGCGCTTGTTCAGCTCGCCCACCGCCCAGACGACGTCGTCCTGCGCGTCCTCCGGCAACTGGTCGAGGCTGGACAGCCGGCCACGCCCGGTGGGACGCGACTCCTTCGCCCTGGCCGCGCGCTCTTCCGCGCGGTCGGCGGCGTCCATCACCCGGTGGAGGGGCGGCCCGTCGCGCACGTCATGCCCCCAGGCGAGGCTGGCGGATGCCCTCGATCCGCGTGCGGCGCAGGCAATGATCGACGCCGGCCTCGGTGATCTGGGCCACGAGGATCGTGCCCACCTCGACCGTGGTGGCCGCGCCGAGATCGGCAAGCTTGCGGATCTGCGTGCGCAGGTAGTCCCGCGAGCGGTTGTGGCCGCAGGCATAGACCGCCTCGGCGAGGATCGTCTCGTTGGAGCGGCCATCCGGCATGGCCGCGAGTTCCTTGAGGATGATGAGGCGCACATCCTCGTCGATCGCCTTCGCGTAGTTCGGGCCGCTCACCGGTCGTCTCCGTTCTTGGTCTTCACCAGGGCATCGCCGGCCGCCTTGAGGAGGAAGTCCTCGATCCGGTCGATGCCGCGCGTGACGGTCTGCAGCGTCGTGGTCATCGCCTCGATCTTCTCGCCGACGATGTCGCCCAGCGCGTCGAGGTCGCGCTCCAGCCGGGTCAGCCGGGCCTCGACGGCGCCGAGGCGCTGGTCGAGGGCGCGCAGGCGCGCATCCGGCAGGGTCGACCGCCGCGCCGCGCGGCTCACGACGAGGGCCGCGAGGAGTGCGAACAGCACGATCGCCGCCAAAGGGGCCGCCCAAGAGACCGCCGAAGGAACCGCAAGGGCGTCGGGATCGGTCATCGGGATCACTTCAGCCACTCCGCGAGATCCGCATCGGTGATGGCGGAGGGCGACAGCCGGCCGTCGCGCACGGCGCGCAGGGCCTCGATCGCCCGGCGCAGCTGCGCCCGCATCAGGTCCACGTCGGCCTGCAGTTCCACCGCCCGCAGGCGGTAGCTGTCGCGGTCGAGTTCCTGGCGCTCCAGTTCGGCCCGGAGCGCCAGTTCCCGCGTCGAGAGCTTGTCCACCTCGCCGATCAGCCGATCGACGAAATCCAGGCTCTGCCGGTCGGCCTTCCGGCCGAGTTGCAGGCCGCCGACATGGACGATCAGCGCCACGACGAGGCCGAGGCCCACGACCCCGGCCAGCAGGAGCGCCCCGTAGGGCCCGAGCCCTTCCAGCACGCGGAGTGCGGCCTCGGCGGCCCGGCCCCAGCTGTCCATCTCAGCGGGCCGCCGCGCAGAGGCGCGCCCACTTCCGGTTCTCCCGGTCGGCCTGTTCCTTGGTGGCGCGCGTATCCCTGGCCGACCAATAGATCGGCCGGGCGACGTCGCAATAGGCGGCGGCCGGCGGCGGGGCATCCGCAGGCTGGCATTGGAAGGCGAACAGGAAGCCGACGCAGGTGAGCATCAGTCGCGTCTCTCGAAGGCGGGATCGAAGGCGGTGTCGGTCGGATCGGTGCGGTGCGCGGCCTCGGCCTGTGCTTCGGCCACGCGGGCGAGGCGCGTGGCGGCCGTCGCCCGCGTGAGGGCGGCTGCCATCGCCTCGCTGCGGCCGAGGCCGCGCTCGCGCTCGGCATTGGCCCGCGCCACCAGGGCGGTCACGAGCTGGAGGGCGAGCCGGACGAGCGCGAGGGCGGTCATCTCAGCCGATCACCTTGCGGGCGGTGACGCGGCCGTAGAGGGCGAGCGCCGTGCCCGCCAGGGCGGTGCCGGCGGTGGCGAAGGCGGTGACCTGATCGGTGACGACCTGCTGGGTGGTGGGGTCGAGCTTCACGCCGAAGAAGCCCGTGATCACCGCCGACCCGGCGACGAGTGATCCGATCACGCCCTTCGAGAGATACCAGGGCTTGGTGCCGGTGTCGGTCGTGTCCACGGGTGTGCTCCTTGTGGGGGATGGCGCGGGAGGCGCCGGGCTCACGCCTCGTTGGCGGAGAGGGGGGCGTGGCCCGCGAGCCGCCGGACGCCGCCGGGGGCGGGCGCGGGCGCCGTCACGGGCCAGCGAAAGCCGACGAGGCGGGTCTTGGCGACGCGGGCGAGGCCGACGCGGTCGCGCTGGTTGCCGCCGAGCACGTGGATCGCGGTCTCGTCCTCGCCGGCATAGAAGCCGACATGGCCGCCGCCCTTGCGGCGGAAGACGCAGACGGCCCCGAGCGTGCCGGCGGGGATCGCCTTGCCGAAGCCGCTCCAGGCGAGCGCCGAGAGCGGGTTGGCGGGCAACGGCTCGTCGGGGAGCGTCGCACCGAGGCAATGGGCGGCGAACAGCCCGCACCACGGTGTGGCATCGTCCCGGTAGACCTGCGCGATCCAAGCGCCGGCACGGGAGGCCAGATCCCGCGCCCACCGGAGGATCGTCGGGTTGGAGCCGCGACCGGGCACCTCGCGGAGGCCGCTGAGGCGCTGTGCCTCGGCGAACCAGACGGGCTGCGGCACGGGCGCCGGCTCGTCGGGAAAGAGCAGGGCGAGGGTGGCACGCGAGGCGATGCCGTCAGCGTCGAGATGATGGGCCGCTTGGAACGCCTTCAGCGCGGCGATGCTGCGCCGGCCCCAGACGCCATCGGCCTTCGTGGGGCCGAGATCATAGCCGAGGGCGAGGAGCCTCGTCTGAATGGCGACGGGGGACATGGGCGGGTCCGGGAGGCAGGGCGACGGGTGTGCCCTTCAGTCCCGCGACAATCCCGGAATTCGACGCTCAGCGGCCCCCGGAAGCGGTTCCGGGGGCATTAAGAAAATGAACTTTCTGAGAAGCAGAGGTAACGAACGATACTTTATCTGTTCGCCAATTTCACACCGGCAATTATGAAACGAATTCCAGAACAGTTTCCGTTCGCATACGCTTGTTTAAAGGATTATCCGCCCCACTCACAGGAAGATAACGGCTCCCCATTGGAAGATCTCGCTCAAAGCGCTTCCTAATGTGAAAGCCATTTCTCAATGCACCCAAGACATTTATGTCCGCATTTGACACATTAACGTCCCTGATGACAGAGTTGCCGACAACCAGCAGTAATGTACCACCCGGTTTCATAGCTCTCTTTGCTTGATTGAGCATATTATCTATATCGAATGCATAACGTTGAACGATATTTCGGTCTCTTGGGCGCAAGAGATTCAATAGCGGCAAGTCAGAAATAATATCGTGAGATAAACCTTTCATCGCCGTCTCTGAACCTATCGAACGAGAACGTATATCACGCAGCGTAGGTATCCTATAGCCAAGCCAAATCAATGCAAGCCGATGACCCCTCATATAATCGATAGCATTAAGATATGGGGGCGACGTAAAAACCGCATCTACGGAGCTCGGAGGAACTTCAAGGCTTCTGGCATCGCCCACCTTAACCGTTGCAGTTCCAATGATATCCTCCGGCTTCAGGCGCAGTTCAATACGCTTAGCTGCTAGAACAAACTGAGTTAGTACATCGAAATCGTTATTAAAGAAAACACGATGTGGACGGCTATGCGAGGTGTCACGCGCAACCGAAGCGCCACGTTCTTTGGTGATGATGAGCCTGCTTAGTGCGAGCTTGAGGGCGTCAGCAATTGGGCCAACCTCATTTATGAGAAGCAGCGATAAACGAGATAAGTCCTCGTATTGCTTGGGCTCAAACCAAAATTTGGCAAACGCCATGGTTTCTGAGCAGTCAGAGTGCCATTCCGGTACGACAAACTTGCTCTGTCTGGCCCGGGTGGCCAATGCGGAAGCGTGTTCGCCAAGGCCGGCAGAGATGCGCCTTGTCCAAACCTTCGCCATGAGAACTGCCAATGGGTCAGCATCGAAACCAATGCAATCAAGTCCATGCTCAACGGCAGCGCGTAAGACTGTGCCCGATCCGGCCATAGGATCCAGAATAAGACAGTCCGACTTTAGGCCCCTTAGACGGTCGAGAATAATCTCAGGTGCCATGCGCGCCGGGAACGGATGAATTGACGTAAGGCTATTCACTGGACGAGCCCACGCGTCATGCCGTACCGATAGCCGTCAGGTATTGCGGTAACCTGAGCGAATATAAGCTCGCTCAATTTGCTTGCTGATGTGTTTAACATGACATCTTGGTTCGAAATGCTCACCACATTCGGCGCCATCAAGCTGAGGCCCCTGATGGCCGATGCTACGTCATTCCTTCCTGGGTACTGATTGTTGCCAAGCAGCTTACGGCACTCAGCTGCTATCTGCGCGCAATGTAACGTGTCCGGCATGTCCGGCCCATCGTTCGCTAACACGATCAAAGCTTGTATCAAAACGCCGAGTGGCACATGCTTTGTATTTTTCTGCTTTTCGATAAGGTCATCAACCCATTCTTTAACAGCATCTGGGGAGTGTAAATCGAAAATTGTCCTAAAATCTACGAGATTCAACGGGCCGTATCCAACTGTGATCATCACCAACCGAGCAAGATCGTGGGCCAATATAGGGGTGATTTTGCTTTCAGCGCACTCTTGCTCTAGAGCGCCAGCCTGGAAATTTGGCGCGACAACTAGGGTATGATCGGCATTGTGATCCCTCCTATGCCGCGCTAGGCCCGCAGCTCCCACATTGTGGGTTTGCACCTTACCGTTCTGAGCTGATTTTGCGTCGTAGGTAAAGCGATATGCGACCTTCGTGTTTTCTGCTGCCGGTGAAATCACCGCAGTAGCCACGCCCTCCGGTTGCCCGGTCTGGCCAAGCCGTTGAACGGAAAATCCAATATATTCGAGCGCATCGCCTATGATGCGCTCGAATCCTTTGGCGTGATCGGTTACCTGTATAAGCATGTTGGCAATCTGAGCTGCAGAGCGTCTTCGTACCTGTGCAACCAGCCGATACGCTCGATCTCTATAAACGCGAATTTCCTGAAGCTGATCGACAGTAAGACCAATATCAGACATGAACGCTTCAGTTAGCAATTCCACCAGAGCGGCATCTCTGAGCACCCTTAGCTGCTGCCCATTCTCTTGATGCTCAACGGCAAAGGGATGATCTTTGTTTACGACTACAGTTCGGGTCTCCAAATCGTATCTTGAAAGTTCTGCATCCTTCCCCAATTCGGCAATGACAACGTCCGTAATCATTTCACCGGATGCTTTCTTGACTGAATACTTCCACGAAGCCTTTACTTGTTCCCTATCAGCCGTAGATGGCAAGTAAACAAAACGTGGAAGCTCAGTCGTACCGGCTAAACTTTCTTCTACAACTCGCTTTAGCGGCTCAAACGGAACGACCCCCCATTTTTCGGTGAGAATTTCACCGACAGCGGGCCAAGAGCCTGCTGTCCTAGAGTCAAAATCGTTGCGTGTCTTGTTGAATAGCTTCATTAGTAATGTTCTAAATATTTGCAAGTGAACGCTATCGGCTATAGCCTCACGATTGACGGAAAGGCGGCCATCTAGTCCATCGGCGCGAATAGTCGCTCTAAACCTTGCCCACACCGAATGCGAGAGGTTGTCCAATCCAAAGTATGGATCTTCTGGCTTGATCACCCTGCCTCGAACGTTCACGAAAAAGCCGTTCGAAAAAGCTATATTTTCCGATTTACCACCACTAATTTTCTCAGAATACAACCTTACTCTGCCCGTAATCTGTCCAATTCCTTCGATTTCGAGGTGTGGGACAGGGTCTGACAATTCCTTTATTTTGAAAACTTCCCCCGTCGGCAGAACTATATCGCCTAACTTTAGTCCCGCACCGAGAACCCACTCATTCGCGATTTCCGAGTCTGTCTTCGCGGAACTAAGGAGTTCATTATTAAAATATATGGATATTGTGCGTCCAAGTGGAAGAGATGTCCGCAAGAGACGTCGGACCCATCCGGTGCTTAGTTTACGTCCGGGGTCTTTTAGCGAAGAAAGCACCGCAAGAGTCCACGTGTCTTTATGAGCTGGCGGCTCAAGATCGTGGCCTCCAAAATCGTCCTCAAATTCCGTGTCCACTGCCGGCCCAGGAACTCCTGCGCTGATCAGCTGCAAGATCCTTTCGGCGTCAGCGACGTTTGCGAGCAGCTTAGGTAATTCGCCAATTTCTACTATGCGAACTTTCAGCGGCAATGCTTCAATGTGGAGGGCGTTCTTATCATGACCCTCGATGCGCCTATAATCCATTGTAACGGCTCGAATTACACCATCTGCAGCTTTGCATACGTATGTAAGTTCGTGGGCAAGGAGATAGGTGGCGAGTTTACCGACTCCAAATTTGCCGATTGGCTTTCGCTGGCCGGCTACCTCTTGAGATCGCTTACTTGAGGTCGCGACCGACCAAAGGGCTTGGAAGCCATCTATATCCATCGCCCCACCGTCATCGAGCACCCAGATGGCTGCAGTTGGCGATTTTAGATCAGCTGGGACATCAACGTAAACGCGGCGCGCGCCAGCATCCCATGAATTGGATACGAGTTCTTCAAATGCTTTATTGGGGGACGAATAGAGGTGCTCACTGAATAGATTCAGGAATTGAGGTCCAATCTTGACCTCGACCGTAGCTACCGACGTACCGGTCTCTTGGATTGACATCCGCCCTCCCCCACACGCTTGCGTCTGCATGGATAGTTGAGCTTCGTCGATCCGTCGATCTGGGTCGGCAGCCGATAGCAAATTATCTGTCAGGGCGTTTCCTCACGGAACCGCGCATCGTTGGTCGTTAACGATGAACATCATAGCGGCACCTCATACCTTAAGCAGGCGCCTTGCCACCTCCGTTTACAGATCGAGGCCTCCCTGCCGGTCATCCCGTTTGTGACGTCGGCGCGCTTTGAATTGGCGCACCGCTCGGTCAGTTATGCCAAGCTGCCGAGCGATGGCAGCAGTGAACAGGCCACGCTCCGTAAGTTCGATAAGGCGGCGGGCTCGCTGACGTCGCTCACGATTATAGGAACCAGCTGAGCCGAGGGGGAATTCGATTTCGATGCCCGTGCGGCCGGTGGTGAAGTGGTTGGCGATAAGGGTCGCCGCTTCAGGACCTACCGCGCGGGTTAGCCAATGGTCTGGCCCAGGGCGGCGGCTAATGTAGGCTCGGGTCCCACCGACCGTCTCGGCCACCGCCATGGCCGCGTTGAGACCGGCGATCTCCGCGATTTCGCCCAGCACGCCAGGCAAGCCGTGGCTCTGGCGGCGGCACTCCGTCATCCGCGCACCAGTTGAGGTGCGATCGTCGTGAAGGCCGCCCAGCGGCGGATCGCCATGTCGCAATGCGCCGGGCTCAGTTCCACTGCGAGACAGATCCGGCCCGTCTCCTCGGCCGCCTGGATCGTGGTGCCCGAGCCCACGAAGGGGTCGTAGACGGCCTCGCCCGGCGCGGTGTGGTTCAGGATCGGGCGCCGCATCACCTCCACGGGCTTCTCGGTGCTGTGCCCCGACTGCGACCGCCGATGCGGAACCGGCCACACCGTGGTCTGCCGCCGGTCGCCCATCCAGTGGGCGGTGCGCCCCTTGCGGACGGCGTACCAGCAGGTTTCGTGACGCCAATGATAATGGCCACGGGAGATGATCAGGCGTCCCTTGTCCCAGACGATCTGAGACCGGAGCAGGAACCCGGCGGCCGACAGGCCGTCGGCCACGGTCAGGCCGTCCAGTGCCCCGTGCCAGACGTAGGCGATGTCGCCGGGAAAGAGCGCCCAGGCTTCCCGCCAGTCGCAACGATCGTCGTTGAGCACCGGGCTGATCGCACGGCCCGCCTTGCCGAGCTTGGCCCGCCAGGAGGCGTCGTAGCCGACCCCGTAGGGCGGATCGGTCACCATCAGGTTCGGCCGATGGTCGCCGAGGCAGCGCGCAACGGTGGCCGCGTCGGTCGCGTCGCCGCAGACCAGCCGGTGCGGCCCGAGGATCCAGAGATCGCCCGGCATCGCCCCTATCTTAAGGAAATTTTCCATCTTCGCAGGTGATCCTGCCCGCGCCGCCTGGGCGGTGACGGGATGGCCGGACGAACGGCCGCGCACGGTCATGCGAGGCCTCACCTCGCGGCTCAGGGTGTTGCAAGCGCCCTGGCCCCCGTCCCATCGGGCGGAGAGCGACGTCGCCGGGTGGCGGCAGCGGCCTGCCGTCGCCGTCCTGTCCCTCCGACGTTCGCCGCAACCGTGTCCGCGCCCGGCGTGGACCGATACGGGGAAGTGCCTCCGGGCGGCGGCGTCCATCACGCCCCCCGCAGGCGGGCGATCGGTTCGACCGCGCGGCGCAGGGCCAGCCGTCCCTCCGGGCTGAGGCCGTAGCCGGCCCCGCGATAGGCCTCGATCTCGACGCCGTGGTGGGCAGTCTTCCGGCGGGCATGGCAGGCGATGACCTGCAGCTGCTGCCGCGACAGCGGGTCCTTCCCTCTCGCGAGGGCGGTGGCGAGACGTTGATGGGGCACGCAGCCGGCCTGCAGGGCGAGCAGGGACAGGAACGCTGCCTGCTGCGGGGTCAGCCCCCAGCGCGCCGGGAACGGAACCCGCTGCGGGGCCAGCAGGGCACGCAGGTGCTCGTTCTCCCGCCGCAGCTTCGCAATCTCCGCCTCCATGCTGCGGAACACCGGGTTCTGCCACCACGCGCGGCGGGTGGAGTCAGCCGGCATGGCGGCACTCGCCGATCGGCCGGGCGCGCCGGATCCAGGCGCCGAGGAAGCGGGCGGCCTTGTCGAGGTCTGCGGCGGTGAGGCTCGGATCGTCCAGCGCGCCGAGGCGGCGGGGCGCGCCGCGCACCTTCGCCGAGACGTACTCCGTCAGGCCGTCGCACTCGGCCGGATCGCCGAAGGGCTTCACCGCACCGAGCGCAGTCAGGCGCAGCCATTGCGCCCGCAGCAGCGCCCGCTTGTCCGCCAGCAGGTTCCCCGGCCCGGCCGCGCCCTCGCGGGCCAGCCACGCCTTCAGCGCCTCGATCGCCTGGGAGGCCGCCTTCGCCTCGCGGAGGAAGCGCGTGTGGGACAGGCCGGTCTGCCGTTCCAGAAACGCGTGCATCGCGCGGTCGCTGCGATCCTGCACGGCGTCGAGATTGTAGAGGGCGATCCAGAGCGCCTGGAGCTTCCGCCCATAGGCACCCTGCGCCGTCGCGTGAACCGGGCTTGAAGCGCCCGGAATGTCGCGAAGGCGCGCCAGGAGCCGGTCGGCCTCCTCGAAACTCAGATCCCTGGACGACGCGGCGCCATAGGCGGCCAGCATCGCCCGGTAGGAGCCCTCATCGAGCCCGGTGCGCGTCTTGATCGCGTGGATGGCGCGGATCTGCGCCGGGGTGACAGCCGGCGCGCTCACGGGTGGCGGGCCATGTAGTCGGAGAGCGCGTCGGCGATCACATCGCGGGCGGCGACGCGACGGCGCTCGCAATAGGTCCGCAGCCTGTCCGCCACCGGGCGCGGGATGCGCAGGCCCGGCCCCGGCGAGACAGCGGAGGCCGTGTGCGCCGCCGGATCGACCGCCAGCCCCACCGCGCGGGCGCGGAAGGGCATTCGGACGAGGTGGCCGCGCTCCTCCAGGGCGGTGACGATCCGGTGGACGCTGGCCTTCGAGCGCAGGCCGAGATGGGCGGCGATCTCGTCGAAGCTCGGGGCGGGCCGGCCCGCCCGCGCCTCGGCCTTCAGGAAGGCGAGCACGTCGCCCTGGCGCTGGGTGAGGCCGATGCCGCTCACGCCGCGTCCCCCCCATCAATGGGCCGCTCGGCGGCGATCTTGCGCATCAGGTCGAGGAGCCCGTCGAGTTGCGCCCCGGCGGCGGCGCGCAGCGCAATGCTGCGCGCGGTGCCCGCGCCGATCAGGGCCGCCACGCAGGCCGCGAGGGTCGGCGCCGAGGCATTGGCGAAGGCCCCGGCGGCGAGTACGGTTGCGGCGGCCACCGAAAGCCATTCGAGGCCGGCGAGGGCAAGGCGGGACGCCATCACGCCACCTCGCCGATCTGCGAGGCCAGCGGCTCGATCACGAACCGCTCCTCGCCGCGCGGCACGGTGATGCCGGGCACGGTCTCCGCGACCTCGCGGGCGGCGAGCATCGCCTCCTTGTTCGGCTCGACCTTCGTGCGCAGGAAGGAGCCGAGCAATTCGGCCGTCCGGGCAAGGGCCATCGCGTCGTCCCGGCGCCGCTCGCGCTTGGCTTGCCGGAGAAGGCCGACCACGACGTCGAGCCGCGCCCGGATGGCGGTGACGATGTCCTCGTTCTTCAGCCCCCGGTGCTTCACCGCGAAGCTGCCCTCGCGCCATACCAGGGTGCCGGTGGGCAGTTGCACCGTCTTCGTCCGGCCGCCCTGGGTGAGGCGGTCGCGGTGGACGCAGGCCCAGATGGCGATGGCATCGGCGATGACGCGCTCCGCCTCTTGAAACACCTTGACCGCAAGGCCGAACTTCTCCTCCAGCGCCGCCACCTGGGCGTTGTGGGCGACCTCGGCGGCTTTGTGGTCGCGCTGCAGGGCGCCGAGCCGGGCGACGAGCTGCTCGGCCTCGGCATCGGTCTGCGGCACCGGCAGGTTGGTGCAAGGGGCCTTGGTCTTGGCCTTCTTCTTAGCCTTGGCCATGGCTGTTCTCCCGGATGGTCTGGGGGATGAGGGGGAAGGCGATCACGCGGCCCTGCGGATCGAGGGGCGCGGCGGTGCGGGCGAGCACCCGGCGGGCCTGGGCCGTGCGGCGGGGCGGCTGGGGCGCGAAGGCCTCGCGAACCGTCTCGGCGAGGGTGGTCAGTAGCGCCATGCCCTCGGCCACCTCGCGCAGCCCATCGGCGAGGCCGAGGCAAAGGTGGCTGTCGAGGTGGAGCCCGTGGGGATCGCCGCCGCCGCCCTCCAGAATGAGGATGACGTCGTCGAGGATGCCGGCCGGGTCGGACGACGGTGTGTGGGCGGGATCCATTCAAGCCCCCTTCAAGCGGGAATGAGGACAGCCCGAGCGGCAGGCGTGGTACATCGCCACCCGGTCGGCGGAGGTCGGCGCGAAGGGCTTGTCCTGCCACTGCAGGCAGGCGTTGCGGCTCATCTCGCCCTTGCGCGGGCAGGCCACACGGAAGCTCATGAAGGCGCCCCGGACGCGCTCCGAGATCTCCCCGACATCCCCTGCGTAGCGGTTGGCCAGCGTCGCGCTGATTGCCGAGGCCGAGTAGCCGAGCTGGCGCGCCACCTCGGCCTGACTGCGGGCCGTGCAGGCTTCGGCCAAGGCCAGGATCCAGGCGGGCGGCTCCGACCAGCACTGGCGCACGCGGCCGAGGAAATCGGTCTTGCGGGCGGGCGCGCTCATAGAGCCACCTCGCGGGCCTCGACCGGACCCATGGCCTCCTGCCGGTTCTGATCGAAGACGATCTGGCTGCGCAGGATCAGCGGCGGCAGCGGGCCGGTGTTCATCGCGGGCTTCAGCCGATAGACCGCCGGATAGCGGGGCCTGCCCTTGCGCAGGCAGGCGAGATACCCGGCCTCGGCGAGATGCTTGACGTAGCTCATCGCCGTGTTCGGCTTGATCTCGACCTCCACGGTGGAGGCATAGAGCGCGAGATCCTTCCAGCTGAACCCGTCGCGGCCCATTGGCCCTCGGATCATGTTCCACATCTGGACCTGCCCCCGACCCTGCAGGCCGGGCGCGCCGCCCCGGCGCAGGCGTGGCGTGACACGCGGAGCCTTCAGGAGGCGGTACAGACGCTGATTGTCACGCCAGCCTGCCTCTTCGACGAAGCCGGCCGCTGCCAAGCGGGTCACGAAGTCCCGGATGGTCGAAGTCTCGACCCGCTTGCCGCCGCAGAGCGCGCGGATGTCTGGGACACTCCAGGGTCCCTGGAGGTTCAGATCGCGCATCACGCGCCAGAAGTGGTCGTGCCCGCGCAGGACGGGCTTGCCCGGCGGTAGCGTGAAGGACAGGACGATGCTCACCGGGCACCTCCCACAGGACGCTTCGGGGTGGGCGCGCCGGGACGCACGGGGGCCATGCCGGTGAAGATCCGGCCCTGATAGGTCTCCACCGTGAGCGTGGTGGCGCCGGACGTGCGGGCGACGTTCGCCGCTGCGAACAGGGAGTTGGCGACGCGCCGCGTCCGGCCGCCGGTCTCCCGGCACATCTTTTCGAGAAGCGCATCCTCGATCTCGATGCCCGGCACGATGCGGCGGGCCAGAAGTCGCGCATCCTGCACATCGCAGGGCTGGGCCAGCACCCAATCGAGCACGCGGTTGTGCACGCGCTCAAAAGACTGGAGCTTGGTCGGCAGCTTCTCCTCGCCGACGAGGATGACCGGGGCGTTGGTCATCTCCTGAATGTCGCGGGCGAGTTCGATCATGCCCTTGTCGACGAGCTTGTCGGCCTCGTCGATGATCAGCGCCTGCCCGATGTCGTGCCCCAGGACTTGGACGATGTCCTTCATCATCTGGGGGATGGTGCCGCGCGGCTTCTGGCCGAGTTCCTCCAGCAATGCCTCGCAGAACGCGCGGCGGGTCCAGAACTCCCGCGCTTCGATGTAGACGCAGCCGTACTGGTTCTGGGCGTACGTACTGGCGACGGTCTTGCCGTAGCCTGACGGGCCGGAGAACACGCCGAAACCCGACGAGATTTGCGGTCGATTCCGCAGTGTTTCCACCAGGGTGAGCATCGCCGCGACGTTCTTGAGGAGAGCCGGTGCGTACACGTTGACCGGTGGCGCATGCATGTTCATGGTTGCCCCTTGTGATGACCTTGGGCTCCGGTTCGCCGGGGCCCTTTTTGTTGTCGGCGAGCCCTCAGAAGCTGACCGCATCCTCGCCGTGCTCATCGAGCATCCTGCGGCGAACCGTGTATTCGGGGGTCGAGCGATAGCCGCCGAGCCAGAGCAGCTCGGCGGCCTCGGCCGGGTTGCCGGCCGCGATGCGCGCCTCCAGATCGAGAGCGCGACGGAAGCGGATCTCCGGCGTCTCCATCACGCGGCGGATTGGGGTGACGACCGATGCGGCCGGGGTCGCCTCCGCCTCGGCGAGCAGCCGGGCGTGCGTCTCGGCGGCGGCCTCCGATAGTGTGGCGACAGGAGGCCGGTCCCGGTGCGTCGCCGCGTCGAGGGCGGCGGCGACGGCGGGTGTGGCGTGCTCGACCTCGCGGCGAGGAAACACTTCGACGTTCGGCTGATCGCTGAGCCAGACCTCGCGGGCGCGCTCGATCAGGCTGGCACCGCCCCGCAGATCCTTGCGGACGCGCTCGATGGCGGCCTTCTCCTCGGCCAGGGTTTCGGCCTGGAGGGCGCGCTGGGCGCGGACCATGATCTCGGGGGCCATGCCGGACAGATCCGGGTTCACCGCCTCGCCGAGGAAATCGCCCTCTTGCGTGCCGAACAGGAACACCCGGCCGAGATCCTCGGGGTCGTGCCGCACGAAGACGCGGGTGCCCGGCAGGATCGCGCCGTTGAGGTAGTGGATGCCGCCGACTCGCACGCCGAGCTTCGTGACGACGCGGGTACCGTCGCCGGCCGCCATCGGCGCGAGCAGCAGATCCAGGGCGCGCTCGTCCACCCGGCGGACGACATGGGCCGAGGCGGCGGCGACCGCGAAGGGCGTGCGCCGGCCGAGGCCCTCGTGCGGGCGGTGCTGATAGCGCAGCTCGGCCCAGGCATCGAAATGCGCCTGCATCTCGGCATGGGTGCATTGGACCGCGAACGTATCCGCGTCGTCCTCGCCGAGGCGCTGGGCGAAGCTCCGGCGCGCCTCGATGGCCTTCCGGTCGGCGACGTCGTGGCCGACGAAGCCCGGCACCAGCGTGACTGCGTCCCGCTGGAAGGTGCCGATCACCCGCTCCACGAACCCCTTCTGCTCGGGCGAGAAGGCGTCGGAATAGGCGACCTCGATCCCCAGGGAGGCGAGGAGGCGTTGGGTCGCCTTCGCCTTGAAGTCGGAGCCGTTGTCGATCTTGATCTCGGCCGGCACGCCCCAGGCGAGGATGGCCTTGCGCAGGAGCAGGCCGACCGCAGCGGCGCGGGGCGTCTTCGTCACGGAGGTGACGATCCGCCGGGTCGCGATGTCGATGCAGACGTAGATCGTGTGGCGCCCGTCCGTGCAGAGCGCGTCGATGGGAGAGGCGTCGATCTGCCAGTGGGCGTTGGGCTCCGTGATGTGCCGCAGGGTGCCGCGCCCGGCGAGCTTCATGGTGGAGCGGAAGCGATCCGGGTCGGTGAGCTGCGTGAGCACCACCCGATGCTCGGATTTCAGGGCCTTCAAGGCAGCTTGAAAGGTGCGCAGCGGCGGCATCGGCACGCGCTCGATCACTTCGCCGCCGCGCCGTGCTTCGATCGTGTCGCCGAATTCCGCCCGGCACAGGGTGCGGACCTGATCGGCGGAGAGGTGGGGCTGGTGGGCGATCAGGCCGAGCATCCACGTCCGCACGGCGCCGCCCTGGGCGGTGTCGAGGAGGCCGGTGCCCTTGCGGGCGGCGCCGCGATCGACGCCGAGGCGGTTCCGGTCGGCCTCGGCGGCGGCCCGCCAGCGGGCCAGCGTGCGGCGGGAGAAAGCCGGGACCCGTTCGCGGACCCATGGCTCGATCGCGAAGGTGCCGGCCCGGTACTTCGCGACGAACAGCGCCTCGCAGGCTTGCCGGTTGAGGCGCTGGCCGCGCTCGAAGGCCGTGAAGGCCTTCAGGATCGCGAGCCGGGCGTCCCGCTCCAGGGCGGCGCGGCCGGACAGGGCGGCATCGGAGGGGGGTGCCGGCTCCGAGGGAGAGCCGATGGCGATATGGCGCTGTCGATAGGCGATCTGGGCCAGGGAGGGCAGCAAGCCGATATGGTACTCCGTGCCGCCGCCACGGCCGGTGCGCCTGCGGGCGCGGAAGGCGTCTCGGTTCCAGCCTGCACGGTCGGCCATCATCTGGACGGCGCGCTCGGTGGCCGGCATCTGCGGCAATGCCTCCGCCGCCACCTCGCGCGCGGTCAGCCATTCCTTCATCGCCGCCCCCGGACCTTGGCCTGAAGGGCGGCCTTGCGGGCCTGGACCTCGCGCTCGTGCTCCTCGATCTGGTGGAGTTCGATCAGATCCACGAAGCGGTTCGGCACCACCGCGAAACCGAACAGGCTGGGAATGAAGGCGAGGAGATCGTGCTGCCCGGTCGCGTGAATGAGCGCGATGAAGGCATCGAGCGGGATGCGGTGCTCCTCCGAGGCCTCGGAGGCCCACTTGTCGAGGGAGCCGGCGGGGATCGGGCGGCCGAGATGCTCGGCCATGGCGCGTGCCACGTCGTTGCGGCATTGCCCGGCGTCCTTCGCATCCCGCAGCGCGCGGCCGACGAGGCGGGCGATCCGGTTGGCGAGGGGGCCGCGACCGGCCACGTCGTCGCCGTAGCCGATGGCGACCGGCTCGGCCTCCCAGGCGTACAGATCCTTCGTGTAGGGGTCGCGGCGGCGGCTCATCGGGCGACGCTCCGCAGGCCCTTGCGGCCGGGGGCGACCCGGTTCGCGTTCCAGCGCTCGATCGCCTCGGCGTTCAGGTCGAGGAAGGCGTCCTGCTGCGCGACCGACAGACGGGCGAAACTCTGCGCGAGGCGTTCGAACGGTTCGAGGCGCGTCGGCTTTGCGCCTCCCTCATCGAACGCAGGAGCCATCGCCCGGCGTTCGCCAGCGCTCTTGGTTAATTTTACCGCCGCGCTCATGCCCGCTCCCCCTTGGCCGGGGTAGGACGAACGTTCTTTTTCCGGGACTCGCCACGGGGTTTCAGGCTAGCGTGACGGTGGCTTGAACGGCTCTGGATGAAGCCGGTCGGGAAGAGTGTGTCGAAGGGGATGCCCAGCGCGGCGGCGATCGCGTCGGCTCCCCGCCGGTCGAAGCCGTGAAGCGCCTTGCGACAGGCGTTCTCGGGGAGCCCGGCGTCGCGTGCGATCCCGGTCAGCGTCATGCCTCGCCGCCAGACCTCCGCCTTGATGGCGTAGCGATCCCATGCGGCAGGCTGCGCGATTGCGGCCTGAGACATTCAAGCTCCTGGAATGAGGCCGGCTGGCAGGCCGGCTCGTCTGGGTGAGGAAGGACGTTTGGTGTGACGAATCTCGCATCTTAACGCTCAGTTATCAAGCGTTTTGGTGCGAGCTTCGCATTTCGGAGTTCGGGCTGGGCAATCGCTGGGTCTGTCGAGACCAAGCTATTGTGATCGCTCACGTTTGAGGCCAGCGTAGACGCGGGTCCGAACACCGAAGGCATTTCGGAGTTCGACGTTGGGCAGCTTCGCAGACCGCATTCGAGCGCTAATCGGCGAAGGCAGCGCCAATGCCTTCGCGCGCGAGTGCGCGATCGGTGAAAGCAGCGTGCGGCAGTACCTGGCCGGCGGCGTGCCGGGGCTCGACAAGGTGATTCAGATCGCCAGGGCGAAGAATGTCCGCGTGGAATGGCTCGCCACCGGCGAAGGGCCCCAGGCCGTCGCGTCCGCACAACAAAATCTTCTAGAAGACGCTCGACGCGAAGAAATTGGTGGCGATTTTACTCCTAGTCGCGAAGTTTTAGGACTCGCCGAGGGAATGGTCCTGCTCCATCCCTTGCAGGTCGACGTGCATTCTTCGGCGGAATACGCGAGCACCGGCGACGGCGGCGAAGTCTCGATGGCATTCCGCAAAGAGTTGTTGCAGGAAATCAGCGTCGATCCCCGTCATGCCCGGATTTTTCGCGTCGCCGGCAATTCGATGTATCCGACGCTTCACAATCGGGATGTCGTCATCCTCGATGCGTCGGTGACGACGTTGCGCGATGAAGGCCTCTACACCCTGGTGATCGGCGATCGGGTGCGTGCCAAGCGTCTCCAGCCACTCGCAGCGGGTGGCATCAGGATCAGCAGCGACAACAAGGCCGAAGGGTTCGCGGACGAGTTCGTTCCCTTGGCCGACCGGGGCAACCTGCGGATCGTCGGGCGAATTCGGGGCCTACTGCGCTGGTTTCCCGAGGATCGCGTGGACTGAAAACGCGCGTTCGACGCAAAGGCCAGCCTTGATCGGATCAGCGTCGGGAGAGCCGGTATTCGCCGTCCCCTTGCCATTTGAACCTGCGCGCCCGGATCTCGGCAAGCCACGCCGGGAACGGGGCTAACTAACGCCAACGCAAAACGAAATCCCGAAACTTCCCGGCCAATCCCGGATCATCCCGCCAGTGCCATCTGATGCTGCGCGTTACACAAGCACGCGCAACCAGTCCCACCAAGCAAGCGGCTTCGGGACGAGTTGAATAATGTCAATGACTTATCGAGGGTTTGGCTGGGGCGCCAGGATTCGAACCTGGGAATGGCGGTACCAAAAACCGCTGCCTTACCACTTGGCGACGCCCCAAGGACCGGCGATCCTCTAGACGGCCATCCCCGCTCTGGCAAGCCTTCTCTCAAGGCGGAACCGGCTGACCATTCCAGGCGAAGATCCTCCCGCTCTCGGCCGGTGTCAGGCCATCAAGAACGGCGAGAAGATGCGCCGCTGCGGCCTCCGGTGTCACCGTGTCCGGACTGTCGGCATCGGGGCGGAATGGATGCGAGAGCGCCGTGCGCACCGTGCCCGGATGCAGGCCCGCCACGATCGCCTCTGGGTGGGTGCGGGCCATTTCGATCGCGAGCGTGCGCAGGATCTGATTGAGCGCCGCCTTCGAGGCGCGGTAGCCGTACCAGCCGCCCAGCCAATTGTCGCCAATGGAGCCGACCCGCGCCGAGAGCGTCGCGAAGACGCTGCGGCCCGTGCGCGGCATCAGCGGCACAATGTGCTTGGCCACAAGGGCCGGGCCGGTCGTGTTCACCGCGAAAAGCTGGGCCAGAGCGGCCGGATCGAGGGCTTTCAACGCCTTTTCTGGTGTAACACCGGGGCCATGCAGGAGGCCGGTCGCGACGAGGGTGAGGCCCACCGGACCGTTCACGGCCACACGGCCCGCCATCGCCCGGATGCTCTCCTCGTCGGTCACGTCGATTTGGCCCGCGACCGCGCCGCTTCCGACGTCCGCTCCCGATCGCGACAGGGCGAAGACTGGCTGATGGGCGCCGGCCGCGACGATCCGCTCGACCAGCGCGCGGCCAATGCCGCCGGAGGCTCCCACGATGACCGCGCTCGTCATACCGTCCCCGTCGGACGGCGCATTAACCTTTCGTCAACCATCGTGGACTCAGGCTCCCTGTGGAGGTTCGAGAGCATGGTCAAACATCGGAACTTCGACGCGCTGAGCGAAGCGCAATTGGCCGTCGGGCGCATCTCGCCGCGCCGTGTCGCGGGGCTTGCCTGCTTCCGGCCCATGGAGGCCCGCCCCGTCGCGGAACTGCTCGATGCAATCCAGCACGTGGCCGAGGCGGCGACCGGAGAGCGGAGCTTCCTCCACCTCGCGAAATCCGCCGCCAAGGACGACCCGTCGCACTGATCCGGGCCGTTCATGCGGCCGGGCGCGCACGCGCCAGGGATGAGGGACGGCCCGTTTGGCGCCACGTGCGCCAGGGTTCGAGGTTCGACAGGGCCATCCGTCGTGCGCCGAGGCGCACGAGCACGAGGGCGACGCCGATGAAGGGCGACGCCACGATCAGAGCGGAAATCAACGGCGCGCCGCTCAAGGCGGCGATGATCTTCACCAGCGCGTCCAGCCCGAGGAAGAAGATCGCGATCGCGAGGATCGGGATCGTTCCGACGATCCCCGCCAGCCGGAGCCAAGTCCGCACGGTCGCGTCGGTCTCGATTCGCGCAAGCCGAAGCAGCTGACTGACATGATCCGCGCTGTCGCGCAGGGCCGAGGCCAGGAGGTGCTGCAGCGGAACGGTCTGACGCATCGGGGCCCTCGGCCAGCCCGACAGGATGCCGCCGGGCACGGCGCCAACGGCATCCGCGCCCGGTGGTTCCGCGCGCCGAGGGATGCCGCCTCAGCTCCGCTTGCTGACCACGTGCTTCAGGAGCAGCAGGCCCATCACCATGCAGGTGAGGGCGAACATGATCACATAGAGATAATCGACCTGCAGGCCCGCCGAGGGGTAATAGGCCGACCTCATCCATTCGGCGAGCTGCAGCGCCGGATTGTATTTCATCCAGTAATAAATCTTCTCGGGCAAGAAGCTCGGCATGAACATCACCCCGCTGGCGACGTACATGAGGATGTTGAACAGCGCGTAGCCGACCAGCCATCCGGGAAAGAAGCCCACGATCGCTACGTTGACCACGCCGACGCCGATCCCCAACAAGATGGATGCGAGATAGGCAAAGACTGCAATGGAACTGTTTACCGGGCGGGGGTCGGTGCCCAATGCGGTCAACACGGCGACAATAACCAGAAGGCCGAGGAAGCCCGTGACGATCTCCACGAGCACACGCGCCAGGATCAGATCGAAAAGCTTTACCTGCGGGTAATAGGTAAGGGGCCTGTTGACCATTGTCGCCTTCATCACCTCGCGGGAGATGTATTGAAAGATCAGGACGGGGACGGCGCCCGTGGCAAAGAAGAGCGGTGCACTGCTGCCGACGGGCGCCGGCAAATGCTGGAACGTATAAATCGCGATCAGCATGAAGACGTGGACGCAGGGCCACATCACCACGATGCCGTAGCCCCACAGGGTGCCCCCGAAGCGGGTGCGCATGTCGCGCAGCATCAGGGCGTGGAGGACGTGCAGGTAGGATTCCAGCGGGCTGAGCCGGTCTCCCTCGCGCACGCTCGTCGTCAGGCCTATCGCCATCGCCCTTAGGGTCCCGTCTCTCGGCCGCTGACGCAGCGCGGCCGGTGCGGGAGGACATGGCGGGGGAAAGCGACGAAACTACGTCGCCGCCGCGCTCCCGGTCCGAAGGGGGAGGGGGCTCAGAGCATCCCGCCGAAGCCGGTGCGCTCGACCTGCCTGCGCTGCTCGGCGTAACGCTGGGCGACCGAGCGGGTGAGGGCGCGGCCGATCCGGCCCGCGAGGCCGCGAGCGACGGTCTTGGCGATCTGGGTCATGAGAACCTCCGGCGGCGGACCCTGTCGGCCCATGGTGCGTTGCAGCATCATGGCGGAATCGGGTCGCGGTCAGGAGCGCAAATTCAATCTATCCGCCCCGCGCTGCCTGCATTGGCGGGGGGTTGAACAGGGGTGCGGCGCAACACCAGCGGCTCAGGACGCTGGCTGTCGCTCGGAATGTCCGCGTCGTATTAGCCATACGGGTGGATCAATTGGTATAATATTGCTCCACAAATTTTGTAATCGCCCCCTCAAATTACCGAAATAAATTATTTTATGAACGGTTTTGCGGCATGAACTGCAGCAAATCGCCTGAAGGCTCGGAGAGCCGGGATCTGGAATTTTAAGTTTTATGCCTCAAGGATAAATCAACCAGGAGTAGGGGGCGGTCCGGTGATATTTAGACGCGCAAAGTCCAATGATTCACAATCGGTGATGGATGCTCTCGATCGCTCGATGGCCGTCATCGAATTCGGGATGGACGGCACGATCCTGACGGCGAATGCCAACTTCCTGCGCGTGGTCGGCTACGATCTCACCGAGCTGAAGGGCCGCCACCACCGCGTCTTCATGGAAGAGAGCGTGGCCGCCTCGCCCGACTACGAGACGTTCTGGGTGAAGCTCCGCGCGGGCGAGTTCGTCTCCGGCGAATTCATGCGTCTCGACAAGATGAAGCGCCGGGTCTGGCTGGAGGCGAGCTACAACCCCGTCCTCGATCAGGACGGCAAGCCGTTCAAGGTCATCAAGGTCGCGGCCGACATCACGGCCAAGAAGAACGAGGTCAGCCGCCTGCTGACCATGATCGACGACATGCCGGTGGCGGTGATGACCGCCGACATCAACGACGAGTTCAAGATCAACTACCTCAACCGGACGTCCACCAAGACGCTCGGCACCATCGAGCAGCATCTGCCGGTGAAGGTCGCCGACATGATCGGCCGGTCCTTCGACATCTTCCACAAGAACCCGCACCACCAGCGCAACATGCTGGCCGATGCGAGCCGCCTGCCGCACCGGACGCGGATCCGGGTCGGGCCGGAAACCCTCGATCTGCAGGTCTCGGCGATCAAGGATCCCGAGGGAAGATACCTCGGCCCGATGCTGACCTGGGCGGTCGTGACGGCGCAGGTCGCCATGGCGGCCGAGGTGACGCGGGTGGTCGAGGCCCTGGGCCGGGCCATCGACGAGATGCGCCAGTCGGTCGAGGGGCTCAACCATTCCGCCGACGAGGCGAGCGGGCTCGCCGCCACGGTGGCCGCCAGTTCGGAGGAGATGGCCAGCACCGTCAAGGAGATCTCCGGCCAGGTCGGGCGGGTCTCGGAGCGGGCGAACCAGATCGCCGATCAGGCGGGCGCCACCGACATGACCGTGCGGGCGCTGGCGGAGACGACCGGCAAGGTCGATTCCGTGGTGGCGATGATCAAGTCGATCGCCGACCAGACCAACCTGCTGGCTCTCAACGCGACCATCGAGGCGGCGCGGGCGGGGGAGGCCGGGCGCGGCTTCGCCGTGGTGGCCGCCGAGGTGAAGGAGCTCGCGGGCCAGACGGCGCGGGCCACCGA
>Ga0182229_1000075_pt1 | contig 24571 bp, 20 predicted proteins | sample G6R1MG_32_FD_129663 | JGI IMG/M metagenome (GOLD analysis project Ga0182229, IMG submission 129663) | Miscanthus phyllosphere microbial communities from Michigan, USA - G6R4_MAIN_07NOV2016_LD1 MG | ecosystem: Host-associated > Plants > Phyllosphere > Phylloplane/Leaf | place: USA: Michigan...
ATCGTGCTGACGGTCGGCGTGTTCATCCTCACCCGCATCGAGTTCAACATGACCTCGATCGCCGCCATCCTCACCATCGTCGGCTACTCGCTCAACGAGACCGTGGTGGTGTTCGACCGCACCCGAGAGCTGATGCGCCGCTACAAGACCATCCCCACGGTCGAGCTGCTCAACCTCTCGATCAACTCCACCATGTCGCGCACGGTGATGACCTCGATCTCCACCGGCCTGTCGCTGCTGGCGCTGGTGCTGTTCGGCGGCGAGGCGATCAAGGGCTTCGCCGTGGTGATGCTGTGCGGCGTCGTGATCTGCACCTACTCGGCGATCTTCGTCTCGACGCCCTCGCTGATCTATCTCGGCCTGATGCTCTCGGGCGCCAAGGCCGCGCAGGGGCGCGATCCCAAGTTCGCCCAGGCGGCGGAGTAGGCCGGAGGGGATCGCATGGGCGACGGACGGCTGCACGACGGGTTCGTCCCCGGACGCCACCTGATCGACGCCTACGGCGACGGCGGCTTCCGCTTCGCCGAGATGTCCCATCGCGGCTCGATCCTGGCCCTGCCCTCGGGCATCCGCGCCTGGGACGCGACGGAGCCGCGCGGCATCGATACCACCAGCCTGCGGCCGGTGCTCGACGAGCGCGCCGGGATCGAGTTGCTGCTGGTCGGCACCGGCCTCGACATCGTGTTCCTTCCCGAGGCCCTTCGAAGGCGCCTGAAGGAGGCCGGCATCGGGCTCGACGTGATGCAGACGGGGGCGGCGGCGCGCACCTTCAACATCCTGGTGGCGGAGAACCGCAAGGTCGCCGCCGCCCTGATCGCCGTCGCGTGAGCGCGACCGAGACCAGCCCGCCGCCCGGCACCGAGGGGCTGGCCTTCGCCTTCCAGCACTGCGAGGCGCTCGTGCGCGAGGGCGATCCCGACCGCTACTTCGCCACGCTGTTCGCGCCGGCCGCGTTCCGGCCGCACCTGTTCGCGCTCGCCGCCTTCAGCCTCACCATCGCCCGGGTGCGGGACGCGGCGGGCAATCCCATGGCCGGGGAAATCCGCCTGCAATGGTGGCGCGACGCGCTGCAGGGCGAGGCGAGGGGGGACGTGAGGGCCAACCCCGTCGCCGCCGCCCTCGACGACGCCATCGTCCGGCGCCGGCTCGGGCGCCAGCCCTTCGTCGATCTGATCGACGCCCGCGTGTTCGACCTCTACGACGACCCGATGCCGCGGGCGAACGACCTGGAGGGCTATTGCGGCGAGACGGCCTCCGCCCTGATCCGGCTCGGCGGCCTCGTGCTCGCGGACGGGGCGGAGCCGGGCGGCGCCGGGGCTGCGGGCCATGCCGGCGTCGCCTACGGCGTCACCGGGCTCCTGCGGGCGCTGCCCTGGCACGCGCGCAACGGTCAGGTCTACCTGCCCGCCGACGTGCTGCGCGAGAACGGGGTGACCCGCGAGGACATCGTCTCGGGCCGCGGCGGCCCCGGCCTCACGCGCGCCTGCACCGAGATGCGGGCGCTGGCCCGGCGCCATCTCAAGGCGTTCGAGGAGTCCCGCGCCACCGTGGCGCCCGCCGCCCGCCCGGCCTTCCTGCCCGCGGCCCTGGTGGAGGGCTACCTCCACGCCATGGAGCGGCCCGACTACGACCCGCTCAACACCCTGATCGAGATGCCGCGCTGGCGCCGGCTCTGGCGGCTGTGGCGGGCCTCGCGGCGGAGCTGACCGGGAGACAGGCTCAGGTCTTCACCCGCGCCGGGTTGCCCATGGCGGTGGCGCCCGCCGGCACGTCGCGGGTGACCACGCTGCCGGCGCCGATCACCGCGTCGTCGCCGATGGTGACGCCGGGCAGGATCAAGGCGCCGGCTCCGATCCAGACGTTGGCCCCGATCCGGATCGGACGGCCGGATTCGAGCATCCGCCGGCGCTGGGCCGGATCGCGCGGATGGTCGGCGGTCAGGATCTGCACGCCCGAGCCGATCTGCGTGAGGTCGCCGATCGTGACCCGCGTCACGTCGAGGATCACGCAGTTGAAGTTCAGGAACACGCCCCGGCCGAGGCTGATGTTGGTGCCATAGTCGCAGAAGAACGGCGGCCGGATCGTGCTGCCCTCGCCGACCTCGGCGAACAGTTCGGAGAGCATGGCCTGCCGCTCGGGCTGCGTGCGGGCGTGGGCCGCGTTGTAGCGGTCCATCCACTCGGAGGCCCGCCGGTTGTCGGCAGCCAGTTCCGGATCGTCGGCGACGTAGAGTTCGCCCGCCAGCATCCGCTCCTTCTGCGATCGCTCCGCCATGACTGCGTGCCGCCTTTTCGTTCCTGTAGTCGAGGGTGTCGCGCCCCACCGTCGCCGCCTAGGGTAGGTCGCCGGGCGTCCATGTACAAAAAAAGCCTTCCCGGATCGCCGGGAAGGCCTCGTTGGTCGATGTCGGGAAGCGGAGAAGGGTCAGCGGGCCTTCTTGGTCAGCTTCTGGGCGATCTCGAACATCTCCTCCGGGGCGTAGTCCGGGGTGAAGGCCGAGGGGACGCCGGTGAGCTGGTGGATCTTGCCGCCGTCCGGCATGCCGTCCACCACCTCGAGTTCGCCCGGGGGATCGCCCGGCAGGGCCTGCTCGCCGTTGCCCCAGAGACCGGCGATCTCCTTGTAGTCGTTCGGGCTCCACGTATAGAGGCGGCGGTGCGAGCCCTCCTGGAGGTACTTCTGGCACTCCGGGATCTTGTCGAGGTTGATGTTCGGGGTCGGCAGGAACTTCTCGATCTCGACGCCGGTGATCTGCTTGAGGGCCAGGGCGTAGGCGTGGGCGTGGACCGAGCCGCGCACGAGCAGGTAGCCGCAGACCTCGCGGCCCGTCGGGTCGGTCAGGGTCTCGTAGACGCGCAGTTTGTGCAGGCGGGCACCGCACTCGAGGTGGAAGTTGTGCAGCAGATCGACCACGACGTTGCCCGTCGAGGTGATGAAGTCGTTGTTCCAGGAGGCGCCGTTGCTGTTGACCGGAGCCGCGCCGCCGCCGCCCGAGAGGAAGGCCGCCGCGAGACGGATGTCCTTCATGTCCTCGAAGGGCGCGCCCGAGATGTCGCCGCCGGGCACCGAATCGCCGTCGTTGTCGGGGCCGTTGTTGAGCATGGCGACGCCGTTGCTCACGAGCTCGACGTGGCCCAGTTCCTCGGCCGTGATGCTGGCGACCAGGCTGTAGAACGGCTTGAGCTTCTCCTTGCTGCGGAAGTTGAAGCTCTGGAACATGTAGTTTCCGAGCGTGGACATCTCGCCGTACTTGCCGCCCAACAGTTCCTGCAGCGCGGCCGCCGCGTTCGGGTCCTTCCGCTTCGGGGCGGGCAACTCGGCCTGCAACTTGTCGATGCGCATGAACATGGGGCGGCTCCGGGTGGTGGCATTGGGATCGTGCTCGGGCAACCGGACTCGCCCCCCGTTGTTCCGAGGCCGCGCCACCATGACGGGGACCCCGAACCCGGGTTTTCGCCCGGCCGGCGCGGTGGGGTGCGTCGGCGAGGCCACCGCATCCGTGCAACACCTTCTGGATACATGATTCCTTGCGTTGAGCCGGCTAGGGGGCTCTGCTAGCACCCGAACGAGGATCCGGCCGAGAATCGGACCCCGGGAGGAGTGCGCCGCCTTGCAGACCTGGAATCAAGTCTACGACCCGTTCGGGAATGCGTGGGCCTCCACCTTCGCCGCCTCGGTGCCGGTGATCGCGCTGCTCGCCATGATCGCCAGCGGTAAGGTGAAGGCGCACGTCGCCGCCGTGCTCTCCCTGGTGCTGGCGCTCGCGATCGCCGTGCTGCTGTTCGGCATGCCGTTCGATCTGGCGTGGCGTGCCTCGGCCTACGGCGTGGCGCTCGGCCTGTTCCCGATCGGCTGGATCATCCTCAACGTGATCTACCTCTACCGTCTGACGGTGGAGCGGGGCTGGTTCGCGACCCTCCAGCAATCGGTCGCCGGCATCACCACGGACCGGCGCCTGCAGCTGCTGCTGGTGGCCTTCGCCTTCGGCGCCTTCTTCGAGGGCGCGGGCGGCTTCGGCACCCCGGTGGCCGTGACCGGCGCCATCCTGATCGGCCTGGGCTTCTCGCCGCTCGCCGCCTCGGGCCTGTCGCTCATCGCCAACACGGCGCCCGTCGCCTACGGCGCGCTCGGCGCCCCGATCCAGGGGCTCGCCTCGGTCACCGGCTACGACCCCTACGTGCTCGGCGCGATGATCGGCCGGCAGCTGCCCGTCTTCTCGCTGATCGTGCCGTTCTGGCTGATCTGGGTGTTCGCGGGCTTCCGCGGCATGGTGCAGATCTGGCCCGCGATCCTCGTGTGCGGCGCCTCGTTCGCGCTGGCCCAGTTCGGCATCTCGAACTACATCAACCCGTGGATCGTCGACATCGGCGCGGCGCTGGTCTCGATGGGCGCCCTGGTGCTGTTCCTCAAGGTCTGGCGCCCGGCCGTGATCTGGACCTCGCCGGCCCTGCGCGGCAACGACCCCTCCCTCGGCTACATCCAGTCCGACCTTCCGGCGGCGGGCCCCGCCAACCGCACGGCCTCGTCCGGGGAGATCTGGCTGTCGTGGGTGCCGTGGATCATCCTGTCGGTCATCGTCGCGATCTGGGGCACCGGCTGGTTCAAGGCCCTGGTCAACCCGATCTTCACCTGGAAGTACGAGGTCGCGGGCCTGCACAACGCGATCATGAAGGTGCCCCCCGTCGTCGCCACCCCGGTGGCCGAGGCGGCGGTCTTCAACTTCACCTACATGTCCTACACCGGCACGGGCGTGCTGTTCGCGGCCCTCATCTCCGGCCTGATCATGCGCTTCTCGCCGCTGCGCCTGATCACCGCCTATCTCGAGACGATCTGGGTGCTGCGCTACTCGCTCATCACCATCGCCGCGATGCTGGCGCTCGGCGTGCTCACACGCTACGCGGGCGTCGACGCCACCCTCGGCCTCGCGTTCGCCGGCACCGGCGTGCTCTACCCGTTCTTCGGCACCCTGCTCGGCTGGCTCGGCGTGGCTCTGACGGGCTCGGACACCGCCTCGAACGTGCTCTTCGGCAACCTCCAGAAGATCACCGCCGGCCAGCTCGGCCTGTCGGGCATCCTGATGGCCTCGGCCAATTCCTCGGGCGGCGTCATGGGCAAGATGATCGACGCCCAGTCGATCGTCGTCGCCTCCACCGCCACGGGCTATTTCGGCCAGGAGGGCAAGATCCTGCGCTTCGTGTTCTGGCACTCGATCGCGCTGGCCTGCCTCGTCGGCGTGCTGGTGATGCTCCAGGCCTACGTCTCGCCGTTCACGCTCATGGTGCTCGAAGCCCCGGCGGCCGCCGTCGCCCACTGACGCGACGCCTCGCGATCGGCCCTCAGCCCGCTCCGGTTCGCCGGGGCGGGCTGTTCGTATGGGGAGCAGACCGGGCGACGGCGAGCCGGGACCTGATCCACCCGTCGCCATCTCCGGCAACCCAAAGTTGCGGCAGAAAAGCCACTGTCCATGACGGTCCGTCCAACGGATCTTGGAATTTCAATTCGAAACGTCGTCGTTGGAGTTCACGAAATCGTTCCGTAAGAATTCAGGTGCCGAACAGAGATATCAAGCATAATCCCTCCTGGCGGCCCTGGAGACACCGATGTCAGAAGTATTCGACAATACGACATTCTCGGTCGCACAGTCCACGATCGGCGCGACGCTTCTGGGAAGCTTCACCGGCACGTCGGCCGTCAGCGGCTTCGCGGGCGCGACCGTCAACGGAACGATCGACCGGCCGGGCTCCGCGGTCGGCCTCGATCTCAACATCGGCGGCATCGTCCAGGCCGGCCTGCCCGGCACCTATACCGGCTTCAGCACCCCGCTGGGGGGAGGGGAGCCGGTCTACTACTTCGACGTCACGCCGGCCGGCCTCCAGGCGCCCGTCACGCTCGCCGTCACCGCCGGCGCGCTCCCGGCCCTGAACGTCTTGACGCCCATCAACACAACGAACGTCACCGCCCCCGACAGCGCGATCATCTGCTTTGCCGAAGGCACCCTGATCCGCACGGCGCGCGGCGACGTCGCCGTCGAGCACCTCTCGGTCGGCGACCTCGCGCTCACCACGTCCGGCGAGCACCGCCCCATCCGCTGGCTCGGCCACCGGAGCATCGCCTGCCGCAACCATCCCAACAGCGACGGCGTGCTGCCGGTCCGGATCCTGGCCGGCGCCCTCGCCGAGGGTCTCCCGGCCCGCGACCTCGTGGTCTCGCCCGGTCACGCGATCTGCTTCGACATCCTGGGCGAGAAGTTCGTCCCCGCCTCCGTTCTGGTCAACGGCGCCACCATCGTCCGCGACGCGGTGGAGACCGTGACCTACTGGCACGTCGAGCTCGACAGCCACGACGTGATCCTGGCCGAGGGTCAGCCCGCGGAGAGCTATCTCGACATGCGCAACCGCAGCTTCTTCACGGAGTCCGGCGTGGTCGGGCTGACGGCCGTCCCCGACGCGCCGATCCTGACGCACGCCGACTTCTGCCGCCCCTATTACGCGGACGGCGTCGTGGTCGAGACGGTGCGCACCCTGCTCCGGGCCCGCGCCCTGGAACTGGGCTGGGAGCTGGACGGGGCCCCGCTCGCCGGCCTGCATCTCGAGGTGGACGGCCGGACGATCGAGCCGGAGACCGACGGCCTCCTCGCCCGCTTCGTGCTGCCGGCCTCCGCGCAGGACGTCTGGCTGGTGTCGCAGACGAGCGTCCCGCACCACGTCGCCTCCTACGCGGATGCCCGCACCCTCGGCGTCTGCATCGAGGGGCTCACGATGGAGGACGGCCTGGGCGACCTGCGCCGGGTCGCGCTCGACGATGGCCTGCTCTGCCTCGGCTTCCACGCGGTCGAGGGGGGGCGCCAGCGCTGGACCGCCGGGCGGGCCCGCCTGCCGGCCGAGCTGTTCGCGGGGTGCCGGGGCACGCTGTCCCTGACCGTCGCACTGGCCGGCCCCGCCCTGCCGCGCTGGGTCGCCCCCGCGGTCGCGGCACACGACGCGACGGCCACCCCGGCCCGCCTGCCGCGTCTGGCCATCGCCGCATGAGCGAACGCCCCCGGCTCGCCCCGGCGTCTTTCCGGGCGGGCCGGGTCCTGCTGTGGTGCGACACGACCTCCCGGCAGACCTTCGAGACCGGCATCCAGCGCGTCACGCGGCGCCTGGGTGCCGGCCTCTCGTCGTTGGGCGTCGATCTCGTCATGGTGGGGTGGGACCGGCGGCAGCGCCTGGCGATCGACCTCGCCTCGCGAAGCCCCGTCGTGGCCGAGCCGGGGCGCGACACGTGGTTCCTGCTGCCGGAGATACCGGCCTCGACGCTGCACGAGGGCATCGATCCGATCCAGCTCGGGCGGGCGCTGGGCCTGCGCACCGCGGCCGTCGTCCACGATCTGATCCCGCTCAAGCGCCCGCAGGACTACGACGAGGCCGCGCTGCAGGGCTACCGCCGCTACTTCCCCATGCTCGCGGGCGCCGACCGGATCTTCACGACCACGCAGGGCGTCGCGCAGGACTTCCGCCTCCATGTGGCGGCCGGAGCGCGCAAGGCTCCGGACGTCCGGACCGTGCCGCTGCCTGCCCAGTTCGCCGCGACCTCGCGCCGCGGGGCGGACGCGCCCGACAGGGCCGGTCGGATCCTGCGCCTGCTCGCGGTCTCGACCTGGGAGCCGCGCAAGAACCTGCGCGGGTTGCTGCGCGCGGTCCGGCGCGCCGCGGAGGACGGCACCCGCATCCATCTCACCCTGGTGGGGCGACGCGGCTCGTTTCCCGCCCACGACGCGGCGATCCTCGACCTGCTGGCGGGGATGCCCTACGCCACGGCGCGCGAGCGCACGACCGACCGGGAACTCGCCCTCCTGCACGCCGACCACCACGCCACCGTCTATCCCTCCATCGAGGAGGGCTTCGGCCTGCCGGTGCTGGAGAGCCTGTGGCTCGGCCGTCCCTGCCTGTGCCACGAAGGCTCGGCGATGGCCGAGGTCGCGCCCGGCGGCGGGACGGTGCTCGTGGACATGCGCGACGAAGCCGCGGTCGCGGCCGCCCTGACGCGCCTCGCGGCCGACCCGGATACGCTCGGGACCCTTGCCGCCGAGATCCGGACGCGACCGCTGCGCGACTGGTCGGACTACGCCCGCGACATCGCCGCCCAGCTCGACCTGACGACCCGGTCCGGGTGATCCGGTCGCGACGTCCCGTCCGCCCGCACGGGGACCGCGACACCAGCGCGGCCCTGTTCGCCGGCGCCCGCCCCCCCACATTCCCCGCATGGGCATCCTTGCCAAGCTCAGAGGGACGCTCGTCGGCGACACGCTGGCGGACTGGCCCCCCGTGGAGACGGCGCGGCTGCGGATCGCGCCGTTGCAGCCGGCCGACGCCCGCGCGCTGCAGGCCCTCACGGACGATCCCGCCATCACCGGGGCCGTCGATTTCCTGCCCGACCGCTTCGGCGCCGCCGATGCCGAGCGCCTGATCCGGGGGGCGCGGGGCCGGCGCGACCTCTTCCTCGGGATGCACGGCGAGGCCGGCCTCGTGGGCGTGATCGGCACGCATCTGCGCACCGGCCGGGCCGTGGAGATCGGCTACTGGGTCGGGGGCGCCGCACGCGGGCGCGGCTACGCCACCGAGGCCGTCGGCGTCGTCCTGGGCATGCTGGCCACGCGCTTCCCCCGCAGCCACGTCGTGGCCGAGTGCCGCCCGGAGAACGGGGCCTCCATGGGCCTGCTGCGCAAGCTCGGCTTCCGCGAGACCGGCGACGAGGGCCATCGACCGGGGCGCCGGCTGCTGGTGTGGGAGCGGCGCTGACGCAACGACGTTGCCAAGCGTACCCGTTCCGTTCCAGATTGCCCCCGCCCGGGACCGGCGGACCGGCCGGTGTCCTGCCCGCGCGATTCCTCGATCCCGATCCTCGCCTTCCAAACACCTTGCCTCGCGCCGCTTGGCGGACGACATGAGCGCCGGGCCTGCTGCCGCCGATCCCCGAGCCGGACCCGCCGCTCCGAAAGACCTGACGCCCCATGGCCAGAGCCAAAGCCGCCGAGAAGGTCCTTGCCGAGCAGGCTCTTGCCGAGCAGGCCGACGCCGCGTTGCGGAAGCGGTTCGACGACGCCCGCGAGGCGCGCGACCAGCGGGTGATCGCGGTGCGCGGCGCACGCGAGCACAACCTCAAGAACGTCGATCTGACGATCCCGCGCGACAAGCTCGTGGTGTTCACGGGTCTGTCGGGCTCCGGCAAGTCGTCGCTCGCCTTCGACACGATCTACGCGGAGGGGCAGCGCCGCTACGTCGAGTCGCTCTCGGCCTACGCCCGCCAGTTCCTGGAGATGATGTCCAAGCCCGACGTCGATCAGATCGACGGGCTCTCGCCCGCCATCTCCATCGAGCAGAAGACCACCTCCAAGAACCCGCGCTCGACGGTGGGCACCGTCACCGAGATCTACGACTACATGCGCCTGCTCTGGGCACGGGTCGGGATCCCCTATTCGCCGGCCACCGGCCTGCCGATCGAGAGCCAGACCGTCCAGCAGATGGTCGACCGCGTGCTCGAACTGCCGGAGAAGACCCGGCTGTACCTGCTCGCCCCCGTGGTCCGGGGGCGGAAAGGCGAGTACCGCAAGGAGATCGCGGAGTACCAGAAGAAGGGCTTCCAGCGGCTGCGCATCGACGGCGAGTACTACGCCATCGACGACTGCCCGAAGCTCGACAAGAAGCTCAAGCACGACATCGACGTGGTGGTGGACCGCATCGTGGTGCGCGCCGACATCGCCGCCAGGCTCGCCGATTCCTTCGAGACGGCGCTCGAGCTCGCCGACGGCATCGCGGACATCGAGTTCGCCGACGCCGCCGAAGGCGAAACGCGCGAAAAGATCACGTTCTCGTCGCGGTTCGCCTGTCCGGTCTCGGGCTTCACCATCGCCGAGATCGAGCCGCGCCTGTTCTCGTTCAACAACCCCTTCGGCGCCTGCCCGACCTGCGGCGGCATCGGCCACGAGATGCGCATCGACCCCGAACTGGTCATCTCCGATCCGGCGCTCAGCCTGAAGCGCGGGGCGGTCGGGCCGTGGGCCAAGTCCACCTCGCCCTATTACGGGCAGACGCTCGACGCGCTCGCCCAGCATTACGGCTTCAAGACCGGCGTGGCGTGGTCGGCCCTGCCCGAGACGGCGCGCCATGTGATCCTGCACGGGTCGGGCCGCCAGTCGATCCGCTTCGACTACAACGACGGCCTGCGGGCGTATGCGGTCAACAAGCCCTTCGAGGGCGTGATCCCGAACCTGGAGCGGCGCTACAAGGAGACCGAGAGCGACGCGTCCCGCGAGGAGATCGGCCGCTTCATGAGCGAGACGCCCTGCGCGTCCTGCGGGGGCAAGCGCCTCAAGCCCGAGGCGCTGGCGGTCAGGGTCGCGATGCAGGATGTCGGCGAGGTGACCGCGCTCTCGGTGCGCGACGCGCATCGCTGGTTCGGCGACCTCTCGGGCAAGCTGAGCCCCAAGCAGAACGAGATCGCGGTCCGCATCCTCAAGGAGATCCGCGACCGGCTGAGCTTCCTCGTCGATGTCGGACTCGAATACCTGACGCTGGCGCGCGGCTCGGGCTCGCTGTCGGGCGGCGAGAGCCAGCGCATCCGGCTGGCCTCGCAGATCGGCTCGGGGCTCACCGGCGTCCTGTACGTGCTCGACGAGCCCTCGATCGGCCTGCACCAGCGCGACAACGAGCGCCTGCTCGGGACCCTCAAGCGGCTGCGCGATCTCGGCAACTCGGTGATCGTGGTGGAGCACGACGAGGACGCGATCCTGCAGGCCGACTACGTGGTGGATGTCGGCCCCGGCGCGGGCATCCACGGCGGGCGGATCATCGCGCAAGGAACGCCCGAGGAGGTGCTGGCCAACCCCGCCTCGCTCACCGCGAAGTACCTGACCGGCGAGATGGCGGTGCGCACGCCCACCGCCCGGCGCAAGTCCGGGAAGGGCGCCCTCAAGCTGTTCGGGGCGCGGGGCAACAACCTCAAGGACGTCAACGTCGAGATCCCGCTCGGCACCTTCACCTGCATCACCGGCGTCTCGGGCGGCGGCAAGTCCACGCTGGTGATCGACACGCTCTACAAGGCCGTCGCGAAGAAGCTGAACGGCGCCCTGGAGCATCCGGCCCCGCACGACCGGATCGAGGGCCTGGAGCATCTCGACAAGGTCATCGACATCGACCAGTCGCCGATCGGGCGCACGCCGCGCTCGAACCCCGCCACCTACACCGGCGCCTTCACCCCGATCCGCGACTGGTTCTCCGGACTGCCCGAGGCCAAGGCGCGGGGCTACCAGGCGGGGCGGTTCTCGTTCAACGTGAAGGGCGGGCGCTGCGAGGCCTGCTCGGGCGACGGCGTCATCAAGATCGAGATGCACTTCCTGCCCGACGTCTACGTCACCTGCGACGTGTGCAAGGGCAAGCGCTACGACCGCGAGACCCTGGAGGTGCGCTACCGCGGCAGCTCCATCGCCGACGTGCTCGACATGACGGTCGAGGAGGCCGCCGAGCTGTTCAAGGCGGTGCCCAGCATCCGCGAGAAGATGGAGACGCTGAAGCGCGTCGGGCTCGACTACGTCCGTGTCGGGCAGCAGGCGACCACGCTCTCCGGGGGCGAGGCGCAGCGCGTGAAGCTGTCCAAGGAGCTGTCGAAGCGCGCCACCGGCCGCACCCTCTACATCCTCGACGAGCCCACCACCGGCCTGCACTTCCACGACGTCGCCAAGCTCATGGAGGTGCTCCACGAGCTGGTCGATCAGGGCAACACCGTGGTGGTGATCGAGCACAACCTCGAGGTCATCAAGACCGCCGACTGGGTGATCGACATGGGGCCGGAGGGCGGCGACGGCGGCGGCGTGGTAGTGGCCGAGGGTACGCCCGAGCAGATCGCGAAGTCCAAGGCGAGCCATACCGGCCGCTTCCTGCGCGACGTGCTCGCCCGGCGCCCGGCCTCGCCCCCACCCTCCCGCGTGCCCGCACCGGGCCGGCGGCGTCAGGCGGCGGAGTAGCCGCCGGCCCCGACCCGGCTCACCGCCCGGTTGGAGCGCGGGAGCCGAGGCGGCCCGCCTGATTCGGCCGGTCGCGTCGATCCGGCCGCGCCGCGGCCGATCCGGACGGCCGGCGACGCCCGAGGTCGTGCGAGCCGCTTTGTACCAGCCTGGGTTGCCGGATCGTCCCGCCTTTTTTGGCCAAGCTTCTGATACCGATGCGGTATTCTGCCGATCCCCGCGCCATCGACCCGGGCCGGCCGCCAAGGGCGCCCGTTAACATCCTGTTAGGAATCGCGGTGCCCAGGGGCCGAAATGCGACTTTTACGCAACGCCAATATCCGAACTGCCGAGATTGCGGGCAATCCCCTGTCCTTCCGCGCCGCCCGGTAGACTAGTTCCGCTCGTTGAGACTTGAGCTGAGGCCGCAAGGGGGCACCCGACATCCGATGCACAGAGCCCGCGAGGTAAAGCGAGGTTCCGGCGCAGATGTACGGGGCTACGGGGCGGACGCCTGAATTCCTTGGGAAGGAACGATAACATGAAGAACTGGCTTGCTGCGGGCGCCGTCGCGCTCGGCATGGGAATGTCCGCCACGGGCGCCTTCGCCCAGACCACCACCGTCCCCGGCGAGCAGGTCGGCCTCGCCACCGGCGCCCCGCTGCCCGAGGGCATCTACGCCCTCAACACCTTCACCTACCGCCGCAACGACGCACCGTTCTCGGCCGACACCGCCGTCAACATCCCGGTGCTGGTCTGGGCGACCCCGTTCGTGCCCTTCGGCGGCCGCATCGAGCTGCTCGTGGCGCCGCCCACCGTGTTCGCCTTCACCCGCAACCCGGCCGGCGTGCCCAACCGTGACATCTCGATCAACGTCGGCACCTTCGTTGGCGGCATCTGGGCGTTCGATCTCGGCAACAACTTCGGCGTCAGCTTGCTCGGCGGCGTGTACCTGAACGACCTCAACGGCGATCGCGGCTCGCTGGTCGGCGCCGGCGGCGGCACCCCCGTGCTGCCCCAGCTTTCTTCCAACACCTACCGCGGCGGCATCGCGGCCTCGTACACCGGCGACGGCTACAACCTGACCGCCAACCTGACCGGCAACTTCTACGACAGCCCCGGCCGCTTCGGTGGCGTCGTCGGCCAAGCGATCGGCCCGCTGGTCATCTCCGACTCGCTCAACCTCGACCTGACCGCGACCAAGAAGTTCGACCTGTTCAACCAGGGCAAGCCGCGCTTCGAGTTCGGTGCCGTCGGCTACGGCACGGTCAACGTGGGCAACGCTGCCGCCATCGTCGGTCGCGGCGGCCGCTTCGCTCTCGGCGGCCTGATCGGCTACGACTTCGGACCCTTCACCGCGCAGATCTACGTCGCCCGCGACGTCGCGACCTCGGTGGCCGGCACCGAGTCGACCGACGGCTGGTTCCGCATCATCGCCCCGCTCTACTCGCCGACCCCGGCCGCTCCGGCCCCGGCTCCGCTGGTGCGCAAGTACTGATCCGACCGGGGCGCCCCGCGGCGCCCCGCCGGAACGACGAAACCGTCCGGCCGCCAGGCCGGGCGGTTTTTTCGTGCGCGCCGCTTTCGGCCGCCGCGATACGAAACCTTTCTCATTCCGGCTCCGTACAGGCGGTCGGAACCCCATCGACGGGGTCCCGGACCGAGGATTTGCCCATGATGACCACCCGCCCGCTCGCCTCCCGGCTCGCCGCCCTCGCGCTCGCCTTCGCCGTCGGCGCCGCCGTGCCGGCCGCCGCGCTGGCCAAGAACCCGTCGGTCGGCGGTGCGCCGATGTACGCGAACAAGACCATCGTCGAGAACGCGGTGAACTCGAAGGACCACACCACGCTGGTCGCCGCCGTGAAGGCCGCCGGCCTCGTGGACACCCTGTCCGGCCCCGGCCCGTTCACCGTGTTCGCGCCGACCAACGCCGCCTTCGCCAAGCTTCCGGCCGGCACCGTCGAGACCCTTGTGAAGCCCGAGAACAAGGCGACGCTGACCTCGATCCTGACCTACCACGTGGTCCCCGGCACCTACACCGCGAAGGATCTTGCGGCCCTGGCCAAGCAGGGCGGGGGGCAGGCGCTCCTCAAGACCGTCAACGGCGCCCAGCTCTCCGTCGAGACCAAGGGCAAGACGGTCTACGTGACCGACGCCAAGGGCAACACCGCCACCGTCACCATCGCCAACGTGATGCAGTCGAACGGCGTGATCCACGTCGTCAACGGCGTGCTCCAGCCCTGATCCCAGCCCGGACGCGATAAAGAAAGGCCCCGGCTCGCGAGAGCCGGGGCCTTTTGCAGTCCTGAACCGCCGCGACCGGGATCACTCCCGGATCAGCGTGCCGGTGTAGAGCACCTGCCCCGTGGGCTGGCCGGTGGGCGAGCCGCCGGGGGGCTCCACCGAGACCGCGAGCACGCCGTCCGCGCCCGCGCCGGCGGGCAGCGCCAGCCGCGTCGCCTCGCCGCCGACGAGGCCCAGCGCCCTGGGCGCCTGTCCGGCCCCGACATACCAGAGTTCGAGGCTGCGGCCCTCGGGCGCCCGGGCCGCCACCGGGCGGACCTGCGCCGTGCCGCCCGCGACGTCGACGCTGACGATGAGCGCGGGCAGGGCCCCGCCGCTCTGGACCACGGCGACGTAGCGGGACGGTTCGGCTCGGCGGAGCAGGGGGCCCGAGGCCACGATCAGGGCGAGCGCCGCCGCCGCCAGCCCCGCTCCGGCGGTGGCGAGGCGCCAGCGCCGCACCGACCGGGTCAGCGCCGCGAGGCGGTTGTCGTTGGCCGCGATCACGGGCTCGCCGGTCGCCGCGACCGGGCCGCGCAGGGAACGTGCGATGCCGTGCCAGACCCACGGGCCGGGGGCGACCTCCGGCACGACGAGGCTCAACGGGCCGAGCCGCCGCTCCCACGCCCGCACGGCCGCCTCGACGGCCGGATCGGTGCGGCGCTCGCGCGCGATCCGCGCCCGCTCGTCGGCGGGGAGGGTGCCGAGCACGTACTCGGCCGCGCGCAGGTCGGGGTCGTCGGGGGGCTCGCTCACGACGCGGCCTCCAGGCAGCCCTTGAGCGAGGCCAGCGTCCGGTGCAGCCAGGTCTTGATGGTGTTGACCGGGCGGTCGTAGCGCTGCGCCAGCTCCTCGCGCGAGAGGCCCTCGCAATAGGCCAGCACCACGCAGTCGCGCTGGGTCGGGTCGAGGCGCCCGAGGCAGGCGAGCAGCGCCTCGCGGCCCAGGATCGCGCCCTCGCTGTCGCGCGGATCGACCAGACGCTCCACCCAGTCCTCACCGTCCTCGCTCACCGGTCCCTGCACCTCGCCCCTGCGGCGGACCGCGTCGATCGCCCGGTTGCGCGCGATGGCGCAGAGCCAGGGCAGCGGCGCCCCGGTCTCCGGGGCGTAGGACGCCGCCGCCTGCCAGATCTTCAGATAGACGTCTTGGAGCAGGTCCTCGGCCAGGCTCCGGTCCCGCTGGATACGCAGGATGATCCCGAAAAGTTTCGGGGCGGTCAGGTCGTAGAGGTGGCGCAAGGCTCCCTCGTTCCCTGCCGCGATCTCCCGGATGTGTCTCAGAATCCCTGCGTCGTCACCCAAGGCGCTGGCTCGTGTCTGTGCGGGGCATGGCGTCGGGGCCGTTCGATCCGACGGGAACGCTGCGGGCGACCCTATCGGAGCGCGCGCGCCCGCGCCACGGGCGAGATTGCGCCGGGACGGTCGACCCGCCCCCTCGCGCTCCCTATCTCTGTGGATGAGACGTCCCCACCGGGGCGACGCTCCCGACAGACGCCGCAGGAACCGTGAACCCGATGAGCGCGCAGGGCGACTTCAAGATCCCCGCTGCGGTGCAGCCGAAGACCGCCGACTACACCTACGATCTCGACCGGGCGCTCTCGTGCGTGGTCTCGCTGTCCTCGCGCATCCCTGACGAGGCGTTCACCGCCGAGACCCTGGGCACCGAGCGGGCGGGCAACGGCGTGGTGATCCACGAGGACGGCCTCGTGCTCACCATCGGCTACCTCGTCACCGAGGCCGAGACGGTCTGGCTCACCACCCATGACGGGCGCTCCGTGCCCGCGCACGTCGTCGGCATCGACGCGGTGACCGGCTTCGGGCTGGTGCAGGCGCTGGGCCGCCTCGACCTGCCGGCCCTGCCGCTCGGCCGCTCGGACTCGCTCAAGCTCGGTCAGCGGGCCGTGGTGGCAGGCGGCGGCGGGCGCCGCCAGAGTCTCGCGGTGGAACTCGTCGCGCGCCAGGAATTCGCGGGCTACTGGGAGTACGTCCTCGACGAGGCGCTGTTCACGGCCCCCTGCCACCCGCACTGGGGCGGCACCGCTCTGATCGGCCCGGCGGGCGACCTGCTCGGCATCGGCTCGCTGCAATTGCAGCAGGGCGATTCCTCGGGCTCCGCCAAGGCGATCAACATGGTGGTGCCGATCGATCTGCTGCCGCCGATCCTCGACGACCTGCGCACCCGCGGGCGCGCCGACCGGCCCGCGCGGCCCTGGCTCGGCCTGTTCGCCACGGAGACGTCGGACGGGGTCGTGGTGATGGGGCTCGCCGACGACGGCCCGGCCGAGGCCGCCGGCATCAGCGGGGGCGACGTCGTCGTCGCGGTGGCGGGCGAACCCGTGCCCGACCTCGCTGGCTTCTTCCGGCAGGTCTGGGCGCTCGGCGAGGCGGGGGCCCGGGTGCCCCTGACCGTCCGCCGCGACGGGCGCGAGATCGCCCTGTCGGTGACCTCGGCCGACCGCGACCGCTTCCTGGTCGGCCCGCAACTGCATTGATCGCTCAGGTGCGCGGGTCTATCCCGTCGCGATGACGCGACCCATCCACATCGTCGGCGGCGGCCTCGCCGGCTCCGAGGCCGCCTGGCAGATCGCTCAAGGAGGCCATCGCGCGGTGCTGCACGAGATGCGGCCCGTGCGCGCCACCGAGGCCCACCACACGGGGCACCTCGCCGAACTCGTCTGCTCCAACTCCTTCCGCTCGGACGACGCCGACGGCAACGCGGTCGGGCTGCTGCATCAGGAGATGCGCTCCTTGAACTCGCTGATCCTGCGCGCGGCCGACGCGCATCAGGTGCCGGCGGGCGGCGCGCTCGCCGTCGACCGCGAGGGCTTCGCCCAGGCCGTCACCGCCCTGATCGAGGGGCATCCCAACATCACGATCGTGCGCGAGGAGGTCGAGGGCCTGCCGCCGGAGGAGTGGGGGCCGACCATCCTCGCCACCGGCCCGCTGACCTCGCCCGCGCTCGCCGAGGCGATCCGCGGACTCACGGGCGCGGACGCGCTCGCCTTCTTCGACGCCATCGCGCCGATCGTGCACCGCGACTCCATCGACATGGGCAAGGCGTGGTTCCAGTCGCGCTACGACAAGGCGGGGCCGGGCGGCACGGGGGCCGACTACATCAACTGTCCGCTGGACCGCGCGCAGTACGACGCCTTCATCCAGGCCCTGATCGAGGGCGAGAAGATCGGCTTCAAGGAGTGGGAGGCCTCGACGCCGTATTTCGACGGCTGCCTGCCCATCGAGGTCATGGCCGAGCGCGGCCCCGAGACCCTGCGCCACGGGCCGATGAAGCCGGTCGGCCTCACCAATCCCCGCGCTCCCGACCGGAAGCCCTGCGCCATCGTCCAGCTCCGGCAGGACAACGCCCTGGGCACCCTCTACAACATGGTCGGCTTCCAGACGAAGCTGACCTATTCCGAGCAGGTGCGGATCTTCCGCACCATCCCCGGCCTGCAGAACGCCGAGTTCGCCCGGCTCGGCGGCCTGCACCGGAACACCTATCTCGACAGCCCGCGCCTCCTGGACGCGACCCTGCGCCTGAAGGCGCGGCCCGCCCTGCGCTTCGCCGGGCAGATCACCGGCTGCGAGGGCTACGTGGAGAGCGCCGCCGTGGGCCTGATGGCCGGGCGCTTCGCGGTGGCCGAGGCGGCGAGCGCGCCGCTCGCCCCTCTGCCCCAGACGACGGCGCTCGGCGCCCTGATCGCCCACATCACCGGCGGGCACGTCTCGGCCGAGGAGGGCAGCGGCCCGCGCTCGTTCCAGCCGATGAACGTCAATTTCGGGCTGTTCCCGCCGCTGGAGCGGATGCCGCGCGGGGAGGCCGGGCGCCGCCTGCGCGGGCCGGAGAAGGCCGCCCTGAAGAAGCGCGCCCTCACCGACCGGGCGCGGGACGACCTCGCCGCCTGGATGGAGGGCGGTCAGCCGGTCCAGGCGGCGGCCGAATAGCGCCGGTCACGCGCCGCCCCCGACCCTCACCCCTCCTCGCGCCGCGCCTGCCGCATCTCCTCCCAGCGGGCGAGGCGGTCGGCGAGGCGGGTCTCGTAGCCCCGGTCGGTCGGCTCGTAGAGATGCTGCCGGCCCAGCGCCTCGGGCCAGTAATCCTGGCCGGAGAAGGCGTCGGGCTCGTCGTGGTCGTAGCGGTAGCCTTCCCCGTAGCCGACCTTCCGCATCAGCTTGGTCGGCGCATTGAGGATCACCCGCGGCGGGGGCAGCGAGCCGGCCTCCTTGGCGAGGCGCGTCGCGGCCTTGTAGGCGGTGTAGACCGCGTTCGATTTCGGGGCGCAGGCGAGGTAGATCGCGGCCTGCGCGAGGGCCAACTCGCCCTCCGGGCTGCCGAGGAAGTCGAACGCATCCTTGGCCGCGTTGGCGATCACCAGGGCCTGCGGGTCGGCGAGCCCGATATCCTCCACCGCCATGCGCACGAGGCGCCGGGCGATGAACAGCCGGTCCTCGCCGGCATCGAGCATCCGGCACAGGTAGTAGAGCGCCGCATCCGGGTCCGAGCCGCGCACCGTCTTATGGAGCGCGGAGATCAGGTTGTAGTGCCCCTCCTGCGCCTTGTCGTAGACGGGGGCCCGGCGCTGCACGATCCGTTGCAGGGCGTCCGCGTCGAAGGTCTCGCCCGGCGCCCCCGAGCGCCAGACCTCCTCGGCCAGCGTCAGCGCCGCGCGCCCGTCGCCATCGGCCATGCGGACGAGAACCCCCCTCGCCTCCTCGGTCAGCGGCAGCGCCTGCCGGGTCAAATCCTCGGCCCGCGCCAGCAGGCGGGCGATGGCCCCCGGATCGAGGGCGCGGAACAGCAGCACGCGGGCGCGGGACAGGAGCGCCGCGTTCAGCTCGAAGGAGGGATTCTCGGTGGTGGCGCCGATCAGCGTGACGGTGCCGTCCTCCATCACCGGCAGGAAGGCGTCGAGCTGGGCGCGGTTAAAGCGGTGGATCTCGTCCACGAAGAGCAGGGTCGCCTGCCCCTGCGCCCGGCGCTTGCGGGCGGCCTCGAACACCTTGCGCAGGTCCGGCACGCCGGAGAAGATCGCCGAGATCTGCTCGAAATGCAGGTCCGTCGCGGAGGCGAGGAGCCGCGCCACCGTGGTCTTGCCGGTGCCCGGCGGTCCCCAGAAGATCAGCGAGCCGAGGTTGCGCCCGCGCAGCAGGCGGGTGAGCGCCCCGCCCTCCCCGGTCAGGTGCTCCTGGCCGACCACCTCGTCGAGGGTGCGCGGCCGCAGCCGGTCGGCCAGCGGACGGTTGACGCCGCTCTCCGGTGCAGGCTCGGGCGGCGGGGCGGGCTCTGACGATCCGAACAGATCTGACATCCCGGCATGAACACCGCCCGCCCCGGCCGATGCAAGCGCCGGGGACCGGTCCTCAACCGCTGAAGATCGAGGTCATCACCTCGCCGTTGCGGTTGATGACGATCTCCCACGAACTCGGCGTGGTGCGGATCACCCGGTCGAGGTCCTTGGTCGTGGCCATCGGCATGCCGTTCACCGCCACCACGATGTCGCCCTTCTGCAGACCGGCGCGGGCGGCGAAGGACCCCTCGTCCACGGATTCGACGGCGACGCCGTCCACCGTGAAATCGACCTGAAGATCCTCGGCGACGGCGGGGGAGGTGTTCACGAAGCTCGCCCCCAGGAACGGCGAGCGGGAGCGCACCTTCAGCGAGTCGCGCGGGCGCGTCTCCGGGGCCGGGCCGAGCTTCACGTTCACCGTCTGGCGGCTGGTGCCGCGCAGGATGCCGAGCTTCGTCTGGCCGGTGATGCCCTTCAGGGCGAAGCGGTAGCCGAAGGCCTCGGGATCATCCACCACCTGCCCGTCCACCGACAGGATCAGGTCGCCGCGCTTCAACCCGGCTTCCTCGGCCGGGCTCTTGGGCTGGAGGCTCGCCACCAGCACGCCGGTCGGATGGTCGAGGCCCATGCTGTCGGCGATGTCGGGCGAGACGGTCTGGACCCGCGCGCCGAGCCAGGGCCGGCGCACCACGGTCAGCCCGTCCTTGGCGGCCATGACCACTGCCTTGACCATGCTGACGGGGATGGCGAAGCCGATGCCGTGGCTGCCGCCCGATTGCGAGTAGATCGCGGTGTTGATGCCGACCAGTTGACCCTGGAGGTTGACGAGCGCGCCGCCGGAATTGCCCGGATTGATCGCGGCATCGGTCTGGATGAAGTACTGGTAGTCCGCCGAGCCGACCTGCGTGCGCGCCAGCGCCGAGACGATGCCCTGCGTCACCGTCTGGCCGACGCCGAACGGGTTGCCGATCGCCATCACGAAGTCGCCGACCTCCAGCTTGTCCGCGTCGCCGAACGGCATCGGGTTCAGCCCGGCCGCCGGCTCCTTGATGCGGATCACCGCGAGGTCGGTGCGGCTGTCGCGCAGGACGATGGACGCCTCGAATTCCCGCCGGTCGGCCAGGGCGACGCGCACCTCGTTCATGTTGTCGATGACGTGGGCGTTGGTGATGACGAGCCCGGAGCCGTCCACCAGCACGCCGGAGCCGAGGGATTTCTGCGCCCGGTCGCCCCGGGGGCCGCGCCCGCCTTCCGGCTCGCCGAAGAAGCGGCGCATGAACTCCTCCATCGCGCTGGCGCGCGCGTTGGAGCGCTTGTCGACATGGGAGGCGTAGACGTTCACCACCGAGGGTGCCGCCCGCTTCACCACCGGCGCGAAGGAGAGCTGAACCTCGCCCCGGCTCAGGGGCACCTGCTTGCCCGCGTTGTCCTGCGGCTCCGTCCTCGCCATCTGGGCGGAGGCGGTGCCGCCGAGGATCACGGCGAAGAGCGCGGCAAGGGGCAGTCGGATCGTCATGCGGGGCTCCGGATGCGGGCGCTCCCGCCGGCCGAGCCGGACGAGAGCCTTTGCAGGGAGCCTATCGGAGCCGATTAAGGCAGGCGCGCGACACCTTCGCCGAAGCGCCGCTCTTTCCGTCACACCACCGGCTTGCGCTTGACGCGGCTGCCGGACACCGCCTGCGCCGCGATGGCCTGGGCCACGGCCGCGTGCGCGCCGCTATGGGCGCCGCTCTGCACGGGGGGCACCCGGTGCATCTTCCCGAGGCCGAGGGCGCGGGCGAGTTCGGAGCGGCGCTCGGAATAGGACGGCGAGGTCATCGGGTAGCTGGCATCGAGCCCCCACTTCGCACGGTAGGCGTCGGGGGTCAGGCCATGCATCGCGAGGTGGCGGCGCAGGGTCTTGTAGGGTTTGCCATCCTCAAACGAAATCAGGAAATCCTTCGTAATCGAACGCTCGATTTCCTGCTGAGTCAGTTTCGGCGGAAGCTCGATAGGGCGACGCTTGCTCTCGACGTCCCACATCACGCGGTACACGCTGGTCAGAACGTCCGGAAGGTCTGACGGCTGGATGTGGTTGTTGCTGACATATGCCGTGACGACTTCGGCGGTCAGCGCCAACAGGCGATCATCGAATGTGGAAGACATCGTCTTGACCTATCTGGAGGGGTGATGACGTAAAAAGCACCATGGATAGCTGTATAGCCTTCTCATCCGTCGCACTCAACTCACAGACGCGCTATTTCGGCGCTGCAACCCGAAATTCTGGCAATTTACCGCCCATGCATGCGTGCGATCTGTCCGGGTCTCCGTATTCATATCGTAAAAACGAATGATGTCTCGCCAAACTCTTACCACCCCTTCACTGATCTATGTTGCGTGCAATAAGCTTTCGGCGTCGTGCGAACGAAAATCAGTCATGATGAAAAAGAGTTCATTTTTCGTGGATGAGATTGTGGCTTTGCGAAAGTGACGATGCCATCGCGTTGACAGGACGACCCGAGCCACGCGAACAAGGCCGCATGTCGCAGACGCCCCATCGCCCGACCTCGCCGAGCGAGCGCCTCGCCCTCGCCGGCATCGCCGCCCTGACGCTCGTGACGGTGCTGATCGGCGCCCTGGCGCCGGGCGGGCATGGCTCCGCTCCCCGCACGGTGGCGGACGATCCCACCTGTCTCGAATGGTCGAACGGCTGCCAGGTCTGCAAGCGGTGGCCGGACAGCGTCGCCTGTTCCCTGCCGGGCATCGCCTGTGAACCCGGCGCGCAGCGCTGCCTGATTCGAAACGACGGGTGAGCGACCCGTCGGCGCTCCTGCGGTTCGCGCCGAGCCCGAACGGGAGGCTGCATCTCGGCCACGCCTATTCCGCCCTTCTCAACGCCAGGATCGCCGCCGACCTCGGCGGGACCTGCCGGTTGCGCATCGAGGACATCGATCCGGCCCGGTCCAGGCCTGAATTCACCGAAGCGATCCTCACCGATCTCGCCTGGATCGGCCTGACCTACCCGGAACCGGTTCGCCGCCAATCGGCGCATATGAGTGAATATAGCGCTGTGCGCGATGGCCTCATCGCGGCCGGATGGGCCTATGCGTGTTTTTGCTCACGCGGCGAGATCCGGGCGCGGGCGGTGGCCTGCGATCCGGACGGCGCGCCCCTCTACCCCGGAACCTGTCGCGACCTCGATCCCGCCGAGGCCGCCGCCCGTTGCGCGCGGGGCGAACCGCATACGTGGCGGCTCGCCCTGTCGCGCGCCCTCCCCCATGCGCTGAGGCACGGCCCCCTCGGCTTCATCGCCTTTGACGGGGATGGCGAGCGCTGGGTGCCCGCCGATCCGGCGCCCTGGGGCGACGCGGTGATCGCCCGCCGGGACGTGCCGACGAGCTACCATCTCGCCGTGGTCCATGACGACGCTCTCGAGGGCATCACCCATGTGGTGCGCGGCGCCGACCTCGAAGCGGCGACGGCCCTGCATGTGCTGCTGCAACGGCTCCTCGGCCTGCCGAGCCCGCGCTATCACCATCACCCGCTGATCCAGGATGAGGAGGGGCGCAAGCTCGCCAAGTCGCGGGGGTCGCCGAGCCTCGCCTCCCTGCGGGATGCGGGCCTGTCCGCCAGGGCGATCCGCGCCCGGCTGGGATTCGCCTGAGGGGGGCCTACCGGATCGCGGCGTCGCGCTGGGCCAGGGCCGTGGCGCTCTTGGCCTTCTGCATCGTCGCCTCGATCTGCTCGCGCTGGCGCCGGAAATCGGCGAGCAGCCGCCCGTCCAGCTCGCGCCCGCGCGGCACGCGGATCTTCATCGGGTCCACGAAATGGCCGTTGATGATCACCTCGTAATGGAGGTGGGCGCCGGTCGAGAGGCCGGTCGAGCCGACATAGCCGATGACCTGGCCCTGGCGGACGCGCACGCCTTCGGTGATGCCTCGCCCGAAACGCGACATGTGGTTGTAGGTCGTGACGTAGCCGTTGATGTGCTGCAGCTCGACCCGGCGCCCGTAGCCGGAGGTCATCTCGGCGCGGATCACGAGGCCGTTGCCGGCGGCCATGATCGGCGTGCCGATCGGGTTCGACCAATCGACGCCGGTATGCAGCTTGGCGTAGCCCAGCACCGGGTGGCGGCGGTAGCCGAAGCCCGAGCGCATGATGCCGTCGGCGATGGGCTTGCGCAGGAGGAACTTCTTCAGTGAGCGCCCCTGGTCGTCGAGGTAATCGATCGAGCCGTCATCGGGGGATTGGAAGCGGAACACCTTGCGGGTCTCGCCGCCGAGGGTGAGCGCGGCATAGAGCAGGTCCGGCCGGTCGGCGCCGGAGCCTTCCTCGTCATAAGTATAGAAGACGTCGAGCCCGTCGCCGCTCTGCACCCGGCGCTGGAAGTCGAGGTCGTAGCTGAACACTCGCACGATGTCCTCGACGGTGGTACGCGGGATGTCATGCCGGCCCGCCGTCTCGTAGAGGCTCTGGTAGAGGCGGGGGCCGGAGCCCGAATCCTCGTCCTCCTCGTCGCCCGCATCCGCCTGGGGCTGCGCCTTCTGGCCGGGGATGTCCTCCGTCGGCGGGGCCACGGAGACGAAGGTGCCACGGTCGTTGATCGCGGCGATGCCCTCGATGCCGTTCTCGCCGTAGAGGACCACGCGCGTCACCTGCCGCGCGTTGGCTGGCTGGGCGCCGGGCGCGATCTGCACGCGCATCTGCTGTCCGTCCGACAGGGCGGAGGTCTTGGTCCGGCCGCCGAGCGCCGCGACGATCCCGCGGATCTGCTCGTCGCTCGCGAGGCCGGTGCCCTTGATCGTCGATTCCAGGGTTTCGCCCTTGGCGAGGGCGATGTCGCGCTCCTCCACGAGGGGCGGCTCGTTCGGCTTCAGGTCCGTCTTGGCGAGCTTGGTGACGTTCTCGGGGACGACCAGCACCTCGATCGCCTTGAACGGGTTGTTCTCCTTGGGCGCCCCGTCGAGGGCGCCGGCCGCCTGCTGCAACGTGCGCGAGAGCATGATCTGCGGCGCGATCGGGATGGTGGTCCGGCGCCCGGC
>Ga0182229_1000076_pt1 | contig 24527 bp, 24 predicted proteins | sample G6R1MG_32_FD_129663 | JGI IMG/M metagenome (GOLD analysis project Ga0182229, IMG submission 129663) | Miscanthus phyllosphere microbial communities from Michigan, USA - G6R4_MAIN_07NOV2016_LD1 MG | ecosystem: Host-associated > Plants > Phyllosphere > Phylloplane/Leaf | place: USA: Michigan...
CGCGACGAGCCCGCCGTGTTCCTCCTGTGGGGGGCGCAGGCCCGGGCCCGCGCCGGACTGATCGATGCGGCACGCCACGCGATCATCGAAAGCGGGCATCCCTCGCCCCTCAACCGGGCGCGGGACTTCCCCGGTTCCAATCCGTTCGGCCGGGCCAACGCATGGCTCGCCGAACGGGGCTTGACGCCGATCGACTGGCGGCTCGGCTGAGGGCTACTGCGCGGGCTTGGCCGGCTCCGGGGGCTTGGCCGGCTCCGGGGCTTTCGGCACCTCGGCGGAGGGCTGCAGCACGTTCTTGGCGATGTTGCCCTCCGGCCCGTATTCGCCGGCCACGGCGAGGCACGCGCCGTCGCGGTTCATCTGCATCTGGTTCGACATCAGGGTGAAGATCGTCTGGACGCGGTTGCCGAAGGGGCCGCCGGGCTGGACGTCGGCGACGCGGGTGTTCTGCTTGGCGAGCAGGGCTTCGAACTCGGGGGCGCCGATTCGATAGCCGCAGACATTGGACGCCGCGAAGATGTAGGCGGCGAATTCGAGGGCGCGCGGCGAGGGCGCGTTGCGCATCTCGGCCTGTGCCGGGCCGCAGAGCAGCAGGGCCGCAGCGAGCGGGGCGAAATGGCGGGTCAAGGACGTCCTCCGGTGTGTCGCGGCCTCGTCGAGCGGGCCGCTTCCGAGGGCATCAGATAGACGTTCCGGCCTCGTCCGCCAGGGCGGAATTTCTGCGTAATCTTCATCCCGCGTTGGCCATGAGCCGCTTTGCGCCGACGAACCGCCCGGTTCCGGCCGGTTTTGCTGCACCCGAGAGGGCCAAGATCAGGAAGTCTTAACCGGGACGCGCGAACCCGGAATGGTTCAGCCAATGAACAGGCCGGTTTTCACCGCATGCTCGGCGCAAGACACAGCGTGACCCACCCCGCCTCCCTGGAGAAGCCGGCGCTGCTGCGCCCGGCTCCCGTGGAGGAGAACCCCTCGCCGTTCGTGCCCGGCGTCTGCGCCAAGTGGGCTCGGGCCGAGGGCATCGGCTTCGGCGACCTCGCCGTGCTCATGGTGGCCGATCCCCTCGAGGCAGCGGCGCTCCGGCAGGGCTTCGCCTGGGTCGGCGCCCGGACGAAGGACCTCGACCCGGCGATCGGCGAACACGAACTCGCCCTCGTCCTCTCGGGCGCCAGCCTCGCCATCGTGGATAGCGCCCTCGCGCCGAACTACGCGCGGGCGCTCGGCCGGCTCGACCGCCTGCCGCCCCTGTGGTGGAACGGCCCCGGCGCCGATTTCGCCCGGCTCGACCACGCCCTGGCGGAGCATGCCGAGCCCGGCCGGGTGTGCTAGATCCGTCTCCTTAGGGCCGCAGAGCCCGAAGGGAGACGCCGTTGACCGCTGCTGAGCCCGTCCTTCTCCGGCACGATGCGGAGGGGATCGCCACCCTCGTGCTGAACCGCCCGGCGGCGCGCAACGCCCTGTCGCTGGCGCTGATGAACGCCCTGCAGGACGCCCTCGACGCGATCCGCGCGGACGATTCGGTGCGGGTGGTGGTCCTCAAGGCCGCCGGGCCCGCCTTCTGCGCCGGGCACGATCTGCGCGAGATGCGCGCCGATTCCTCGCCCGAGACGACGGACCACCTCTTCCGAACCTGCGCCCGACTGATGACGAGCCTCGTGCGCCTGCCGAAGCCAGTCATCGCGCAGGTCCACGGCATCGCCACGGCGGCGGGCTGCCAGCTCGTCGCCTCTTGCGATCTCGCGATCTGCTCCGAGGAGGCGCGCTTCGCCACGCCCGGCGTGCAGATCGGCCTGTTCTGCTCGACGCCGATGGTCGCCCTCTCGCGGGCGGTGCCGCGCAAGGCGGCGATGGAAATGCTCCTGCTTGGCGAGCCGGTCGACGCCGCCGAGGCCCTGCGCATCGGCCTCGTGAACCGCGTGGTGCCCACCGACCGGCTGGACGCCTCCGTCGCCGACATGGCGGGACGCATCGCCGCCAAGGCGCGCAAGGTGCTCGCCATCGGCAAGGAGGCCTTCGCGCGGCAGGGCGAGATGAGTCTCGACGAGGCCTACGCTTACACCGCGCAGGTGATGACACGGAACATGGCGATGGCCGACGCACAGGAAGGCATCGACGCCTTCCTGCAGAAGCGGGCGCCCGTCTGGGAGGGGTGATCCGCCGCGCCTCCCCGGTGGTAGGCGGCGCGGGCGCCCTGCCCTAGTCTGTCCCTCGTCCCGCAACGGCGGGCCGCCGGTGCGGGACGGGCGATGACAGCCACCACCGACTTGATCGGCCTGACCCTGGCCTTCTACGGGTCGATGCCGCCCCCGCGCCCTCCCCGGCCCGAGCGCGACGGCCCGACCTGGGCGGCGGCGCTCCTCATCGGCGGCGTCTGCCTCGCCACCGTGATGCCGATGATCACGATCTGGACCTTCCACAGGCCGCTCGAAGCGGCGAAGACGCGCTGTCTCCATGCGGGCGGGCGCATCGTCTACGGCGCCCTCGATGGCAGCGAGTTCCGCTGCGATCCACCGTCCAGGCACTGAGAAGGCGCAGAGGACGGGCAGACTTGCGCCGAGGCTGGGTTATATCGCCCGCAGGCTTCAGCCGCATGGGATGCCAGTGGACCAGGTCGTCTATCGTTGGATCAACTCGACAGCTTTGCTGCGGACAGACGTGGAGGCGCTGGTCGGCATCTGCCTCGCCATCGCGGTGACGGTGCATGCGCTGCTGCGCAAGCGGCGCGTGAGCGTGGCCGTGGGGTGGATCGGGCTGGCGTGGCTCTCGCCGATCTTCGGATCGGCCCTCTACCTGCTGCTCGGCATCAACCGCGTGTATCGCCGGGCGCGCAAGATGCGAGGACGCCCCTCCGAGGCGGTGCCGCCGCCGGACGCGGACGACGCCGTCGTGCCGGAGACCCTGTGGCCCCTGGACCGGGCGATCCGGCGCATCACCGGCGCGCCCGCGCTCATCGGCAACCGGGTGCGGATGTTCCGCAACGGCGACGAGGCCTACCCGGAGATGCTGGCGGCGATCCGCGACGCGCGGGCGAGCGTCGCCATGACGAGCTACATCTTCCGCGACGATGCCACCGGCCGCGAATTCTGCGAGGCCCTGGCGCAGGCCAAGGGTCGGGGCGTCGAGGTGCGGGTCATCATCGACGGGATCGGCGGCGGCTATTTCCGGACGCCGGCCTACAAGCGCCTGCACGCGGCCGGCGTGCCCGCCGCCCTGTTCATGCATTCCGCCCTACCCTGGCGGATGCCGTTCCTGAACCTGCGCAACCACAAGAAGCTGCTGATCCTCGACGGGACGGTCGCCTTCACGGGCGGGCTCAACATCGCCGCCGCCAATCGCGTCGGCACGAAGCCCCGGCATCCGATCCGCGACATCCATTTCCGGTTCGAGGGGCCGGTGGTGGACCAGCTCGTCACGGCCTTCACGGCGGACTGGGCCTTCGCCGATGGCGAGAGCCTCGACGGGCCGCCCTGGCTCGTGGAGGCGCCCGCCATCGGCGAGTGCGTCGCCCGCGTGGTGACGTCGGGGCCCGATGCCGACGTGCAGAAGGTCGAGCAGGTGGTGATCCAAGCGCTGAACTGCGCCCGCCGCCGGGTGCGGATCGCTACGCCGTACTTCCTGCCGGACGAACTCGTGACCGGCGCCCTCATCCAGGCCGCGACGCGGGGGATCTCCGTCGAGGTGGTGATCCCGGCAGTCAGCGATCACCGCTTCATCGATTGGGCGATGCGCGCCCATCTCGACGTGCTAATCCGGGCGGGCGTGCGGGTCTATCTCGACCGCGATCCGTTCGACCACGCCAAGGCGATGGTGGTCGATGACGTGTGGTGCTTCGTGGGCAGCGCCAACTGGGACATGCGCAGCTTCCGCCTGAACTTCGAACTGAACGTCGAGGTGATCGATGCCGACCTCGCCGGGCAGATCGACGCGCTGATCCAGGCGAAGATGGACCTGCCGCTCACCGAGAAGGATCTCGCAGACCGATTCTTGCCCGTGCGCTTGCGCGACGCAGGCGTTCGGCTGCTGCTGCCATACCTCTGAGCGGCGCGGGCGAATCCGGCTCCGGGCAGAGATGCACGACGATGGGCCGGTGGTCCGAGGGGCCGCGCGGCAGCACCGCACTCTCCCGGCAGACGAGCCCCCTGGCGATGCAGCGGTCGAGGCGCAGGGGCAGCACCTCGATCATCGAATGGGTCGGCCGCCGGGGGCCGATGTCGCGGAACCCCGGCACCATGGCCGGGCCGACGATGTTGTAATCGCCCAGAACCGCCGCGCGGGGCGGAAGGCCCATCACGATCCGCCGCAACTGCCGCCGGTTCAGCATCTGCCCGTGGGAGAGGTGGACGTTGGCCACGCCGAACGTGCCGAGATCGAGCACTTGGCACACCCGGTGGACCACCGCGCCGGAGGGCAGCGTAACCGTGCGCGGCGGGCTCGGGAACGGGGTCGGGCTCCACATGGCGAGCCCGTGGATGCGCCCCGGCAGCGGCGCCCAGGCGTAATGGCCGCCGACGCGCTCCTTCAGGAAGCCGATGGCCCGCGTGGCCTCCTGCATCAGCAGCAGATCGGGCGATTCCTGCTCGATCAGGGCGATGACGTCCTCGATGGCCGCCCCCACCCGCCGCAGGAGATTCCAGCTGACGATCTTGAAGGCCGGCGCCGGGGTGTCGAGGCCAGCTGGCGTCACGAGCTGCGCGCCCGCCAGTTCCGGTGCATCCGCAAGGGTGGGTTTCGTCATCGCCCCCGACCGTTTCGCATTCGCCGGCCTCCCCGCCGCCTCGCTCAAACGCTTCGCGTTCCGCTCGGTTCGACCGGTGCCGCGAGGGCCTTGGCGCGAGATCCTGGCTCCCATGAGGCCGGAAGCGTCTCGGAAACCACGCTGCCATCACTTCTGTCGCGGAAGGGGGGAATCCGCACGTCTTGGGGCCGTCCCCGCGTGCGCCAACCTTCGCGATATGCTTTAGACCGCAACGATATTGCCGGGCGGACCATTCGCCCCGGCCGGGATTTCAGGAGTTCCACGTGGCTGCACGCATGCGTCACTTCAGCCTCGCCGTCGCGGCGCTCAGCCTGCTCGGCGGCGCCCTCACCGAGGCGCAGGCCGCCCAGTGCGGCAACAATTCGGCCGGGTTCGAGACCTGGAAGCGCGAGTTCATCGCTGAGAACCGGGGCCGCGCCAGCGCCGAAAGCCTCGATGCCCTCGCCGGCACCAGCTATTCCACCGCCACCATTTCGGCCGACCGGGGGCAGCACAGCTTCAAGCTCTCCCTCGACCAGTTCATGGCCAAGCGCGGCGCCACGACCATCGTGAAGCGCGGCCGCGCCCTGAAGCGCACCAACGCCGCCCTGTTCGATTCCATCGAGCAGCGCTACGGCGTGCCGCCGGGCCCGCTCCTGGCGATCTGGGGCATGGAGACCGGCTTCGGCGCAGTGAAGGGCAACGTGAACACGCTCTCGGCCGTCGCGACCCTCGCCTACGATTGCCGCCGGTCGGAATACTTCACCGATCAGCTCCGCGCCGCCCTCACCCTGATCGACCGGGGCATCATCTCGGCCGGCACCCGCGGCGCCGCCCATGGCGAGATCGGCCACACCCAGTTCCTGCCGAAGAACGTGCTGAATTACGGCACCGGCGGCGACCTCAACAATGTCGGCGCGGCGCTCTCCTCCACGGCGAACTTCCTGAAGGCGCATGGCTGGCAGCGCGGCGCCGGCTACCAGCCGGGCGAGCCGAACTTCGCGGCCCTCCAGGGCTGGAACGCGGCCCAGGTCTACGAGAAGGCCATCGCCATCATCGGCAAGCAGATCGATCAGGACTGAGGTCCGGTCCTCGACCAGCGAAAGGGGGCGAGCCGCGAGGCCCGCCCCCTTTTTCGTTCAGGCGGCGGCGAGGCCCGCCTTCTTCTTCTTCTTGCCCAGCGCCTCTTCCACCGTGCCCGCGCCATCGAGATAGCCGTGAACCTTCGGGTTCGGCATGATGAGCGAGGCGATGAAGGCGATCGCCAGCATGATCGTCACGTACCAAAAGAAAGTCGTCTCGATCCCCGCATCCTTGAACCACAGCGCCACGTATTCGGCGGTGCCGCCGAACATCGCGTTGGCGAGGGCATAGGACAGGCCGACGCCCAGCGCCCGGACGTTGGTGGGGAACAGCTCGGCTTTCACGATGCCGCTGATGCCCGTGTAGAACGAGATCACCGACAGGCCGAGGGTGATCATCGCGAAGGCGAGGTAGGGGTCCTTGTTGGTGTGCAGGAACGACATGATCGGCACCACCATCAGCATGCCGAGGCCGCTGTAGAGGATCATGTTGGCCTTGCGGCCGATCTTGTCCGACAGGGCGCCGAAGATCGGCTGGATCAGCATGTAGACCAGCAGAACCCAGGTCATGACCTGTGAAGCCGAGGTCTTCGGCATGCCGGCGGTGTTGACGAGATACTTCTGCATGTACGTCGTGAAGGTGTAGAAGCTCAGGCTGCCGCCGGCCGTGTAGGCCAGGACGACGCAGAACGCCCGCCAGTGCTTGAACAGTTCGCTGAAGGTGCCGGCATTCTCCTTGTCGCCGGCTTCCTTGGTCTCGGCCAGCGAGCGCCGGAGGTAGAGCGCCACGACCGCGAGGCCCGCGCCGATGAAGAACGGGATGCGCCAGCCATAGGCCGTCAGTTCCGCGCTCGTCATGACGGCCTGCAGGCCGACCAGCACCAGGGAGGCGAGCAGCTGCCCGCCGATCAGCGTGACGTATTGGAACGAGGCGAAGAACCCGCGCCGCCCCTTGATGGCAACCTCGCTCATATAGGTGGCCGACGTGCCGTACTCACCGCCGACCGAAAGGCCCTGGAGCATCCGCGCCAGCAGCAGCAGGACCGGCGCCAGGGTGCCTACGGTGTCGTAGGTCGGCAGGATGCCGATCAGCAGCGAGCCGAAGCACATCATCAGCACGGAGATGACCATCGAGGTCCGCCGGCCCACCCGGTCGCCGATGCGCCCGAACAGCCAGCCGCCCACCGGGCGCATGAAGAAGCCCACCGCGAAGATGCCCGCCGTCTGCAGGAGCTGGCTGGTGGAATCGCCCTTCGGGAAAAAGGCCGGGGCGAAGTAGAGGGCGAAGAAGGCGTAGCAGTAGAAGTCGTACCACTCGACCAGATTGCCCGAGGAGGAGCCGACGATCGCCATGATGCGGCGGCGCCGGTCGGCGGCATCGTGGACCTCCGACGTGATGTTGATACGGTCAACGGGAGGTGCGGACATGGCGTCTCCGGGACTCGCTGGGCCGACACTGCGCCGGCTTCTCTGGCGTGCGCGGACGTTACAGCCCCAACCCCTGCCCGCAAGACTTCCTCACGTTCGCGTGTGCGAGACGCGGCGGCTTGTCACCAGCCTTGGACGAACGATGCCGGAACGGTTTCGATTCCGTCCCCGTTCCGGCCCGGGTCGAGCGTCCGGAGGGCGCGCCCTCTGGGACGGTGGACGGCACATGAACAGGATTCTTCGCAGCACGGTGGCCGCGGCGGTCATCATGGCGGGCGCGACGACGGCCTTCGCCCAGGGCGGACCCGGTGGCGGGGCCGGAGGGGGCGGTGGTGCTGGCGGCGCCGGGGGCGCGGCAGCCGGTCCGGGCGGCGGTGGCGGGCCGGGTGGCGGCGCGAGCGGCGGCCCCGGTGCGGGTGGACCGGGCGCGGCGGGTCCGGGTGGCGCGGGCGGCGGTGCCGGGATGCGCGGCGGTGAAGGCGGCGGGCGCGGCCCGGCGGCCGGCGGCGGCGCGGAACGCGGTGGACCTGCCGAGCGCGGCGGAGCGGCCGAGCAGGGTGGTCCGGCCGGGCGCGGCGGCGCGGCCGAGCGGGGCGGCGCGGAACGCGGCGGTCCCGGTGAGCGTGGTGGCCCCGGCGAGCGTGGAGAGCGCGGCGAGCGTGGCGGACCCGGCGAGCGCAACGGTGCGGCCGAGCGTGGCGGTCCCGATGGCCGGAATGGTCCGGGTGCGGCCGGCGAGCGGCGCGGTGCCGAGCGGGGGCCGGGCGCCCGTGGCGGTCGTGATGGCGGTGCGGTACGCGGCGGGTATTCCCGCCTCGATACCGGGCGGCGCACGGAGTTCCGCCAGTCGATCCTGCGGGGCGGCATCTCGCGCCTCGACAGCGTGAACTTCGCGCTGAGCGTCGGCACGGCGATCCCGCGTTCGGTGCGGCTGCACCGTCTGCCGCCGGCCATCGTCGAGCTGGTGCCGGATTACGAGGGCTACGACTTCATCCTCGTGCGCGACGACATCGTCATCATCGATCCCGACACCTACGAGATCGTGGACGTGATCCCCGCCTGAGCGGGCGAACGATCACCGCCCGCCGTCGAGAAGCTTCGAGACGACGCGGGCGGTGTAATCGACCATCGGCACGATGCGGGCATAGTTCAGCCGCGTCGGGCCGATGACGCCGACCACGCCGACGATCTTCTGCGACCCGTCGCGGAACGGCGCCGCGATGAGCGAGGAGCCCGAAAGCGAGAACAATTTGTTCTCGGAGCCGATGAAGATCCGTACCCCCTCCCCCTGCTCGGCGCGGGCGAGGAGGTCGATCACGTCCTTCTGCGTCTCGAGATCGTTGAACAGCAGCCGGATGCGCTCCAGGTCTTCGGCCGCGCGCAGGTCGTCCAGCAGGTTGGCTTGCCCGCGCACGATGAGCTGCCGCGCCTCCGAGGGCCCGACCGGGGTCGCGAGGCCCGCATCCACCAGCCGCTCGGTGAGTTCGTCCAGCTCGCGCTTCTTCGCGAGGCGCCCCACCTCGATCTCCGCGCGCAGCACGCCGAGGGTTCGCCCCGCGAGACGGGCGTTGAGGTAGTTCGTCGCCTCCTGCAGGGCGCCGGCCGGCAGGCCGGGGGGCAGGTCGAGCAGGCGGTTCTCGACGGTGCCGTCGTCCGAGACCAGCACCACCAGGGCGCGGGCGGGGTCGAGCCGCACGAACTCGATATGCTTCAGGCTCGCATTGGCCTTCGTGGTGAGCACCACGCCGGCCCCCCGCGACACGCCCGACAGCAGGCTCGACGCCTCCGTCAGGGCCGATTCGAAGGTGTGGCGCGAGGCGACCGCCCGCATCTGGCCCTCGATCCGGTCCTTCTCGTCCTGCCCGACATCGCCCAGTTCGAGCATGGCATCCACGAAGAAGCGCAAGCCCTGCTCGGTGGGCAGGCGCCCCGCCGAGGTGTGGGGCGCGAAGATCAGCCCGGAATGCTCCAGATCCGCCATCACGTTGCGGATCGAGGCGGCGGAGAGCGCCATCGGCAGGATGCGCGCGAGGTTGCGCGAGCCCACCGGCTCTCCCGTCGTCAGGTAGCTCTCGACGATCTGCCGGAAGATCTCCCTGGCGCGCTCGTTGAGGGCAGAGAGGGCCTGCATCGATTGATTTTGTGAAATGTCGAAGCTCTGATGTGTCACGGTCGCCGGGTCCTGACTCCCGATCATGTCTGCCCTGGGCTCGCGGATCAATCCGCTGCTTGCTCACCGGGGCCGTGCAGCCTATGAGCCCGGCCCGCACTTCTCGCAATGAAAGGGTGTCGCATGCGGCCATCCAACCGTGCCGCCGACGCGATGCGGCCCGTAACCCTCGAACGCGCCGTGGCGCGCTACGCCGAGGGCTCCTGCCTCGTCAGCTTCGGCAACACCAAGGTGCTGTGCACGGCCTCTCTGGAGGAGCGCGCCCCGCCGTGGCTGCGCGGCTCCGGCAAGGGCTGGGTCACGGCCGAATACGCGATGCTGCCGAGAGCGACCCATGAGCGCACCCGCCGCGAAGTGAATTCCGGCAAGCCCTCCGGCCGCACGCAGGAGATCCAGCGCCTGATCGGCCGCTCGCTCCGCGCCGTCACGAACCTCTCGGCCATCGGCGAGAAGCAGGTGACGGTGGATTGCGACGTGATCCAGGCCGATGGCGGCACCCGCACCGCCGCCATCACCGGCGCCTGGGTGGCCCTGTACGATTGCTTCGCCTGGATGCGCACCCGCTCGATCATCTCCGTCGATCCGCTGCGCGATCACGTCGCCGCCGTATCCTGCGGCATCTACAGGGGGATGCCGGTCCTCGACCTCGAATACGAGGAGGATTCGGCCGCCGACACGGATGCGAACTTCGTGCTGACCGGCAAGGGCGGCATCGTGGAGGTGCAGGGCACCGCCGAAGCCGAGCCCTTCACGGAGGCGCAGCTTCTGGAATTGCTCCGCCTCGCCCGCCTCGGCACCGAGCGCCTCGTCGCGTTGCAGAAGGAGGCCATCGCGTGAGGCGCCGCCTGACCGGCAAGGTGGTGATCGCCACCCACAACGCGGGCAAGCTCGTGGAGATGCGCGAGCTTCTGGCGCCCTTCGGCATCGAGGCCGTCTCGGCGGGCGAACTCGGCCTGCCCGAGCCCGACGAGACCGGGACGATGTTCGCCGAGAACGCGGCGATCAAGGCCCATGCGGCGACCAAGGCCACCGGCCTGCCGGCCTTCGCCGACGATTCCGGCCTCTGCGTCGATGCGCTGGACGGCGCGCCGGGTATCTTCTCCGCCCGCTGGGCCGGGCCGACCAAGGACTTCTCCGGCGCCATGGCCCGGATCTTCTCCGAGCTCGACACGCGCGGCGCCGCGAATCGTAAGGCACATTTCGTGTCGGCCCTCGTCCTGGCGTGGCCCGATGGCCATACCGAGCTGTTCGAAGGCCGGGTGTTCGGCGACCTCGTGGAGCCGCGCGGCACCGCAGGCTTTGGCTACGACCCGCTGTTCCGCCCCGAGGGCCACGACCGCACCTTCGGCGAGATGAGCGCCGAGGAGAAGCACGGCGTCGATTGGCAATCGGGTAAGGGCCTGTCCCACCGGGCGCGGGCCTTCGTGGACCTCGCCCGCGAATGCCTCGCCCCGACGGAGCGGACTTGACCGCCGCGATCCCGGACCACCCCACCCGCGATGCGGGGTTCGGGGTGTATCTGCACTGGCCGTTCTGCGCGGCGAAGTGCCCGTATTGCGACTTCAACAGCCACGTCCGCCATGCCGGCGTCGATGAGGCCCGCTTCCTCGCGGCCTTCCGCGCGGAGATGGCCCATGTCGCCGCCCGCGTGCCGGGGCGGGAGGTGACGAGCATCTTCCTCGGCGGCGGCACGCCCTCTCTGATGAAGCCGGAGACCGTGGCGGGGCTGCTCGATGCCATCGCCGGGCATTGGCGCGTCGCGACGGGGGCCGAGGTGACGCTGGAGGCCAACCCGTCGAGCGTCGAGGCCGGGCGCTTCCGGGGCTACCGGACGGCGGGGGTGAACCGCGTCTCCCTCGGCGTGCAGGCGCTGGACGATGCCTCGCTGAAGACCCTCGGCCGCCTGCACAACGCGCAGGAAGCCTTCGCCGCGATCAAGGTGGCGCAGACCACCTTCACGCGGACCTCCTTCGATCTGATCTATGCGCGGCCGAACCAGAGCCCGGCGGCGTGGCGCGCCGAACTGTCCGAGGCCATCGCGCGGGCGGCGGAGCACCTGTCGCTCTACCAGTTGACCATCGAGCCCGGCACGCCGTTCTACGGCCTCGCCGCCGCCGGCAAGCTGGTGACGCCTGACGAGGACGTGTCCCGCGCCCTTTACGACGTGACGCAGGAGGTCTGCGAGGCGGCGGGCCTGCCGGCCTACGAGATTTCGAACCACGCCCGGCCCGGCGCCGAGGCGCGGCACAACCTGCTCTATTGGCGCTACGGTGAATATGCCGGGATCGGGCCCGGCGCCCATGGGCGCCTCGTGACGCCGGAGGGGCGCATCGGCACCGTCACCGAGCGCGGCCCTGAAGCGTGGCTCGCCCGTGTCGAGGCGGACGGCCACGGAATCGCGGAGACCGAACACCTTGCGGCCCCGGCCCAGGCCGACGAATTCCTCGTGATGGGCCTGCGCCTGTTGGAGGGGATCGACCCCGCCCGCTACGCCGCCCTCGGCGGGCGGCCCATCGACCCCGCGCGGATCGCCGCCCTTGTCGGCGACGGATTGCTCACCGCCAAGCCCGACGGCCGCATCGCCGCGACCGCCGCCGGGGCTCCGGTGCTCAACGCGCTGGTCGCCGACCTCGCGCGCTGAGCGACCGCGATCAGTTCAGCACCACCACCTTCGAGCCGACGTTGACGCGGCTGAACAGGTCGATGGCGTCCTGGTTGATCATGCGGATGCAGCCCGAGGACACGCTCTTGCCGATGGAGAAGGGCTCCAGCGTGCCGTGGATGCGGAACAGCGTGTCCTTGTTGCCCTGCCAGAGATACATGGCGCGGGCGCCGAGGGGGTTGCGCAGGCCGCCGGAGACGCCGAGCCCGCTCTGGAGCTTGTCGACCTCGCTCGCCAGCTTCGGGCTGCGGGCGATCATCTCCTTCGGCGGGTACCAATCCGGCCACGCCTGCTTCGAGTTCACGGTGGCCGTGCCCGACCACGAGAAGCCCTGCTTGCCCACGCCGACGCCGTAGCGGCGGGCACGGCCGCCCTCCTGCACCAGGGTCAACTGGTGGGCGCGCGGGTCCACGATGATCGTGCCCGGCTCGTAGGGGCCGTTATAGGCGATCTCCTGGCGGAGGTAGGCCGGACTCATCTTTTTGTAATCAAAGGCGCGGACGGGATACACGTCGTCCTCGATGGGGCCGTAGGCCTTCGCGTAGTCGATCGGGCCGTTGTCGGGCGTGCGCAGCACGGCCTTGGCCTTCGCGGCCTCGATCGGCGAGAGCGCAGGATCGCCGGACGCCTCAGGCTGGACCAGGGCGGCCTGCCGGGAGGCCGGCGGCTGTATCGCCGGGGCCGGAGCCGGGGCGAGCGCCGGCACGGCGGCGGCGGCCTGACGGTCGAGGACCGCGCGGCCGAACTCGACGCGGCCGGAATACGGAACGTAGCGGTCGCCCCGCTTCAGGTAGTAGGCGCCGTTCTGGTCCTGGAAGAGCCGGTCGGCATCGGGATCGGCGAGAGCGGTGCGGGTTTGCGCCAGGGCGGGCGCGGCCGCCGCGCAGACGGCGAGGCCGGCGAGGAGCAGAAGGCGAATCGGGGCGGACATCGTGGGTCTTCCTGAAAGACGAAGGCGCATCACGGACGGAGTCGGCCGCGCGTCATCCGGTCAAGCTTCAACGAGATCTACAAAAGCCGCCGGGCGCCGCCAAGCGCGGCCATGCCATACCGGACCCGCGTATGACTTGCCGCCGGGCTTTCCGCGAGGCTGTTGCACGCATGCAGCAAGTTAATCCCATCAATTGCGACTGAATTTGCTCATGCGCCCGTTTGCGCGTCACCCCTGCCTCGTTGCGCGGCACAGCTTGTCGTCACGCTGGAATACGCCGTCCGAGGCGGCTGGCACACCTCCTGCATGGTCCACCCTGCCGGCTTAGGCGCGGCACGCGGAGCAACGGCGCTCCGCAGAGCGGACGGTGTGAGTCCGGATCCCCGGCATGTGCGGCCGCGTCGCGGCTCGCAAACTCTGACGAGCACCTCACCCATGGCGAGCTTCAAGACCGTAATGAAGTCGGGCCACCCCCCGACATTGTTTGCCGCGTTCCTCTACTTCGATTTCTGCTTCGCGATCTGGGTTCTGAACGGCGCGATGGGCCCGTTCATCACCGAAACCTACAAGCTCACCCCGGCGCAGACCGGCTTCATGATCTCCCTGCCGATCCTGGCCGGCGCGATCATGCGCTTCCCGCTCGGCGTGCTGGCCCAGTATATCGGCCGGAAGAACGCCGCGATCACCGAAATGGGTGTCATCGTCCTGGCGATGGCCTACGGCTTCTTCGCGGTCTCCTCCTACAACGACGTCCTCGCCATGGGCGTGCTGCTCGGCATTGCCGGCGCGTCGTTCGGCGTGGCGCTGTCGCTGGGCTCGGGCTGGTTCCCGCCGGAGCACAAGGGCCTCGCCATGGGCATCGCAGGCGCCGGCAATTCCGGCACCGTGCTCGCGGTGCTGTTCGCCCCGCCGCTGGCGCAGATGTACGGCTGGCAGGCCGTCTACGGCTTCGCGGGCGTCGTGATGCTCATCCCCCTGGTGGTGATGATCATCCTCGCAAAGGAGCCGCCGGACCTGCACGGCCAGTCCTTCAAGGAGCACGTCTCCTGCCTGTTCACGAAGGACGGCTGGGCCTTCTCCCTGATCTACGTCATCACCTTCGGCGGCTTCATCGGCCTGTCGAACTTCCTGCCGACCTTCTTCTACGAGCAGTTCTCGGTGACGAAGGTCGAGGCCGGGCGTCTCACGATGCTCGCGGCACTGATGGGCTCGGGCATCCGCATCGTCGGCGGCTACTTCGCCGACAAGCTCGGCGGCGTGGCGGTGCTCTCGGTGGTGCTGCTCGCGGCGGTGGCGGCCTTCCTGGCGCTGACGGCGAACCCGTCGCTCGCCATGACGACCATCCTGTTCATGTTCTGTTTCGCCGCTTTGGGCGCGGGGAACGGCGCGCTGTTCCAGCTCGTGCCCCTGCGCTGGCCGAACAACACGGCCGTGGCCGGCTCGATGATCGGCGAGGTCGGTGCCCTCGGCGGCGCGATCCTGCCGAACGTCATGGGTCTGTCGAAGCAATATACCGGGCACTTCGCCACCGGCTTCGTCATCTACGCCGTCTTCGCGGCGGTGGTGCTCGGCTGCCTCGCCCTGTGGCAGCGCAACTGGGTGGGTTCCTGGGTCGGCCCGCGCGGCAAGGCGCTTTCGGCCCCGGCCGAAGAGACCACCAAGCTCAGGCCCGCCACGGCCTGAACACTGTCAACATCACTGCGACGACGGGGGCCGCACGGCCCCCGTTCGCTTTTGGGGGCCATGAGCGCTTTATGATCATAGGCTGTTGCCAAAGGCGCCAAGACCGGATTGAATAACGTATTAATCGAAGTGTCAGGCCGCGAGGTCGAGGCACCGTGCGGGCACGAGGGGCAGCAAGCTCCCGGCGCCGCGAGGGAGGGGAAGGCGATGATGAAGCGCGTGAGCGCCACCAATGGCGTGCTCGGCCTGCTCTGCCTGATGTATTTCATCACCTACCTCGACAGGGTGAACCTGGCGACGGCCGGCACGGTGATGATGCACGACCTCGGCATGTCGAAGACCGAGTTCGGGCTGATGCTCTCCGCCTTCGCCTATCCCTACGCAATCTTCCAGGTCATCGGCGGCTCGGTGGGCGACAAGTTCGGCGCCCGGCGGACCCTGATGATCTGCGGCATCATCTGGGCAATCGCGACAATCCTCACCGGCTTTGTCGGCGGCCTCGTGAGCCTGTTCCTCGCCCGCGTGCTCCTCGGCTTCGGCGAGGGCGCGACCTTCCCCACCGCCACCCGCGCCATGCAGAACTGGACGGCGCCGGGCAAGCGCGGCTTCGCGCAGGGCATCACCCACGCCTTCGCGCGGTTCGGCAATGCCGTCGCCCCGCCCATCGTCGCCTTCCTGATCTACCATTTCGGCTGGCGCGTGAGCTTCTTCGTCCTCGGCGGCGTGAGCCTCGTCTGGGTGGTGATCTGGTATCTCTACTTCCGCGACGATCCCTCGGACCATCCGGACATCACCCAGGCCGAACTGGAAACCCTGCCCGCGCCGCGCGTGGTCGGTGTCCGCCAGAGCGTGCCGTGGGGCGCCCTCACCCGGCGGATGCTGCCGGTGTCGATCACCTATTTCTGCTACGGCTGGACCCTGTGGCTGTTCCTCGGCTGGCTGCCGACCTTCTTCAAGGAGAGCTACGGGCTCGACTTGAAGAACTCGGCCCTGTTCGCCTCCGGCGTGTTCTTTGCCGGCGTGGTCGGCGACACCGTCGGCGGTATCGCCAGCGACAAGATCGGCCACGTTACCGGGAACGTGAAGCTCGCCCGCCTGTCGGTGATCGTCATCGGCTTCCTCGGCGCGGCGGCGAGCCTGACCGGCGTGTTCTTCACCCGCGACCTCACCTACGTCGCGCTGCTGCTTTCCTCCGGCTTCTTCTTCGCCGAACTGGTGATCGGCCCGATCTGGTCGGTGCCCATGGACATCGCGCCGAAATATGCCGGCACGGCGAGCGGCCTGATGAATACCGGCTCGGCGCTGGCCGCCATTGTGTCCCCGATCGTGTTCGGCTTCATCGTGGATCGCACGGGGAGCTGGACGCTGCCCTTCATCGGCTCCATCGGCCTCTGCCTGCTGGGCGCGGCCCTGGCCTTCACGATGCACCCCGAGCGCGAGTTCGTGGATCCCCCGGTCGAGCCCACCGGGCCGGTCGCCAGCGTCCCCGCGGGAGAGTGATCCGATGACCGTCGCGACGATGGAGCGGCACGGGCCGCTCGCCGGGATGCGGGTGATCGAGCTCGCGCATATCATGGCCGGGCCGGTCTGCGGGCTGATGCTCGCGGACATGGGCGCGGAGGTCATCAAGGTCGAAAAGCTCGACGGCGACGACACCCGCCGAACGGTCCCCCCGGCCCTCGATGGCGAGAGCGCCGCCTACATGATGATGAACCGGGGCAAGCGCGGCCTCAGCCTCGATCTCAAGGCGCCGGAGGGCGTCGCCGTCCTGCGGCGCCTCCTCGGCAATGCCGATGCACTGATCGAGAATTACCGCGCGGGCACGATGGAGCGGCTCGGCCTCGGCTACGAGAGCCTGCGCCAGGATTTCCCCGGCCTCGTCTATTGCTCGCTGTCCGGCTTCGGCCGCAGCGGCCCCTATGCCGACCGGGCGGGGTTCGACCTCGTGGCCCAGGGCATGAGCGGGCTCATGTCCGTGACCGGCGAAGGGCCGGGCCGTCCGCCGATGAAGTGCGGGCCGCCCGTCACCGACATCACCGCCGGCATCCTCGCCGCGATGGGCGTGCTCGCCGCCTATACGCGCCGGCTCAAGACCGGCCAGGGCCAGGTGGTGGACACCTCGCTGTTCGAGGCCGGCATCACCCACACCTACTGGCAATCGGCCATCGCCATGGCGACCGGCACGGCGCCGGGCCCGATGGGCTCGGCTCACCCGCTGAACGCGCCCTACGAGGCGTTCGAGACGGCCGACGGCTGGATCACCATCGGCGCGGCCAACCAGACCAACTGGCTGCGGATGCTGAAGGCGGTCGGTATGGAAACCCTCGCGGAGGATCCCCGCTTCGCCCTGAACCGCGACCGGATGGCCAATCGCGAGACTTTGGCCGCCACCCTGGCCCCCGCCTTCCGCGAGCGCAGTTCGGGCGATTGGCTCGCCCGCCTCGAAGCCGAGGGCGTGCCGGCCGGGCCGGTCCTCGACGTGAACGCCATGCACCGCGATCCGCAGACGCTGGCCCGCGAGATGGTGGTGGAGGTCGAGCATGCCCGCGTCGGGCGGATGAAGACCCTCGGCCTGCCGGTGAAGTTCTCGGAGACGCCCGGCCGCGTCCACGGGCCGGCGCCGCTCCTCGGCCAGCATTCCCGTGCCATCCTGGCCGAAGCGGGCTACGATGATGCCGCGATCGACGACCTGATCGCCCGCGGCATCGTGCGCGAAACCCTCGCCTGATCCCGGCTGCGCGGAGGCCCCGATGAACGCTCACGCCCCGACCGACGAGTTGCTGTTCACCAAGGACGAGGCCGGCATCGCCCGCATCGTCCTGAACCGGCCCCAGGCCCGCAACGCCCTCACCTTCGCGATGTATCGCGGGCTGATCGCCTGCTGCGAGGACATCGCGGCGGACCCGTCCGTGAAGGCGCTCATCATCACCGGCGCGGGCGAGAAGGCCTTCGCCGCCGGCACCGACATCGCGCAGTTCCGCAGCTTCGCGACGGCGGAGGATGCGCTCGGCTACGAGCGCTTCATGGATCAGGTGCTCGGCGGCCTGGAGCGGCTGCGCGTGCCGACCATCGCGGCCATCGCCGGGGCCTGCACGGGCGGCGGCGCGGCTATCGCGGCGGCCTGCGACCTGCGGATCGCCACCCGCGATGCGCGGTTCGGCTTCCCCATCGCCCGGACGCTGGGCAATTGCCTCAGCCAGGGCAACCTCAAGCGGTTGTCGAACCTGATCGGCCCGGCGCGGGTGAAGGACATCATCTTCACCGCCCGCCTCGTCGGCGCGGACGAAGCCCTCGCGATCGGCCTCGTCGGCGAGGTCGTGGACGATCTGCACTCGCTCAACGAGCGTGCCGAAGCCCTCGCGACCCTGCTCGCGGGCCACGCGCCGCTGACGATGCAGGCCACGAAGGAAGGGCTGCGCCGCCTCGCGGAGGAAGAGGCCGGCGCCGAGGGCGAGGCACGGCCGGGCGATGACCTGATCCTCATGTGCTACATGAGCCAGGATTTCCGCGAGGGGATGGAGGCTTTCCTGGGCAAGCGCGCGCCGGACTGGAAGGGGCGGTAGCGCCCCCTCCCCTGCGCGGCGCGGAGGGCGAGCTCAGCGCTCGCCCGGCGCGATCAGCTTGTTCTCGTCCTGGTCGAGAAGCGGCACGTCGTAGTCGCGCAGCACCTTCTCGATATCCGCGCTGCGCTTGCGCAGGGCGGTGTTGAGGGCGCGCTTCCAGTCGTTCTCGCCGAGACGCACACCCATGGCGATCCGGTAGGCCATCGGCGGGCGCTCCGGCTCCTTGAGCAGGGGCGTGACCGTCATCTCGGTGCCGCTCTGCTTCGCGAGCCAGCCGGCGGCCGGACCCCACAGAACGGCGGCGTCGATGTCCTTGGCCGCGAGATCCGCGATCACCTCGGCCGAGACGGTCTGGAATTTTCGCTTGGGATCGAGGGCGTAGGGCGAGTACGCCTTCATCGCCGAGACGAGCCCGAGATCGCCCATGCGGTTCACGGGCGGCGTGCCGGCGATGACGCCGATCTTCTTGCCCTTCAGGCGCGGATCATCCAGCGCGGTGGCGCCGTCGAACTCACCCTTGCGGGTCACGAGGGTGTAAGTGGAGCGGTAATAGGGGTTCGTCGTCTGGACGAGGTCGCTACCGAAGGCTTGCCCGATCACCACATCGCACAGGCCGGTGCCGAGGGTGTTGCGGACGAAGCCCGGACCCTGGGTCAGCCAGTAGTAGCGGACCTTGACCTTCAACTCGTCCGCGATGATCGCGGCGATCTTGTTCTCGAAGCCGTCTTCCTTGCGCTCGGAGAACGGCATGTTGCCGGGGTCGCCGCAGACGCGGAGCACGTCGGTCGTGACGGTATCCGGCAGATGCTGTGCGACGGCCCCCTGCGCCGCCGTCATCGACAGGGCGCAGAGGATCGCAAGCTGGGGGGCACGGGCCATTAGAAGCCCATGCACTCCTTCTCGGCCTTCTTGGCTGCCGGGGGCTTGTCCTCGTGGTCGCTCGGCCGGATACGGCCGATGGCACCTGCGGCGCGAGCCTTCAGGTAGACGTAGAGGTCGTCCGAGTAGCACATGACGTTCTTGTTGTCGCCGAAGGCCGGCATGACCTTCTGTTCGGCGGCATTGATGTCCTGCTTGCCTCCGACCAGGATGCCGATGAACTCCTCATAGGAGAGGTGCTTCAGCGAATCCTTGAGCGCGGGGGCGTAGGTCGAACCCATGCCGTCCGGACCGTGGCAGACGTGGCACTCGGCGTGATAGCGGCGGTAGCCGGAGTAGCTGTACCAGTCGAGCTTCTTACCGTTGTCGGTGATGTGGAAGGTCGGGTGGCCGTCGGCGTCGATGTACTTGCCATCGTCGACCTTGACCGCGGCGTCCTTCTTCAGAAGCTCCGGCTCGCTTTCAGCCGTCTTGTCGTCCTTGTTGATCGAGTTGGCGAGTGCCGGATCCGGCTTGGCATCCTCAGCATGTACGGCGACCGCAGAGACGGTCGCTAGGGCGAGGGCGGCCAGTACCGGCCGCGTGATGAAAGTGCTGAGGTGCAGCAACGTGCGCTTCTCCCTGAATGAGGTCTTTCCGTCTCCCTTCGAGCAGAGACCTCTTGAACCACTTCTAATCAAAAGGATGCCGGCGCGGAAGCCCGCGCCGGCACCGATGTTTAGATGTTCACTGCGGCCGATTAGTTCGGCAGAGCGAAGACGGTCAGCTGGCCGCCGAGGTTGGTGTACTGCGACAGAGCCGCGTAGCCACCCACCGCGCCGAGGCCGGCGTTCGGGTCGGTCAGGCCGGCCGCGAGGCCGATGCCAGCCCAGCCGCCGACGCCCGAGAGGACGCCCACGTACTGCTTGCCCTTGTGCTGGTAGGTCATCACGTTGCCGATGATGCCCGACGGAGTCTTGAACTTCCAGAGCTCCTTACCGGACTTGTCGTCGACAGCCTTGATGTAGCCTTCCAGGGTTCCGTAGAACACCACGTCACCGGCGGTGGCGAGAGCACCCGACCACACCGAGAACTGCTCGGGGTTCGACCACTTGATCTTACCGTTCACGCCGTCCCAAGCGATGAAGTTACCCATGCCGCCGTGGGAATTCGGAGCCGGGTACATCGAGAGGGTCGCACCGACGTAGGGCTGGCCCGGGGTGTAGGTCACCCGGAACGGCTCGTAGTCCATGCAGACGTGGTTGGTGGGCACGTAGAACAGGTTGGTCTTCGGCGAGAAGGCAGCGGGCTGCTGGTCCTTGGTGCCGAGGGCCGCCGGGCAGATGCCCTTCGAGTTCACGTCCTCACCGTTCTGCTCGGTCGAGTACTTCGCCACGACGAGCGGACGGCCGTAGGTCTTGGAGCCCTTGTCCATGTCGACCTTCGAAGCCCAGTTCACCACCGGGTCGAACTTCTCGGCGACCAGGAGGGCGCCGGTGTCGCGGTTCAGCGTGTAGCCGAAGCCGTTACGGTCGAAGTGGGTCAGGAGCGGCTGATCCTTGCCGTCGATCTTCTGATCCGTGAGGATCATCTCGTTGATGCCGTCGAAGTCCCACTCGTCGTGGGGGGTCATCTGGTAGACCCACTTGGCGACACCGGTATCCGGGTTACGCGCCCAAATGGTCATGGACCACTTGTTGTCGCCCGGACGCTGCTTCGGGTTCCAGGTCGAGGGGTTGCCCGAGCCGTAGTACACGAGGTTCAGCTTGGGATCGTAGGAGAACCAACCCCAGGTGCAGCCGCCGCCGGTCTTCCACTGATCGCCTTCCCAGGTCTTCAGCGAGGAGTCCTTGCCGACGGGCTTGCCGAGCTCGGTGGTCTTCTCGGGGTCGACCAGGATCTGGTCATCCGGGCCTTCCGAGAAGCCGCGCCAGGCCAGCTTGCCGGTCTTCAGGTCATAGGCGGTGACGTGGCACTGCACGCCGAACTCGCCGCCGGAGATACCGACGATGACCTTGTCCTTCACCGGAAGGACGGTGGCGGTGTTGGTCGCGCCCTTGGACGGGTCGCCGTTCTTGACGGACCAGTTCACCTTGCCGGTCTTGGCGTCGAGCGAGACGACGGTGGTGTCGGCCTGGTGGAGGATGATGGTGCCGTCGGCGTAGGCGAGACCACGGTTGACCGTGTCACAGCACATGACCGGGATCACGGACGGATCCTGCTTCGGCTCGTACTTCCAGATGATCTTGGCGTCGTGGTCCAGATCCAGGGCGTACACGATGTTCGGGAACGGCGTGTGCACGTACATGATGTTGCCGACGACGAGCGGAGCGCCCTCGTGGCCGCGCAGGACGCCGGTCGAGAACGTCCAGGCGACCTGGAGGTTCTTCACGTTGTCCTTGGTGATCTGGTCGAGCTTCGAGAAGCGCGTGTTCGCATAGTCGACCGTCTGCAGGACCTGCTCAGCAGGGTTGGCAATGCCCTTCAGAACGCTTTCGTTGGCAAGCGCCGGCGTGGCGACGGCCGCAACGCCTGCCCCCAGGGCAAGGAGATGTACCGCTCTCATGGATTCCTCCGACAAGTCATTAGTAAGTCTCCGAGCATGCCACGTGGGCAATGCCAGAAGAACTGCAACCTGACTCTTTCGCGACAGGGATAGAGCCTCGATAGCGGGCGAGTGGGTGACGGAGATCTTTATCAGATCTCCGGCCAGAGGCTGCCCATCCCCTTAGGCGGCCTCCTCGAAACCGAAGCTGAGACGGACCTTAAGAGATTTTTGAGCGCCGTCAACACGGAGTTTGGGGCCGGTTCGCCCGGTGAGGCCACGGATGGTTTCATAGATGTGAAAACGGCTTAGTTGCTGCCGCGCACAAATTCATATTGCACCGCGTTCAAAACGAATTTGAATCGGCGCTGCCGTGGTCGACCGGAGGCGTCTGGGTTTCGTGGAAAGTGGAAAAGTCTCTTGTCCCGGCGCGGCATAGTGGAAAGTCAGTAAAGCTCGGCCGCAATAAGAGGCATCCGTGACACGGGTATCGCAGTGCGGGAGAGCCGGCGGAGCGGGGCGACGACGCCTACGTAGCGGGCCGCGAGCGGATCGTGGGGATTGCGCCGTCCTGCCGCATGATCCACCCGTCCGGGCCGGGGAAATTCGGCAAAGGGATAGCCTTCGCGACGGGCGGACGCGGCGCGCGAACTGCTAAAAATTTAAGAATCAGAGTTCGGGGACCGGGCCGGTCGACTCGAATTCGGCCACGTCGCCGACGAGGTCGGTGACGGATATGGCGAAGCTGCGCCCGCTCTTCAGCCGCAGCTGCGCGTCGGGCTCCAGCCAGATCGGCCAGAGGCCGGCATGGCGCCCGGTGAGCGTGCCGTGGACCATCGGGCCGCCCGAGCGCGACTCGACGACGATCCGGTAGCGCACGCGCACGGACTCGCAGCCCTCCGCGATGACCACGCCGCGTCCGGTATGGATGTTCGGACCGTCCTCGGGCTCGGACATACGCAAAGCAGCGCCAGGTAAAAGCGGCAATCCCGTTGCCACTTAATCCCGGCGAGGCGTTCTGTCACCGGCTTCCCGCGAGGTTCCTGAGATCTGTCAGGCGACGGGCGTGTCGAGATCGTGGACGACGATCCGGTTGCCGCGCGCCGAAAGGGCGAGCCGCCCGTGCTTGAGCGCCAGCGCCTTCTCCCCGAACAGCGTCCGCCGCCAGCCCTGCAGCACCGGCACTTCGGCGGCGTCGTCGTCCGCGAGGGCTTCGAGATCGTCCACCGTGGCGATGATCTTGGGCGCGACGCCCTCCGCCTCGCACACGGCCTTCAGGAGCACCTTCAGCAACTCCACCAGGGCTCCGTTGCCGCCGGAGCGGCGGATGCGCTCGGGCATGGCGATGACGGTCGGGTCGCTCGCGAGGCCACGCTCGACGGCGGACAGGATGTCGGCCCCCGTGCGCGAGCGCTCGAAGCCGGCGGGGATCGTGCGCAGGCGCCCCAGCGCCTCGACGCTGCGCGGCGCGGCCGAGGCCACGTCGATCACCGCCTCGTCCTTCAGCACGCGCCCGCGCGGGACGTTGCGCGACTGCGCTTCCCGCTCCCGCCACGCGGCGACTTCCATCAGCACGGCGATCTCGCGGGGCTTGCGCATCCGCCCGGCGAGGCGGCGCCAGGCCTGTTGCGGATCGGCCTGATAGGTCTCCGGGGAGGTGAGAACCCCCATCTCCTCATCGAGCCACGCGCCGCGGTCGGTGCGGAGCAGTTCCGCCACCAGCGCCTCGTAGATCTTCACAAGGTGCGTCACGTCCGAGAGGGCATAGGCAAGCTGCGCCTCGGAGAGCGGCCGCCGCGACCAGTCCGTGAAGCGCGAGGACTTGTCGATCTTGGCCTTGGCCACATCGTTGACCAGCTGCTCGTAGGAGACCGAATCGCCGTAGCCGCAGACCATCGCCGCGACCTGGGTGTCGAAGAACGGATGCGGCAGGGTCCGCCCCAGCATCCAGACGATCTCCAGATCCTGCCGGGCGGAGTGGAACACCTTCACCACCCCTTCGTCGGACATCAGATCCACAAAGGGCTGCAAGTCGATGCCCGGCGCCAGGGGATCCACCAGGACGGCGCTGCCGTCCGGCGCGGCCATCTGGATGAGGCACAACTTGGGATAGTAGGTCGTCTCCCGCATGAACTCGGTATCGACGGTCACGAAAGGCTGCGCGGCCAGCCGCGTGCAGACGTCGCGCAGTTCGGCGGTGTCGGTGATCAGATCCATGACTCGGCTATACGCAAGCCTCAACGGGTTGGGGAGGCGGCTTGAGGCTTCCCGGCCTATTTCGCCGGGACTTGTCGCATTTTCCGCGCGTTACCCGGCCAGCTCGGTTAACGGAGCCGGCGCGCTCCCTGCGGGGCGGCGGCGGGCGGGCGCGGAGCCGGCTTCCCGACGTCGCGCTTGACTTGAAGGCACTCGCGTGAATGGTGCCGGCCTCCCCTGAGAAGAAACCGTCATGCACCGTTACCGTACCCATACCTGCGGGGCATTGCGCCCGTCCGAAGTCGGGCAGACCGTCCGCCTCTCCGGCTGGTGCCATCGCGTCCGCGATCACGGCGGCGTGCTGTTCGTGGACCTGCGCGACCATTACGGCGTGACGCAGTGCGTGGTGGATTCGGACTCGAAGGCCTTCGCCGCCGCCGAGGCCGTGCGCTCCGAATGGGTGGTCCGCATCGATGGCCGGGTGCGCACCCGCCCCGCCGGCACGGAGAACGCGGAACTGCCGACCGGCGCGGTCGAGGTCTATATCGATGAGCTCGAAGTGCTCGGCCCGGCGGGCGAACTGCCGCTGCCGGTGTTCGGCGATGTCGAGTACCCGGAGGAGACGCGCCTCAAGTACCGCTTCCTCGACCTGCGCCGGGAGAAGCTGCACGCCAACA
>Ga0182229_1000077_pt1 | contig 24249 bp, 28 predicted proteins | sample G6R1MG_32_FD_129663 | JGI IMG/M metagenome (GOLD analysis project Ga0182229, IMG submission 129663) | Miscanthus phyllosphere microbial communities from Michigan, USA - G6R4_MAIN_07NOV2016_LD1 MG | ecosystem: Host-associated > Plants > Phyllosphere > Phylloplane/Leaf | place: USA: Michigan...
AGGCATCTTTTGCTACATAACCAAAGAAAATAGCTAATAGAGATAAAATAACATAAGGGATAACAACAATTAAAGGTTGTTCATGAGTGTGTTCATAATCACCTTTAGGAGCGTTTGGAGTAGTTAAGAATGTCATACTAATTAATCGGAATGAGTAGAAAGCAGTGATCATAGCTGTAATTGTACCTAATCAGTAAGCTACATTTCCACTGAATTCGTATTGTCCGTATGCTAGTTCAAGGATCAGATCTTTACTGAAGAACCCAGTTAAGAATGGGAATGCCATCAGTGATAGTGATCCTACTAAAATAGCTGTATATGTAAAGGGTAGGAAGTTGATTAAACCACCTAGTTTTCGTAGGTCCTGTTGATCTTGCATTGAGTGTAATACACCACCGGCAGCTAAGAATAGTAGAGCTTTGAAGAACGCGTGATTTACAAGGTGGAATAGTGCAACGTTGTACTGGCTAAGTCCCACGGCCATAAACAGGTAACCCATTTGTGAACATGTAGAGTAGGCAATAACTCGTTTAATATCGTTTTGTAATAGCCCCGTTGTAGCAGCAAAGAATGCTGTTAATGCTCCCACTCATGTAATGACAATAAGTGTAGTAGGTGCATATTCTAGTAAAGGTGATGATCGTAATAGTAAGTATACCCCGGCGGTTACCAGAGTAGCAGCGTGGATAAGAGCAGAAACCGGTGTAGGCCCCTCCATCGCATCCGGTAATCAAGTATGTAACCCAAGCTGTGCTGATTTACCCATTGCGGCAAAAAGTAGTAATAATCCGATTACTGTTAGTGCAGTTTCGTTGATGAAAGGTGAAAGACTGAATACTGTACTGTAATCTAAGTTACCAAATACTCAGAACAGTGCGAAAAATCCTACACTTAGGAACATATCACCTACTCGATTAACTGTAAGTGCTTTAATAGCAGATTTGTTAGCTTGAATCCGTGTGAATCAGAAGTTGATCAGTAAGTATGAAGATACTCCGATTCCTTCTCATCCCAAGAACATCACTAGGTAGTTGTCTCCCGTTACCAATACTAACATAAAGAAAGTAAACATAGATAGGTAAGCGAAGAATCGTTGGTTGTGTGGGTCTGCTGCCATGTAATCAACAGAGAAAATGTGAACTAATGATGATACAATTAGTACAGGTAGTAGCATTGATACGGTTAGGCTATCAAAGTGGAATCCTCAATTTACTAGCATTGATTCTGAGTCGATTCAACTAGCTAAATGAATTGATACTGGGCTACCTAATAATGCCACTTCATAGAAAGCCACTAGTGATAGTAAGGCAGATGATACTAATAAAGTACATGTAATAATGTGAGCTCCAGTAACTCCAATTTTTCGTCCTAAGAATCCTGCTGAGATAGAACCTAGTAAAGGTAGGCAAACAATAGTCAGATACATCTATCTTAATGAAATGCTTCCTCTTAACCGGTAATAAGCAACAAGAATTCCTAAACCAATCGCTGATTCTGCCCCTGCAATTGCAATAATGTATACGCTATATGTTTGTCCAATGATGTCATCAAAGCTGAATGAACTAATGATTACTAACAATGTAACAGCTAATAGCATGATTTCAATAGAGATTAGCATTAGGATGATATTCTTTCGGTTAAGAACAAATCCTAGGATACCAATCAAGAATAGTACAAGAGATAGATTCATGATATAATTTTTGTTGTCTAATTGGTGGGTAAAGAATAAAATTTATAGTAGAGCGATTATCGCTTGTTAGAAACGAGAACAACCGGACTCGAACCGGTACTAGCTATTATGACGTAATAGTGTTCTACCATTAAACTATGTTCACTTAATTTGATAGGCTCTGCCGTATTTCCACCGAAGGCCAGATAGTACACTATCTGGGTTTATTCACCTTCAGTGAATAAACTGGAAAAGGGGTTAATAGAGTTTATCTATCTGCTACACGTTCCCGTACAGCATCCGTGTTACAACTTCACAAAAGTCATGGCTGTTACTACGAAAAGCAATGATTACACTGCCCCACTTGGATAACATACCACTCCCCTCGCGTGATGTGCAGTTAGTACATCTAAAATAGAATCTTCACCGTGGCATACTAATCCACGATTACTCAGAATTCCTTTTTCATGCAGCCGAGTTTCAGGCTACAATTCATACTGAACAAGTCTTTTGTGTATTGCTGTATTAAGCTCGCCTCACTTTGTATACTTGTTTTTGCGGCACGTCTATAGCCCACAGCATAAGGGTCATAAAGGTTTGTCTTAGTCCCATTATCATCTCTATATTAAAGACTCACAACTGAGTTGTCTACTCTAGTATTACACAAAAATAGATAGCAATTGTAGGGTTTGCATTCATTAGCGGACTTAACCTGAAGTCTAACGACATGAATTGAAGACAACCATGCAACACCTGTAAATATACAAGCTGTGGTAAGATTCTGCGTGGATCATCGCATTAAATAACATGCTTCACTCTGGGTTTTTTAAACCGTCTAGTCCTTTCATTTTCACTCTTGGGAGTATACTAGTGTTGCGGAATACTTAACGCGTTAGCATAAGATCGATAGTTTAATCAATCGTAGTATTCATCGTTTACAGTGTAGACTAAATTGGTATCTAATCAATGTCACTTCCTACACTTTCGTGCCTTAACGTCAATCTTTAGTTGTAACATGCCTTCGCCTTGAGTAGTCAGACCAGGATCAGTATATTTCATCATTAAACTCTAGCCTTTCTTATTACATCTATTGGATTCTAGCTACCTATTTTGTAGCAGTTTACGCACCCTTTACGCATATGTATGTGGCTTAACGGTCGCCCAAATCGTCTAACCGCTCCTGCTGGCACGATGTTTAGGATGGACTTCATTTATTCCCTTATCATTATTAAAGGACAAACGTCTATAATACATGAATGTAAAATAGATTCTAGCTAGCATGTTCGAGCTAATATCGCTCATTGACAATGATTTGTGACTGCTGTACATCTAATGATGCCTTGGGTGAATCTCGCACCCATGGTGGGATAAATACTATCATACTATCCTTCTTATCTTCGGCTAGTTGAGCTATTACCTCACCTACTACCTATTAAGAGCTAAGCAATTCCTAATACTATTGGGACATCTACTTAGCTATACTCACCTCTACGCCCTATAAAGGACTTGCATGTCTTGACCTGCTAGATACCGTTTAAGCTGAGCCAGGACCAAACTCTTGCTTATATTTACTCGCCAATAAAAGGCGGTTGTTATTATCTTCTTATATGGCTACTTAGTGCAAAAGATGGGACTTGAACCCATACGACGTAAAGTCACGAAAGCTTAAATTTCGATTGGCTACCATTTCAACACTTTTGCTTAGGGGAAGGAAAAAGAGAAAGCTATAATTAAGCAGCTTTTGTTACAGAGCTACTTTGTGTTGCTAGATCTAATAGTGTGTTTTCGATTACACCAATTGCAGGTACAATCACTAAGAATCATCCAAAGTATAGAACAGTACAGATTTGTCCTACTAAAATGAAAGGGTCTTCTACGTGACATGCTCCTAGGTACATTAGTGCAAAGAAATCAAATACTAGTACTCAGAATGCAAATCGCATTAGAGGTCGGAATTGTGCTCCTCGGATTCGAGATGTGTCAAGTAAAGGCATTGCTAATAAGATTAACAGTGACATAAACATGGCAAGAACACCGGCAAGTTTATTTGGGATTGATCGTAGAATGGCATAGAATGGAAGTAGGTATCATTCAGGAACAATTGAAGGTGGTGTCTGCATTGGATTTGCCATGATATAGTTATCGCTGTGTCCTAATAAGTTAGGAGCATAGAATACGATACCTGATAGTGCCAATAGGAATGCGAAGATTGTTACAAGATCTTTGAATGTAAAGTAAGGATGGAATGGAATTCGATCAGTATTACCGCTAACTCCTAAAGGATTTGATGATCCGTGTTCGTGTAGTGTTAGTAAGTGCATTGCTGCTAATGCGGCTAATACAAATGGTAATAGGAAGTGTAGTGAGTAGAATCGGTTCAATGTAGCATTATTAACAGAGAAACCACCTCATACAAATTCAACGAAGTCTTGTCCAATTCATGGGATAGCAGATAGTAAGTTTGTAATAACGGTTGCACCTCAAAGTGACATTTGACCGTATGGTAACACATAACCTAGGAATGCAATTGCCATCATTAAGACTAACATAATTACCCCGATTGATCAAGGTAGTGTTCGTGGTGATTTGTATGATCCGTAGTACAGTCCTCGTCCAATGTGTAAGTACACAAAGATAAAGAAGAATGAAGCTACGTTGGCATGTAGATATCGGATTAGTCAACCGTAGTTAACGTCTCGCATGATCATATGTAAAGGACTATATAACGTAACCATTTGTTACCTTTGCTCATAGTCTCTGAAGATAATATATCCTGCTGATTATAAAGTCTTTCCAGCAATTGGGCTAAAGAATTAGAACACATCATGACGCTATATGTTCTACGCTAATGAATGCTAAATCAACCGAAGGTGTATAGTGCATTGCAAGTGTCACTCCAGTAATGATTTGGATTCCTAAACATGCTCCTAATAGTGAACCGAAGTTTCACATGTATGATAAGTTAGCTGGTTGTGGAGAATCTACCATGTAACTGTTAAGTAATCCTAAAATAGGGTGAGTTTTAAGTAATCGCATATTTGTTGATATAAAACGTCTGTAGCCTCTTTACTAAGGTTATAATAGTGCTACAGAATAAAGGTAGTAACCCTTGTTGTGAATGGTGTATATAATCGTTGCAATAGTTCATGCTAGACCTTGGAAGAATTGAACTCCCCTCTAACAATTATCGGTTGTTCGTTCTGACCGTTAAACTAAAGGTCTTGTATTATGCGTCTATACTTATATCGAATGTACTGAAAGGGGTTGATTTGTTTCGTTTAGCCTTTTTAAGTAGAACATTTTGTCCATAAATAGTATCAGGTAGAACCTCTTTTCTGATCATTCTATTTACGGCAGTGTTTCTACATTTAATCTCCACCGCGTATGCTGCAGCCTTTATAGAAGGGTAATTTGATAGTACTTCACCATTTTCGTATGCTACAACATCTACAGGACTACAATCATTAGATCGCACTCGATTAAAATTCGCGGATTTAGAAATGTTTCAGCCAAATTCAAATTGTCTTAGTAAGGACTGCTCTAAAATTCGAGGCATATACTGGCTAACGTGATGCAATAATGCAAATTCAGCGAAAGTTAGTGCATAATAAGGGTTTTCTTGGATAAATCCTAAAATGAAGTTAGGTGTTTGGTATACCATTCCTCATTTTCATACAGATAAACCTCCATTTTCCATAGCCCACTTATACATACCTTTCAAATCCTTGGCATAATGACGACTGACATGTTCAAGCGTTCGCTCGTACAGATCGTAAGAACTACCCACATACTTAGCTCCTTCGATAATAGGATCTCAAAGGTATAGCATAGCGTACAATCACCCTCTGGGCCAGCGAAGCTGGGTTCATAATATGCGTAGCATATTATTAACTGATTGACTCCCGATAAGTTAGGTACGTAATTAGACACCATCTCTCTGGATCATCCACCAATGGTTTGCAGTGTCGTTACATTACCCTCCTTAACAGATGCCATTACTTCAATTAATGTTGATTGACCTAATACAATCTGTTCATGTAAGTATGTTAGAACGTAACTGTTAGGATCAATTTGACTAACTAAGTCAATGATCAAGTTTTTCGCATTATCGGCAGATGTGAGGAAAATGCTCTCTGTAAGTAGTGTTGGATTGTTCTGTAGTTCCTGTGTCAGGCAGTGAATAAATAATACGTTGTTCATTTTTGTTGATTAGGCTCCTCATCAGTAGATCGACACATATAGGAATAGTCAAACTACATCAACGAAGTGTCAATACAGAATTGATGATTCAAATCCTAAATGGTGATGATCTGTGAGGTGATATGATAGAATTCGGAAAAATGCCACTGCAATGAACAATGTCCCGATGATTACGTGTAGTCCGTGGAATCCTGTTGCGAAGAAGAATGTACTTCCATATGCTCCATCCGAGATTGTGAATGGTGCTTCGTAGTACTCTAGTCCTTGTAGTCCAGTAAATACAAGTGCTAGTACGATAGTTAGGATAATACCAAGTAATGTTCCTTTTCTATTACCTTGGATCAGAGAGTGGTGTGCATAAGTTACAGTTGCCCCTGACGATAATAAAATAATAGTGTTAAGTAAAGGAATTTCGAATGGGTTAAGAGGATCGATACCTGCTGGTGGTCAGTGTGCTCCTAATTCGACTGTAGGTGCTAATGCACTGTGGAAATAGGCTCAGAAGATTGAGATAAAGAAGAAAATTTCACTTACAATAAATAGAGCTACCCCTAAGTTAAGCCCTTTTTGTACTGCAAATGTATGGTTACCTAGAAATGATCCTTCGGCTGCTACATCTCTAAATCATAAGATCATAGCAAATAGTGTAGCTAAAAATCCCATTGTTAGTAGTGTACCTCCATTAGCATAACCGTTAAAGTACATTGCAGCTGACATAGTTAGTGTCAATAATGCAAATGATGTTAACAATGGTCATGGTGAAGGGTCTACTAAGTGATAAGGATGAAATTGGAACGCTGTTCGGTTAGTCATCTAACTCACTAGTATCATTAATATCATTGATTGTTATAAAACCGATAACCTTATTGGTATTCTACTGATGATTTCTATATATAATGGTTATACTCCTCGTTATTAACACGGGACGGACAGGATGAGATTCGAACTCATGGTACCTAAGTACGTCATATTTCAAGTATGGTGCATTAAACCGCTCTGCCACATGTCCATTTCATAGTTGAGCGAGATGGAATCGAACCACCAACTGCGTGAACAAACTCATTTACAGTGAGTCTCCTTACCATTAGGATATCGCTCATTAGGTACTATCTATATAGCACTTATTTTGCTCTCGTAGAGGATCGAACTCTAATATTCGGTACTTCACACCGATGCTCTAACCATTTGAGCTACCAGAGCTTCCATATACACCTCCCTGAATCTCCGATCGATCCGGTGTATAATTATTGGAAAAAGCAGGAGTCGAACCTGCGCTGACGCTATGCAAAAGCGATATACTACCAGTTATATTATTTTCCCTCGACGCCTTATATTTACTATACTTATATGTGTTCTCATAGGGGCTTATAATTAAGGTGCAACGTCAAACGCTACTAGTAATGATGGCACTAATAAAATGAAAGCAATTACCATAGGTAGTAATCCTGTTCACATGAATTGCATTAGTTGATCATATCGTAGTCGTGGTAAAGTTGCTCGGAATCAAACAAATAGGAAACAGAATAGACATGTTTTCAATGCTAGTACAATACTCTGTAGATTAACAAAGGTATCGTTAACAAATAGTTCTGGCATCATGTAACCTCCTAAGAATAGGATAGCTGTAAATGTAGACATTAAAACAATACTACAATACTCTGCAAGGAAGAAGAAAACGAAAATCATACCAGAGTGTTCTGTAAAGAATCCTGCTACTAATTCTGATTCTGCTTCAGGTAAATCGAATGGAGTTCGGTTAGTTTCTGCTAGAGCCGAGATAAAGAACATAATGAATAATGGCAGTAATGGAACTACAAATCAGACACTTTGTTGCATTTCAATGATTTTGATAAAGTTAAATGTACCTGTAATTAAGATAACTGCTAATACTGCTGAACTATAGATTAATTCGTAACTAATCATTTGCGCAGTACTTCGTAATGATCCTAAAAAGGCATATTTAGAATTAGCTGATCATCCAGCAAATAGTACTCCATATACTCCAATTGATGAAATAGCTAATGAATATAGAATACCTAATGAGAAGTCGGATAATGTTAATCCGCTACCAAATGGAATTACTCCTCATCCTAGTAGACTAAAGATTAGGGCAATAATAGGTGCTAAAAAGAATAAACTTTTAGTTGAGTGTTGTGGCACTACTGTTTCTTTAACCACTAACTTCAATGCATCACTGAACGGTTGTAGTACTCCATAGTATCCTACTTTGTTAGGACCTACTCGTCGTTGCATACTTGCTAGTACTTTTCGTTCGATAATTGTCATGAAAGCTACCGATAATAAAATAGGTACTAATACGATTAATACCTCTAACAGTGAGTAAAGAACGGATAACATAATTTATGATTATACAGCTATATTGATAAGAATAGCTAGGACTAAAGCAATATAGCAATTATAGGGGTAGATAAGAAGATTATACTTGGCTATCTAATCAGCTTAGATATTTTTCTAATGAAACAGCTTCTACAGCAATAGGCATGAACCCGTGGTATACTCCACAGATTTCTGAACATTGTCCATAGTACACTCCTTCTCGTTGGATTAGAACCGAAGTTTGGTTAAGTCGACCTGGCACCGCATCAATTTTAAGTCCTAATGAAGGTACTGCAAAATCATGGATTACGTCTTGCCCTGTAACAATAAATCGTACGTGTGTATCAACAGGTACTACAACTCGGTTATCAACATCTAATAGTCGGAATTGCCCTAACTCTAGATCTGATTCTGGCACCATGTATGAATCAAATTCGATTGACTCTCCATCTTCGTTAATGAAATCTGAATATTCGTAACTTCAGTATCATTGGTGCCCAGCTACTTTAATAGTCATAGAAGGTGAAATTACTTCATCCATTAAATATAGTAGTTTGAAACTAGGGAATGCAATAGCAATAAGTACTAAAGCAGGTGTAATAGTTCAGACTAGTTCGATTAAAGTTCCGTGGTTGTGGTATTTATGTACAATTTTATTTCGGTCGCTATTGAAGTGAAGTAGTACTGATCCCATCATTCAGAATACTAAGATAGAGATTACAATTAGGTAGAAGAAGATAGAATCGTGTAACTCTACAATTCCTTCAAAGCTAGGTGTACTTCCATCTTGGAAACCGATTTGTCAAGGGTATGAAGCGTCATTATGAATAGGACTCAGCATTGAGAATAAATTTAACATATTTTATAATTATTCTAGACTATATTGTCTACTCTTAGTTTAAGAAATCGGTGAATCGAACACCGGTAAACCACGTGTAAGATGGCCACTTTACCACTAAGTTAATCTCTTGTTGGGGTGAAGATGTGAATGTATATACTTATACTATGACTAGTGTAACTCGATAGCGTCTTTTAAGTATGAACAAGTAAGGATAGTGAATACGTATGCCTGGATTAGAGATACAGCAATTTCTAGTCCCACTAGAGCAATAAAGATAGCCATTGGTAATAGAGTTACAAAGAATAGTAATACTCCACTTGTTAAAGCTGGGTATAGGAATCCACTTAGAATTTTAAGTAGAGTGTGACCTGCTACAATATTACTGAATAATCGAACTCCTAAACTGAAGGCTCGAGCAAAGTATGAAATTAGTTCAATTAGAGCTAATAGTGGTACTAGTGCTAGAGGTGTTCCTGCTGGTACAAAGAAGCTGAAGAAGTGGATACCGTGTCGCATGAATCCAAGGATAGTTACTCCTAGGAAGATCATTACACTTAGTCCCATAGCTACAATAGCACTTGATGTGAATGCAAATGAGTAAGGTACGTTACCTACAAGATTTGCTAGTACAACGAAGAAGAATAGTGAGTAGATAAATGGAACATAGATTTCATTTTTAGATCCAATTTGTTCTTTCACTAAGCTATGTAGTGTAGCGTATGATGATTCTAATGATAGACTTCATTTACTTGGTACTAATCGGTGGTTGTTAGCTGATGCGGCATGGTAACTGATACCTAATGCTAGTACTAATAGTGTATAGAATCCTACGTTAGTTAATGAGATCACGAAGTCCCCTAAGATAGGTGCAGTTAGACTAATGAAGTTAGTTGTTTCAAATTGTTCTAACGGTGATGACATGATGATGTTTGTATTTAACATATTTATTGGTTATTATAGTCTCTTACTTTAAGTATGGCGATGATAGTATGTACTATATATTATAGTTTAGTGATGTACATTCGAGTTAAGAATAGTTCAGTGAACATAGGTAAGATGTATTTTGAGAATACGTATACCATTGTTACTAAGGCTACAAATGTAAATGTTCATTGGTTAACAAAGTAGAATGGAATTAGTTGTGGCATAATTAAGGATGGTTACTGCTTATTAAATAGAGCTATCTTATTAGACATGACAAATTAAAAAGGGGTTTGATGGAATATCATATTGATTAAGATTGTACTGGTAACATGATATAGCTGTGGAAAGGAGTAGGTGAATCTAATGTTCACTCTAGAGTTGTTGCAGCTTGAGCACCGTTATAGAATTCTGGTGTTGATGTGAAGAATGCTGGTACTGCTCAAGGGTTAGCTGTAACTGTTTCACCGTTAGCAAAGATGTCGTAGATTACATATCCAAATACTGCTGTTGCTACTACAGAGATAATTGATCCTACACTACTAATGTAGTTTCAGTCTGCATATGCATCAGGGTAATCCGGAATTCGTCGCGGCATACCTGCTAATCCAAGGAAGTGTTGAGGGAAGAATGTAACGTTAACCCCTACGAACATTGTTCAGAAGTGGATTCGTCCTAATACTTCGTTATATGTTTTACCAATGATTTTAGGTGTTCAGTAGTAGAACCCTGCAAACATAGCAAACACTGCTCCCATTGAAAGAACGTAGTGGAAGTGAGCTACCACATAGTATGTGTCATGTAGCGCTACGTCTAGTGATGCATTTGCTAAAAGAACTCCCGTTAATCCACCAATAGTGAATAATGCAATAAATCCTAATGCGAATAACATAGGTGTAGTGTATCGTACTGAACCTCCGTAACATGTAGCAATTCATGAGAAGATTTTAATTCCTGTAGGAACCGCAATAATCATAGTTGCTGCTGTGAAGTAAGCTCGAGTATCTACGTCTAACCCTACTGCGTACATATGGTGGCTTCATACAATAAATCCTAAGATTCCAATAGAGAACATAGCATATACCATTCCTAAGTAACCGAATACGGCTTTACCTGAGAATGTTGACACTACGTGTGATACAATTCCGAATCCAGGAATAATTAAAATGTAAACTTCAGGGTGACCGAAGAATCAGAATAAATGTTGGTATAGAATTGGATCACCTCCTCCCGCTGGATCGTAGAATGATGTATTAAAGTTTCGATCTGTTAGTAACATTGTAATTGCTCCTGCTAGTACTGGTAGTGATAGTAGTAATAAGATAGCAGTTACCATGATAGCTCAACAGAGTAGTGGTAGTTTATGTAATGTCATACCTGGGTTTCGCATGTTTAAGATTGTAGTAATAAAGTTCATGGCACCTAACATAGATGAAATTCCTGCTAAGTGAAGACTGAAGATAGCTAAATCAACAGACCCCCCTGAGTGTGATTGGATACCTGATAGAGGTGGATATACAGTTCATCCTGTTCCAACTCCTTGTTCTACAAAAGCACTAGCTAATAGTAAAATAAGTGAAGGTGGTAATAGTCAGAATGAAATGTTATTTAGTCGAGGGAACGCCATATCCGGTGCTCCGATTTGTACTGGTACTAAATAATTTCCAAATCCCCCTACTAATGCTGGCATAACCATGAAGAAAATCATTAAAAAGGCGTGAGCTGTAATTACAGCATTATACAGTTGGTGGTTTGAGTTAAGAATCTGTACTCCTGGTGAAGCTAATTCCATTCGAATTAACACTGAGAAAGCTGTACCAAGCATTCCGGCAAAGATGGCGAAAATTAGGTATAGTGTTCCAATGTCTTTCGCGTTAGTTGAGAAACATCATCGAATTGTTTGCATAGTTGTTTAATCAAAAGTTCCTTAGCGCTGAGAAAAAGAATACGAATTACTGTATTCAGAGTATTGTTACGGACTAAGTGAGATTCGAACTCACAAGGATTCATCATCCAGACATTTAGCAAATGCGTTACTTCACCTATGGCGGTCAGTCCTACGTATATTTATGGGTCCAGGAAGGCTCGAACTTCCAACCGAATAGTTAAAAGCTATTTGCTCTACCATTGAGCTATAAACCCAAACTGAGTGAGCTTGATTCGAACAAGCATCGCACACTCCCAAAAAATGTTGACTTGCCTATTAGTCTATCACTCATGCTTTCGACGTTATGTAACTTCTATACTTATACTGCTACTGTTTTGCCATGTGTTGCATGGTACCCATCTGCCCAATCAAGGAATCGAACCAAAATTTACTATTTACAAGATAGTCGTACTAACCGTTGTACTAATTGGGCTATTTTATTAGCTACCGTAACCGCGAGCCGAAGGTCCTGAGCGGTGAAGGGATGATCTGCACGGGGCTCGAACCCGTACTGCCACAGTGAAAGAGTGGAGTGCTGACCAGTTGCACAAGCAAATCCTACGGGAAAGGGGCAAGACTCATTCTAGATAGTACTAACACCTTTTGGCGTAGGCATAGTATAGGAGCCAATAGGTCGTCACTGACTATGCGTCGCTAGCTTGTATAACTTTTACCTCGAACAGCTATACAAATATGCTACTTACGGGTGGCCGGCCACGACTCTACATTTACACATCGACCCGGGTTTTACGTCTATAGAGGTGTGTGTGTTGCCTTTAGGAAAGCCCGCTATCAAATTTAGCTTTCCCAGTCAGATTCAAAATGAACGCCCTGGTTTCTTACAACCATCTCTTACATACAGCTGATGGTCGGCTTTAACCATTAAACAGCTATTATAATAATGTAGCAAGAGAGACGAGGATATTAACCCGGTCTACAAATCCTGGTGTCTGCCCCACAGCGTGAACTGCATAATTACATTTCTGTAACCGAAAGACCAGGAGATAGTTTATCTAGGCAACAAAGGTCGGCTTATCTGACACGACCGGGTTTAGTGCGTCTCCCTGATTTGAACAGGAATCTACTGCTCATGAGGCAGTTGTACTAACCAATTATACTAAGACACATTAATTCTTGATAAGCTCTCCATATTGTAATCGATACTTATACGGAATGCAATAGGGGGGTGTAGAGGAAATATGACCTAGGCATATAACAGAGTAGATACACTATAGTGTAGATCATTTAAAATTACATTAGGTCAAATAGCAAAGGCAATAGTTGGAATTAGTAATGTTAGCAGAATCATATACTCTCGTCGTGATAGATCAGTAGTATAGGCTAAATAAGGACTAAAGCTTCCGAATGCTAATCGATTAAATAGTAAAATTGAATATCCTGCACTTAGTACAATTGTAGTTGCAGCTAGTAGTGTAGCAAAGGCATTCATTTGGTATGCTCCTGCTAATGACATGAATTCACCCACTCAGTTAACAGATACCCCTGGCGTTCCCATATTTGCCAATGTGAATAGGAAGAAGAACAGCATAGCTACTGGCATGTAAAGCGTAAGTCCTCGGTAGTATCGAATTACCCGTGAGTGATATCGATCGTAAATAACTGATCCTACAATATAGAATAGGGCTGGTGATACCAATCCGTGACCAATAGACAGTACGATAGCCCCCTCAATACCTTGTACAGTATTGGAGAACAACCCAATCATACCTACCCCCATATGCGCGATTGAACTATAGGCTACAAGACATTTAAAGTCGGTTTGTCGTAGTGCTGAAAGTGAAGCATAGATAATTGAAATAATGGCAAATGTGTAAGCTAACGGAGTAAAGTAAGCAGTAGCCTCAGGTAAGATAGGAATTAGAATTCGTAAAATACCGTATGTAGCTAATTTCAATACTAGTCCAGCTAGTACCATACTTCCTGCTACCGGTGCTTCAACGTGAGCTCGAATTAGTCAACCATGCATTGGAATTAAAGGAGTTTTAATGGCAAAACTCAAGAAAATACCTAATCATAGAATTTTCTGGCTATCAAAGCTAATATCAGCAAATGAGATCATTTCTAGATCAGATGTTCCAACATTATAGATGATCACTAAGAATGATAATAGCATAAATAATGATCCAAATAGTGTATATAGGAATAGTAAGAAACTAGCTCGGATTCGCATTTCACTTGCACCTCAGATACCTACAATTAGGAATAATGGTACTAGTACTGACTCGAAGAATACATAGAACAGTAGTAGGTCTAATACTACAAATAATGCAATTAGTAGTGCTTCTACCATTAAGAATGCGATTAGGAAGTATTTTACATTATGTTTTACGTTATCTCAGCTAGCTAGAATACAGATAGGCATTGTGAATGTTGTTAACAGTACGTAGTACAGTGATAGTCCATCAATTCCGATATGGAAGTGACAGAAGCTAATTTGATAGAAGTCCGCGGTGAACTGGTATTGGCTTGAATTACTATCGAATTCTCCTCATAGTACAAGTGATACTACAAAGTTTACTAGGGTAAATGACAAGGCAATTTGTTTCATTCGCGCCTCATCTTGCATATTACTTAGAGTTAGTACTCCAATAATAGGGATAATTAAAAGTGATGTAAGCATATTTATTGTTTTAGATTGACCTCTTATATTTAGATAGGGGCTGTTATTTGATTAGTTAGTTGTTAGGTCGTTCAATCACAGCTCGTGCAATTGAAGATCGGTGATCTGTAAAGTATAATGCACCTTTACCCATTTCGTATACAAAACCTACTGTTAGTAATAGTAAGAATAACATACCAATTCAGAATCCATAAGTACTTACTTGGTATAATGTTACTGCTAACGGATAGAATACTGCAATTTCTAGATCAAAGATTAAGAAAAGAATACCTACTAGGTAGTATTGAATGGCAAAAGGAGCTCGGACTTGACCGTAGATCGGGTTAAATCCGCATTCATAGGGAGTTACTTTCTCTGTATCAGGTTTATGCACGGCTAGTAATACGTTAAGCACTAATAGAATAGCTACTAATACAGGTACAAATAGAAATAGTACTGTCATTGTCATTATGCTGTGAAGAGTGATAATGCAAGTAGATTACTGCTATTTAATACTAATGATGGTGATAAGATAAATAACATAATGAACAGTGTTAATACTGCAATTACGTAACTGTGTGTACTTGTTAATGTAGTTGTCTCTAATGAATCGGCTGATTCTTCTACAACGCTATCAAAGTGAATTACTCGGATAATTCGTAAGTAGTAGGCTGCACTTACTACACTTGCTAGAATACCAACAAATGATAGGAAGTAGTATCCATTTTCGATAGCTGAGTATAGAACGAAGTATTTAGCAAAGAATCCTACTAGTGGTGGAATACCTGCCATAGAGAATAGACATAATGCCAGACTTAGTCCTAATACAGGGTTTGCATAGAATTGTCCTTTAAGTTGTGAGATAAATGATACATCACTATTAGTTTGTGATGCTCTCATTAGGTAACCAAAGGCTAGTACTACAAAGAATGCATTCAGATTTGTCACTGAGTACTGCATTAAGTAGAATAGGAAACTTGACATTGACTCTTCACTGTTAACTGATAATGCTAATAGTAAGAATCCGACGTGTGAAATAGTTGAGTAAGCCAATAGTCGTTTTACTCGATATTGTGCCAGACCTACTACTGTACCGATTACTAATGATAGTAATGAAGTTGTAAGTAATAGATTTTTTCAGATATCATAGTCGAATACTAATGTAATACTTTGTGATACCTCTAGCAGTAGGATAAAGATAGAAATTTTAGGCATTACAGTTAGTCATGTAGTTACGATTGTAGGTACTCCATCATATACATCAGGAGCTCAGTTATGGAATGGAGCGGCTGCTACTTTGAATAAGAACCCTACTCCAATGATAAGTACTCCTAATACAACTGAAATATCATTTGTACCTGCAATAGATACTAAACTATAAATGCTTTCGAAGTTAGTTAGTCCTGTATAGGCATAGATTAAACTTGAACCTAATAAGATTAACGCTGATGATAGTGCACCAAGTAAGAAGTATTTTAGACCTGCTGATGTAGCTGACTCTGAATTTCGGTATACTGCTGCTAGAATATAAACAGCAAAACTTTGTAATTCAATTGATAGGTACATTGAAACAAGATCGGTACTTGAGACTAAAAATGATGCTCCAATAGTTGTGAATAAGATTACTAGTGGATACTCAGCAATAGTTGGAGTTGCTGATTGACCTTTTACATTACTTGTTGATGATGCTCATGGTAGTAATAATACTGCTCCTACTGTATATAGGAATACTTCCATGAATTGTGTTACGTTTGTAACGTGGAATAGACCACTATATAACCCTAAACCAGACCCAATGGCTTGCACAAATAAGCTATTGAAAGACAAGGCGGCACTAAAGAGTAAAATGATAGAAGTAATTCTTGTTAATAAAGCGGGTGTAATTGATGAATATAGCGGGATCGCTAGTAATAATGAAGTTAGTCCAATTAAAAGCATTCAGTTGACGTAGTTAGATACGAGTAATTGGAATCGAACCAATATCCACTACTTGGAAGGTAGTCATACTAACCGTTGTACTATACTCGTACGTCTTTTTATTAATCTATTAAGCACAGCACTGGAATCGAACCAATATTCCTATATCCGAAGTATAGTTCTCTACCATTGAGATAGCAATGCAGTTCACCTACAAATAATGGGACTTGAACCCATACGACTTGACGCCACTGCTTCCTAAGAGCAGCCTGTCTACCATTTCAGCATATTTGTTGTTACTTATAAAGGGGTATAAATGAGAAATAAAAAATTATACTATGAGTATAGGATTAAGAAAGCAATCATTAAAGCGAACAGTCCTGTAGCTTCTGATAGAGCGAATCCTAGGATAGCGTATTGGAATAATTGAGGTCGCATACTTGGGTTTCGGCTTGTTGCTGACATTAGTGATGAGAATACTAATCCGATCCCTACTCCAGCTCCTGCTAACCCGATAGTTGCTAATCCTGCTCCAATGTATTTTGCAGCTTGTAACATATTTGGTGATACTATGGTAAAGTTAAATGATAATGCAACCATGTAAACAGATCTTTCAAGAGCAGTATGAATCGAACATACGCAAGCTATTTTGAAGATAGCGATTCTACCATTAAACTATGCTCTTTTATTACTCAGAGACAAGAGGGAATTGAACCCTAACACGAAAGCTTTGCAGGCTCCGGGCACAACCATTCTGCCGACTCGTCTCTCTATTATATCTCCTCTTGGACTCGAACCAAGAATCTTATCATTAGAAGTAATATGCTCAACCCTTAAGCTAAGGAGATGCTAATACGATACTTATACAATAGGGGTATAGTATTGCGATTATTTAGCTTCACTAGGTGACATACATAATACGATTGGTCCAACCATTGCTAATAGGAAGATTACTCCAGCTAGAATTAGTCATAGAGATGCGTATGTATATAGTCCTTGTCCAATACTCTCGATTTGTAGGAAGCTTGTAAAGTTATTGTCGGCTACTACTGGATTAAATGTAACGTGTACATCAGAAGTAGCATTTTCAGCTACATCAATACCTAATAGAGTAGAGTTAGCTTTTGATCAGAAGTCGAACAAGAAGTTTGATAGAGGCATATTTAGACTAACAGGTAAGATTGATAATAATTCAAAGAAGAATAGCAGACCAATCATTGCACCTAACGGAAGGTTTTGAGTATACTCTTGTCCAGTATCAATAAGCTCTACCAATCGTAGGTTAAGCATCATGATTACGAATAAGAATAGGATAGCAATAGCACCAACATAAATAATTAAGTAGGCTAGTCCTAGATATGCTACTCCTAATAGTACTAGATATCCTGCTACATTAATGAAAACCGAGATCAAGAATAATACTGAGATTACAGGATTTTTAGCAGTAATGACTAAGATCCCTGATAGTACCGCACCGAATGCCAGTACATCTAATAGTAAGTTGTTCATGAAAAAATAAGACTCTTAATATAGAGTTGTATACACCTACTTTAACAATAGGAGCCGGATTAACCAAGTCATTAGTCGTTACTTGGAATTGAACCAAGATCTGAAAGTTAACAGCTTTTCGCTCTACCGTTGAGCTATAACAACCATCACAACTCATACCAACTCAGGATCTATAATCAGGTGACTGCGATTCGAACGCAGAAAGTCCTTCTCCCAAAGAAGGCAGCAAACCAGGCCAGCTTCCCACCTGTCCTCCACCGCTCTGGACCTAGGGCTCGCGGTTACGGATTATCATTAGTGAATATACAATATGGTATTATCAAGTCGATTGGTTTATTAGTTCTACTTAGCTAGCACCTTGCAATGCTTGTACATGTAGCCTATACACAAGAGATAGTCTTTCTCCAACCAATATAACTGTGTTAGTATCCAAGAGTAGGCTTCGATCTTAAGATGCTTTCAGATCTTATCCGTTCCATACGTAGCTACTCTGCTTTTCAATAACAGATACACCAGTGGTATGTACCTTCAAGTCCTTTCGTACTGAGAAGATGTCTCTCTTCTACTATTCGTTCCTACAAAAGATAGGGACTATACTGACTCACGTCGTATTGACATTAAGTTGTTATGCATTGCTACATAATCAGACTATACCATCAAGGTTGTATTATAGTCGTTGAACATAAGCGTAACTTATGATGCAAATTGTTAATCTTTTAGTAATTACAGTTCTTGCATTTTCATACAAATGTATTGGGCTCAATACAAATATTTTCAATATAATATTAAGAGGGGTTAAGTAGTCACTCCTACTCGATACATCATAGAAGGAATCATGTGAGGTAGCACTAATGATCGCAGTTTTTCTAGCTCATTAGCACCGATAGTAATAATGTATTGATCCTTTCTATCTAACATTACTCCCGCGTAAATACCAAAATTTTGATTAATGGCTTCAGCTAACCGTTCAACATCGGCCTTTGTGAAACTATTTGTATAGATTCGTACTCGGTTTCGAAGTGAGTCATAGTTACCATCACCCATAATTAAATAAGCCAGGGCTACGGGAGTTAGTAGCGCAATAATGTTAGAAGGTACTACTTTTACATACCGTCCTGTGTTTTCTTGATACTTATAAAACATATCTCGATAATAAGTGAATACAGACAATGATCTAGATTTGAATCGGAAAGATGTGATTCATTTACCGTTAGCAATTGCTTGCACTTTAATCGGTTTTAAAGGATTAATAGCGTACTCCTTAAAGAGGTGAGCTAAATGCTGAGCAAATGCATATCTGTCCTGACCCATACTAAATTCAAATCGCGGTGTAATACTTCGAACAGAAGCATAAAAAAGACCTCCATCACTTAGGAGCATTCCTACCATAACTTCGTGAAGAAATGCAGGTAATACATTATTGACATTCTTATTGGTCATAGTTGTTGTTTTGTGTTTACTCTTAATATTATAGGGTGAAAAATAATTGTCCATTAAAGGAACCCAACTCGCGTACCACTTTAATCGACGAACAGTCGAACCCTTCCCACCTACTACAGCGGGAGGATGTGATGAGTCGACATCGAGGTGCCAAACACCGGAGACAATATGAACTCTCGTCCGGTATCAGCCTGTTCACTTTGCTATTGCCATGTATTGCTACAAGATTCAGACTATATCATCAGCTTATTAAAGAGCTGTCGGGTAATTAGTCGTTGTACCAGTTCGTGGTTACGGGTTGACTTAAATAATAGTGGTTCCCATATTCGCCCGAGATTATATTAGGGACAACATTCTATCCCTAGCGTAGCTTTTATTCGTTGAGCGATGGCCATTCCATAATGAACCACCGGATCACTATACCCTACTTACGTACCTGCTCGACTTGTCGGTCTTACAGTCAAGCCTGCTTTTGTTATTGCACTTTCCAATTGGTTTCATTCCAATCTAAGCAGACCTTATGGACTTCTATGATACTTTATTATAGAACTCCGTCCCAGAGAAACTACCAGGTAGTCATTGTTCCCGAAGGTTAGTGGTCATCGGTTACCAGCCAAGGTTTTACATTGTTGTCATTCGACTACCCTGTATCCAGTTACCAACATCCACAATAACTACTTATAGTAAAGCTGCATAGGGTCTTCCCGTCTATTTGTAGGCAGACCGCATCTTCACGGCCAATTCAATTTCACTGAGCTGTGTGTGGAGACAGCGAGAGCATCGTTACTTCATTCATGCAGGACCATAATTATTGGACAAGGAATTTCGCTCATCTTATCCTCTAGCTTACACTAGTGATAGGACTATAACATAGATTAGTCTCTGAAGTAACTGATGTTAGTTACGTGCTGATTTTCCTATAAATGGGATGTTCCAGCAATCAAATGATTTTCCTATATAACGATTATAGGAGGCAGCTAATAATGTCTACCTGAGGATCCTTATAGTTAAGACCGCTGTTTACCACCTGTTAGACCAGACTTTTGAGAGTCCGATATTATTCAGTGGCACTGAGCAGAATTCGAGACTTATACAACTACGTAAGTATTAGCAAATCTCTGTGTTTTTGGTAAACAGTCGCACTCTCCGATTTTTTGACACTTAGCATTACTAAGTTACCCTTATCCTCTAGGTTACGGGTACAGTTTGCCGAGTTCCTTCACACACATTAGCTCTTCACCTTAGTATTCTCTACCTGCGCACCTGTGTCGGTTTAGGGTACGGTATAATAGCAACATTGTTTTCTTGGCCCTATGAGAACAGGACGTTCTACTACTATCTTCATCAGTCATAGCTTTCGCATATACCTTAGAAACCGCGTTAACTCTAGGAAGTTTACCTTTTCCAGACTACCCCTAATTGAATAGTCTATATAGAAACCCTTACGCATCCGGTGAGGAGAATTCAATCTCCCTTTCGTTACTCATGACAGCATTCTCTCTTCAGTTACGTCCAAGTAATGAAACACTACCCTTCTTACGTACCGAATGATCCGCTACCCATAATCAGTCAATATGATTAGGTGTAATTTCGGCATAAAGCTTAGATCCGTATATCTTCGGCGCAAATCTCCAATTAGACCACTGTACTGTTACGTACTCACAATAAAATTGCTGTTACCGGGCACATTTCATGGCTGTCATAGGAAATAAACATCCTTAATTTCACTTAACTTCATTTTGGAGCCTTAATCTACACTCTGGGCTGTTTCCCTTTCGTCCACCCACCTTATCATGAATGGACTGATTGTCTCTATCTGCTATATAGTCCTTATGAGGTTAACTTACAAAGGTAGACCTGTCACAGCCCCCCATTTAGCTTTACGCATGTAAATCAGTGCTGTACAGACTATAGTCACGGATGAAGTAAAGACACTATACTAAAATATATTTCGCGGATTGCCAGATATCACAACGTTAGATTCGCATTTCACGCCTTACCACAGCTCATCAAAGAACTATTCAACGTTCAATTGTTCGGCCCATTTTAGCCTGGCCATGGTAAGATCACGTCGTTTCGGGTCTATTTTAACTAACTATCCCATATATTTACTATTAGTCGCTTTCGCTACGGACTTGTTATCCTTGCTAGTTAAAATAAGTTGCTGCCCCATTATACAAAAGGTACGCTATCATCCAAAAGGACTCTAACTGCTTATATGAGTGCTAATTCAGGTTCTATTTCATCAGTTAACTACTTACTTTTTCATCTTTCCTTTACAGTACTTTTCACTATCGCTAAACATGCTATACTTAGCCAAGAAGATGGTTCTCCTTAATTCGAACAGTATATATACCGCCCTACTGAATTCTTATACAATCTAATATGTAACGGGACTATCACCCTCTAAGGTTAACTGTTCAAAGGTATTTATAGATTAGTTAATTGTAATTGGCTGGTCTACGTTCGCTCGCCGCTACTGATAGAGTCTCGGTTGATTTCCTTTCCTCCAGTTACTACAATGTTTTGGTTCACTGAGTAATAATATTGGATTTCTCCTAGGATCGCAAAATCTACACTAGGTTCCTTATAGAAACCATTTTTGCTTTTCGTGATTACACGTCCTTTTGAGCATGTTTGCTAGACATCCTTAACACTCACTTTGAATACTTGATAATAATTCCATATTGTAATCGATACTTATAGGGGCTGTAGTAGTAGTAGGCTATGAACTTAGTCATACCTTAATAGTAAAAGCACCTAGTTTATTTTTAGATGCATACTGACTGAAATCTAATGCTTTACCAGAAAACGATCCTGTGTGTCCATTCTCTACTGTTTTCCGCGGGATACTTCGTTGTGTAGTTAGTCGTCCTGCTAACTCAAGTTTAAGTCCGCTTGCTAAACCACTTTTACCTTTGTTCATGACCATTTTCCGCATTCGTAAGAAATTGTATTTTCCTGCGTTAATAGCGACATATTGAGCTAGAATAGAACTTTCAAGGTATGGGTATTGTAATCGTACTAGTCTTAATTCAACTCTTGTATCACCAAGTAACTGAGCAATAGCAACACCTAAAGCATTGATTTTGTTATCTGCTAAGGGCTCTACACTGTTAGGTACATAATATAACACTTGAACTACAACTTTACCATTAGGCATAGTCTTATAGCTCGGTTTACCCACTAGAATCTTAGACTGTGCAAAAAAGGTACTAATCAAGGTTGTTACGTTTGACATTCTTAATCTTTGGTCTACTGAATAGATTACTATTCATCTGAGACAATACATATATATAATTGACTTATCTTAGTGATTGTTAACGAAATGAATTATCACAAGCCGACGAAAGGATTTGAACCTTTTTCTTCACTATATGAGAGTGATGAAATAACCATATATTCGACATCGGCTACAATAGAAGCTATAGGCCAAATTTTATATTCTTACTGATCTTGTGTATACACGTTACTATGAGAACTATGTGTTCAATGGCGTACATGAGAGTGGAGCACGTGTTGCTATTTTCTATAATATTACTCATGTATATAGTCGCCTCGGACCTTACTTTATAACAGTAATGGCTAATATTGTATTAAATGATACTCTATTATATAATAGAATGATCAAGGGCCCAATACGAGAATCGAACTCGTGTAACCCGCACCACAAGCGAGTGTTCTACCACTGAACTAATTAGACCTGATTATAACAAATAGGGGTGTTATTTATAATACTGATAGTAATGCTGTAATGAATAGTAATACAAACCGTAGTTCTCCCGTAACACCTGATAATTCTGGTACGAATAGTAGTAATGTTAGTGAGATGAAACCTAGGATGATGTACAATGCATATGAAGTAATAATACCTGTATCTAAGCTAGCAATTTGTTGACTGCTTTGTTGGAATGAATGAGTTAATCCAAATGGACCTGCTTTTTCAATTAATCCTCGATCTAGAAGTTTAGATGTCACTAGTCCTAGGCCTAATGATTGTTTGATTAAGTGGTTATAGATAACGTCAAAAAAGTATTTACCATTGAAGAAAGTATACATCATGTAACCGATTTTGTTTGCTGATAGGCTTACAGTAAACTCAGGTGTAATGTGATATAGTACAAGTGCACCAATAGCTCCAAATAGACTTCCAATAGCAGGTAGTAATTTGTAGAATTGTGGAATACTAAATTCAGCTTCTACTAGTGTAATATGAGATGGGTGAATGAATAGAGCGGATGATAGCATATCTGAACCTTGACCGACAAACGCGTCTTTAGCAATGTAACCGAATACAATGGCTAATAGCGTTAGGATTACGTAAGGTACTACAACGATTAGTGGTTGTTCATGTGTACTTTCATAATCCCCTTTAGGAGCATTAGGGTAGGTTAAGAATGTCATGCTAATTAATCGGAATGAATAGAAAGCAGTAATCATAGCAGTGATTGTTCCTAATCAGTAAGCAACGTTACCACTGAATTCGTACTGACCATATGCTAATTCAAGGATTAGATCTTTACTAAAGAATCCAGTTAAGAATGGGAAGGCCATCAGAGATAGTGATCCTACTAAGATAGCTGTATATGTGAAAGGTAAGAAATGAACCAATCCACCTAGTTTTCGTAGGTCTTGTTGGTCTTTCATTGAATGTAATACTCCTCCAGCAGCAAGGAATAGTAACGCTTTGAAGAACGCGTGATTTACAAGATGGAATAATGCAACATTATATTGCGATAGACCTACTGCCATAAATAGGTATCCCATTTGTGAACATGTAGAGTAAGCAATAACTCGTTTAATATCATTTTGTAGTAGACCTGTTGTAGCAGCAAAGAATGCTGTTAATGATTACAATCATGTAATGA
>Ga0182229_1000078_pt1 | contig 24162 bp, 25 predicted proteins | sample G6R1MG_32_FD_129663 | JGI IMG/M metagenome (GOLD analysis project Ga0182229, IMG submission 129663) | Miscanthus phyllosphere microbial communities from Michigan, USA - G6R4_MAIN_07NOV2016_LD1 MG | ecosystem: Host-associated > Plants > Phyllosphere > Phylloplane/Leaf | place: USA: Michigan...
CCCATCATCGACGCCGCCCGCGCCGTCGCCCTGCTCGCCATGGCGTGCTTTCATGCGCTCTGGGACCTCGGCAACGTGCGGTTGACGGCCGAGAACTACGCCGCCACCCCCATCGGGCGCCATGCGGCCGAATGGATCGCCGGCTCATTCCTGATCCTCGTCGGCGTCGGACTGGTGCTGATGAACGGACGGGGCCTGCGCCTTCGTCCCACGCTGCTTCGCCTCGGGCGCATCGCGGCCGGCGCGCTCGCCGTCACCGTGGCCACGCGCCTCGTCTTTCCCGATGCCTACGTGTTCTTCGGCATCCTCCACTGCATCGCCGTGTCGAGCGTGCTCGGCCTGCCGTTCCTGTTCCTGCCCTGGCCGCTGACGCTCGTCGCCTCCGCCGCGATCCTGGCCGCGCCCCTGGCGGTGCACGCCGACTGGCTCGATTCCCCCGCCCTCTGGTTCCTCGGCCTCGGGCGGCTCACCCCGCACACCAACGATTACGTGCCGCTGTTTCCGTGGTTCGGGCTGGTGCTGGTCGGGATCGTGCTGGGGCGGCTCGGCCTGCCGGTGCTCGCCCGCTCGCGCCTGGGCGCCTGGGAGCCGCGCGGGGTGATCGGCCGGGGCGCGACCTTCGCCGGGCGGCACAGCCTCGCGGTCTATCTCATCCACCAGCCGATGCTGTTCGGCCTCGCCTTCGCCCTGGCGCAGGTCATGGGGCCGAACCCGAAGGCCGGGCTCAAGGCGTTCCGGGCGGATTACCTCGCCATGTGCACGCGCGGCGGGGGCGAGAGCGACCCCTGCCGGGTGGCGGCCCGCTGCACCAGCGAGGCCCTGGTGCGCGAGGATCTGTTCCGGGACGACGGACGCCCCTACACCGTGGAGCAGCGCGCCCGCGCCCAGGCTCTGTCACGGGGCTGCTACGCCGCCGCCGAGGGCGACGGCGCGCGTTGACTCAGTCCTTGGCGCGCTCGACGTAGGCGCCGTCGGCGGTCATCACGACGACGCGGGTGCCGGCGGCGATGTGCGGCGGCACCGTGGTGCGCACGCCGTTCGAGAGCGTCGCGGGCTTGTAGGACGACGAAGCGGTCTGGCCCTTGAGCACCGGCTCGGTCTCGGCGACCTCCAGGGTCACGCGCTGGGGCAGCTCGATGGTCAGCGGCACGCCGTTATGGACGGAAAGCATCACCGCCATGCCCTCCTGAAGGTACGGGGCGGAATCACCGACCACGTCCTCCGGCACGGCGATCTGCTCGTAGTTCTCGGGGTTCATGAAGTGGAACCCCTCGGCGTCGTTGTAGAGGAAGGTGTGCTCGCGATCCTCCACGAAGGCACGCTCCACCTGCTCGGTGGTGCGGTAGCGCTCCGAGACCTTCACGCCGTCGGTGATGCGGCGCATGTCGAGCTGCGTGACCGGCGTGCCCTTGCCAGGGTGGATGTTCTCCGCGAACAAGATCACATACAGCTTGCCGTCTTTTTCGACGACGTTGCCCTTGCGGAGCGTCGAGGCGATCACCTTCACGGGAAATGGTCCTAAATTGAAGAGGTTCTGGCGGCGCGCGGAGGGCGCAGTTCCGCGAGCGGATGTCCGCAACTATCTCATTCGCGGTTCGGTTGCCAGCGGCGCCACGCGACTTCCCCCGGAGCGCCCGCATCGTGGCTGACGCCCCCTCCCCCTGGTGGATGCCCGCCCGGCACGCCGACCGGCGGCCGAGGCTGATCCTGCGCAACCGAATCACCGCCCGTTTCCGCGCGTGGTTCGAGGCGCGCGACTTCGTGGAGATCGAGGCCGCCTGCCTGCAGGTCTCCCCCGGCAACGAAGCGCATCTCTCGGCCTTCTCGACGCAGGCCATCGGCGCGAGCGGGGCCCGCACCGCCCTGCACCTGCACACCTCGCCGGAATTCGCCTGCAAGAAGCTGCTGGCGGCGGGCGAGCCCCGGCTATTCAGCCTCGCCCACGTCTTCCGCAACCGGGAGCGCGGGCCGCTGCACCATCCCGAATTCACGATGCTCGAATGGTACCGCGCGGGCGAGGGCTACGAGACCCTGATGCGCGACGCCGCCGCGCTCCTGGCGCTCGCGGCCGAGACGGCCGGGGCGCCGACCTTCACGTGGCGGGGCCGCGCGGCCGACCCCTTCGCCGAGCCGGAGCGTCTGACCCTGGCGGAAGCCTTCGACCGGCACGCCGGGATCGATCTCCTGGCCTGCATCGCTGCCGATGGCGCCACCGACCGGGATCGCCTCACGGCGGGCGTCACGGCGGCGGGGCTGCGGGTGGCGGCGGACGACACCTTCGCCGACCTGTTCTCGCGGGTGCTGGTGGCGCGTGTCGAGCCGCATCTCGGCCTGGGGCGGCCGACGATCCTGTGCGAGTACCCGATCAGCGAAGCGGCCCTCGCGCGGCCGGCGCCTCACGATCCCCGCGTGGCCGAACGCTTCGAGCTCTATGCCTGCGGCGTCGAACTCGCCAACGCCTTCGGGGAATTGACGGACCCGGCCGAGCAGCGCCGCCGCTTCGAAGCGGAGATGGACGAGAAGGAGCGCGTCTACGGCGAGCGTTACCCCGTGGACGAGGATTTCCTCGCGGCCCTCGCGCGGATGCCGGAGGCTTCTGGCATCGCGCTAGGCTTCGACCGGCTCGTCATGCTGGCCTGCGGCGCCGGGCGTATCGAGGACGTTCTCTGGACGCCCGTCGCGGAGACCGCCCCGTGAGCGGCATCCTGCGCCACCCGGAGCAATTGGCCGAAGCCGGCCTCGTCACGGAAGCCGAGCTGGCGGCGCTGCGGCCGGTGCTGGCGCGCTACGCCCTGTCGATCACCCCCGACATGGCCGAGTTGATCGACCCCACGGACCCGGCCGACCCCATCGCCCGCCAATTCGTGCCCCGCGCCGAGGAGTTGCTCGCCACGCCGGAGGAGCGCGCCGATCCCATCGGCGACGGGGAGCATGAAAAACTGCCCGGCCTGATCCACCGCTATCCCGACCGGGTGCTGCTGAAGCCGCTCCATGTCTGCCCGGTCTATTGCCGGTTCTGCTTCCGCCGCGAGAGCGTCGGGCCGGACGGACTCGGCACCCTCACCGAGGCCGAGTTCGCGGCGGCCTTCGCCTATATCGCGGCCGATCCGGCGATCTGGGAGGTGGTGCTGACGGGGGGCGATCCGCTCGCCCTCTCGCCCCGCCGCCTCGGCATGATCGCGCAGCGCCTTGGCGCCATCCCCCATGTGAAGGTGCTGCGCCTCCACACCCGCGTGCCGGTGGTGCAGCCCGCCCTCGTGAGCGACGCGGTGGTCGAGGCCCTGGCCGGGTTCGGCGGCGCGGTGTTCGTGGCGCTCCATGCCAACCACCCCCGCGAGTTCACGCCGCAAGCGCGCGAGGCCTGCGCGCGGCTCGTCGGGGCCGGCATCCCGATGGTGAGCCAATCGGTGCTCCTGCGCGGCGTCAACGACGATGCCGCCACCCTGGAGGCGCTGATGCGGACCTTCGTGGAGAACCGCATCAAGCCGTATTACCTGCACCACGGCGACCTCGCGCCGGGCACGGGCCATCTGCGCACCGGCATCGCGGAGGGGCAGGCGCTGATGCGCGGGTTACGGGGGCGCCTCTCCGGTCTCGCGCAGCCGACCTTCGTGCTCGACATCCCCGGCGGGCACGGCAAGGTGCCGATCGGGCCGAACTACCTGAGCGAGACCGAAGCCGGCCTGGACGTGACCGACCCCGCCGGCGGGGCGCACCCCTACCCACCCAAGGAGACCCGATGATGCGCAGGCTCTGGGGCCGATTGAGTTCGGTGAACGTCCAGAAGGCCGTCTGGGCCCTGGACGAGGCGGAACTCGCCTACGAGCGCCTCGACGCGGGCGGCGCCTTCGGCGTGGTGCGCGAGCCCGCCTACCGCACCATGAACCCGAACGGTCTGGTGCCGACCCTGGAGGAGGACGGCTTCGTCCTGTGGGAGTCGAACGCGATCATGCGCTACGTCGCCTCGCTGAGCCCGGCGCTCGCGCCGCCCCTCGACCCGCGCCAGCGCGCCCATATCGACCAGTGGCTCGATTGGCAGGCGACGAGCTTCACCCCGGCCATGCGCGATGCCTTCTGGCAATTGTTCCGCTCGGCCGATCCGAACCGGACCCTCATCGCCGCCTCGCTCGCGGCTTCGGAGGTCTATGCGGCGATCCTCGACGGGCATCTCGCCGGGCGCGACTACGCTGTGGGCGAGAGCTTCAGCATCGCCGACATCGCGCTGGGCTGCGCGGCGCATCGCTGGCTGAACCTCCCGGCCGAGCGGCAGGACCGCCCGAACCTGCGCCGCTGGTACGAGCGCATCGCCGTCCGGCCCGGTGCCGCCCGCGCCCTCGCCGAGCCGGTGGGCTGAGGCAGTGGATCGGGGAAGGCAGCGCTTGCGTTGCCGCCGGGGTCACGCCATCCCCCCATGGAAAACCTGAGCCGGAGCGTCCGTATGGCCATCGACCCCACCCTGCGCGATGCCCTCAGCGCCGTCACCACGGCGAGCATCGCGCGGGCCCTCGAACGGGCCGGCCTGCGCGACTTCGTCCCCGCCGGCATCGGACGGCGGTCGAGCACGACCATCGTCGGCCCCGCCCATACGCTCCGCATGGTGCCGGCCCGCGGCGAGGGCATCGGCGATCTCGCGACCGCCATCGAATCGGTGCCCGAGGGCGCGGTGGTGGTGATCGACACCGCCGGCACGGGCCGCAACCTCCCCTTCGGCGCCATCCTCGCCGGCCGCCTGTCGAGCCGGGGCGCGGCGGGTCTCGTCACCGATGCCACCGTGGCGGAAGAGGTCGGCCTGCCCGTCTGGGCGGCGCAGGGCGCGGCGGCGGGCGGCCTCACCCTCGCCGGAAGCTGGCAGCCGGTCGCCTGCGGCGGGGCGGCGGTGCATCCCGGCGACATCGTCGTCTGCGGGCCGGACGGCGTCGTGATCGTGCCGCCCGACATGGCCGAGCAGGTCGCCCTTGAGGCGGTGGAGCAGCAGCGCCTCGACCTGTGGCTGCAGCGGGAGGCCGAGAAGGGCACGAGCCTCTACGGGCTGCTGCCGCCGGACTCGAGCGCCCGCGCGCGGTTCGAGGCCGAGACCGGCTCGGTCTGAGAGGAATGTTCTTCCCCGCCTCGAAGGTGATCTACTTCCTGATCACCCCCTCGAACCTGCTGATCTTCCTCAGCTTGGCAGGGATCCTCCTCCTCGCCGCCACGCGGCGGCGCCGCACGGGCGCGACCCTCGCCCTCACCGGCACCCTCGGCCTGCTGCTCGCAGGCTTCGGGCCGGCCTCGGAAATGGCGCTGCTGCCCCTGGAGCAGCGCTTCCCGGCCTTCGACGCGGAGGGCCCGGCGCCGACCGGGATCATCATGCTCGGCGGGGCCATCGAGACCGGATTGTCCGAGGTGCGGGATCAGGTCGTCGTCAACGACGCGGGCGAACGACCGATCTATTTCGCCGACCTCGCCCGACGCTTCCCGCAGGCGCGGCTGGTCTTCTCCGGCGGCAGCGGCTTCATCGGCGGCGGCGTCTCCGAGGCCGATATCGTGAGCCGCCATGCGGACGTCATCGGCGTGCCCCGCAGCCGGATGATCCTCGAGAACCGCTCGCGCAACACACGCGAGAACGCGATCTTCTCGGCGGATCTCGTCCATCCGAAGCCCGGCGAGCGCTGGCTGCTCATCACCTCCGCGTGGCACATGCCCCGCGCGGTGGGGTGCTTCCGGCAGGCGGGCTTCACCGTCGAGGCCGTCCCCGTCGATTATCGGACCAAGGGATGGGGCGACGTGCTCCATGTCCACGGCTTCGCCTCGGACGGGCTGCTGCAGCTCGACCTCGCCGCGAAGGAATGGATCGGCCTCGTGGCCTATCGCCTCGCCGGCTACAGTCCCGATTGGCTGCCGGGCCCGGCCTCGCCGCCGCCCTCGGGCAGCGCCAGCCGGTAGATGCCGCGAAAGTCGTCCGGGTCCACCGGGCGGCCCTTGCGCAGGATCGCGACGCGCCCCTCATGGGCGAGGCGCACCGCCACCCGCCGCACCGGCTGCATCAGCGGCCCCCAGCCGTCCGGGTGCGGCCCGCCGAGTTCCCGCGCCACCTCCGAGGGGCAAATCGTCTTGCCCGCGCCGCGTGCCTCCACGAGGCGCAGCATCGTCTCAGCGATGGTCTCCGCATCCGCACTCATCGCTTGCTCCCGTCCAAAGGACCCTCATGCTCGCATTCGCCCAGGGCGAGCAACTCGCGCCGGATGCGCGAGAGGAATTGCCTGTGCCACATGACGCACACGACGAAGGTCGTGGAGCCGAACAGGATGACCGGGCTCACGAACCAGCCGAGATAGGCGAGCGCAAAGAAGAATGCCCGCTGGCCCCGCGCGAAATGGCTCCCCGCGCTGACGTTCATGGAGGCGATGCGGCTGACCGTGCGCAGCATCTCGGGTTCGGGCACGTCCGCCCCCTTCGGCGGGACGGCGCCCAGGAGGATCGCGCTGTAATTGAACAGCCGGTAGGCCCAGGCGAACTTGAAGAAGGCGTAGGTGAAGACGCAGGCGAGCCCCGCCACCTTCACCTCCCAGGTCAGGCGGTTGGCCACCGTGCCGAAGGGCAGTGTCGCGAACAGGTTGATCACGTCGTCGCCGGAGCGCGACAGGGTGAGCACCGAGCCCAGGGCGATCAGCGAGGTCGAGGCGAAGAAGGCCGTGCCGTTCTGCAGCGAGGCGTTGATCTGCGTGTCCACCACCCGGTTCTCCCGCGCGATCACCTGCCGCGCCCAGTTCTCCCGGTGGCGGTCCATGATGCGGCTGAGGGAGATGCGCTGGCCCCGCAGGCGGCTGACGCTGACGCCGTAGGCCGTCCACGCCGCGAGGAAGTAGAGCAGGGCCCCGAGATCGAGGGGCGAAAAGCCGGGGGCGGCGGTGGACAGATCGGTCATGATCGACCGGCTCTACCAGCCGCATCGCCGGGGCAGAACCCGCTTCGACCCAGGATCAGCCCCGTTCGACGGTGAAACCGGACGTTGCAGGCGGCGTGGCGCCCTCGCTGACGGCCACATCATCGACGCGGGCGAGGAGCGGCCCCTTGCGGCACAGGCCGAGCATCCGCTCCACATTGTCCGCGGGTCCGCTGAAAAGGGCCTCGACGCTCCTGTCCGGCCGGTTGCGCACCCAGCCCGACAGGCCGAGTCCATCGGCATTCTCCTTGGTCCAGGCGCGGTAGGAGACACCCTGAACACGGCCCCGGACGATGACGGAGACGGTGCGCACGTCGCTCATGCGGTCTTGTCCTTCACGAAGGCGGCCCGCGCAGCCAGCCGCCGATCTCGCGGAGATAGGGCGCCGGCAATTGCGCCGCCGAGGCCGCCGCCAGCACCGCTTCGAGGTAGCCCGGCCGCGGCCGCCCCGGCGCCGTCGACCGCCCGAGATAGATGAGCGCCCGGCGCACGCCCGCCTCGGTGCGGACGGCCAAGCTCGCCTTGGCGTAGAGGCCGCTCGCCACGCCCTCGTAGCGGTCCAGGGCCGGGATGTCGTCGAGGGCCAGTTCCCACAGCACGCCGTGGACGACCCGTGCGGGGTCGCGCACCACCGAGGCGTAGCCCTCGCGCATGACGATGAAGCGGTGGCCCGCCAGACGCCCCCGGCCGATCAGGCGCGAGACGGGGCAGCGCAGGGCCATGGCTGCGGCGTCCATGTTGGCGCCGTAGGCGAAATAGAGCGGCAAATCTCGTGGGGCGTCGGCGCGGTCACTCGCCGGGCTGGCGATGGTCGAGCCGCCGGGTCGCGCGCTCGTTTGCGAGCACCGCCGCGTAAGCGATGGCCAGCGTGATCGCCGGAATGCCGAAAGTGACGAAGTACCAGTCGAAGGTCATGGCCTGAGGCTCCGCAGGGCCCGCTGCGCACCCAAATGTAGTGTCACTCCGGTCAAAAGCCAAACCAGAGAGAACGACAGGGTCTCGAACCGCGCCACGGGGGCGCTCGCGACCCCGAAGCTGAGGGCCGTCATCGGCGTCACGAAGCCGATGACGATGTAGGCGACGGCGACGTTGTTCAACGCCGTCGCCAGGAGCTTCGTCTGCTCGTTGTGGATCGCCGTCACGGTCGCGCGGCGGTCACGCGAATTCGAGGATCACCGCGTCGACGGCGAGGCTGTCGCCTTCCTTCGCGTGGATCTTGCCGACCGTGGCGTCGCGCTCGGCCCGCAGGACGTTCTCCATCTTCATCGCCTCGACCACCGCGATGGGCTCGCCGTTCTTCACCTCCTGGCCCTCGGCCACGAGGATCTGCTTCACGAGGCCGGGCATCGGGCAGAGCACCTGCTTGCCGGAGCCCGCCTGCTCCTTCACCGGCATGAGGGCGGCGAGTTCGGCCTCGCGGCGGGTGAACACCCGCGCCTCGGCCGCCGCGCCGGCATGCTGCAGGAACGCGCCGTTGAGGAGGCTGCGCACCTGGATGGCACAGCGCTCGCCGTCGATGGTGCCGATCCAGACCGGCTGGCCGGGGCGCCAGTCGCTGGCGACGTGCAGGGCCGCGCCGTCCTCGCGGGTGACGATCACGCCCTCGCCGTCGGTCTCGACGGTCACGGGGAAACGCTCGCCGGCCAGCGTCACCACCCGCTCGTTCTCGAAGGCGAACAGGCCCGGCGCCCGCATCTGGCCGCTGATGCCGCGCTTGCGCTGGTTGAGCTTGTGGTCGATGGCCGCCGCCGCCGCCATCATCCGCGTCGCGACCTTGCCCTCGGGCTCCGGCGCGGCGAACCCGCTCGGGAATTCCTCGGCGATGAAGCCGGTGGAGAGCCGACCCTCCTGCCAGCGCGGATGCGCCATCAGCGCGGACAGGAACGGGATGTTGTGGCGGATGCCGTCGATGGCGAAGGCGTCCAGCGCCTCGGCCTGCGCGTGGATCGCCTCCAGGCGGGTCGGCGCCCAGGTGACGAGCTTGGCGATCATCGGATCGTAGTGGATCGCGATCTCGCCGCCCTCTTCCACGCCGGTGTCGTTGCGGACGATGGCCTCGCCCTGCGGACCTTCCTCCGGGGGCTGGTAGGTGGTCAGCCGGCCGATGGACGGCAGGAAGTTGCGGGTCGGGTCCTCGGCGTAGACGCGGCTTTCCACGGCCCAGCCGTTCAGCTTCACCTGCGCCTGCGAGAGCGGCAGCGTCTCGCCGGCCGCGACGCGGATCATCAGCTCGACGAGGTCGAGGCCGGTGATCATCTCCGTGACGGGATGCTCCACCTGCAGGCGGGTGTTCATTTCGAGGAAGTAGAAGGACTTGTCCTGCCCCGCCACGAACTCGACCGTGCCGGCCGAATCGTAGTTCACCGCCTTGGCGAGGGCGACGGCCTGCTCGCCCATCTTGCGGCGGGTCGCCTCGTCGAGGAGCGGCGACGGCGCCTCCTCGATCACCTTCTGGTTCCGGCGCTGGATCGAGCACTCGCGCTCGCCGAGGTAGATCACGTTGCCGTGCTTGTCCCCGATGACCTGGATTTCGATGTGGCGCGGGTCGGTGATGAACTTCTCGACGAACACCCGGTCGTCGCCGAAGGAGGACGAAGCCTCGGACTTGGCGCGGGCGAAGCCCTCCGCGACCTCGTCGGCGGAATGGGCGATGCGCATGCCCTTGCCGCCGCCGCCGGCCGAAGCCTTGATCATCACGGGGTAGCCGATCTCGTCGGCGATGGTCACCGCGTGCTCGGGGCTGTCGATGACGCCGAGGAAGCCCGGCACCGTCGATACGTTGGCGGCGGCGGCGGCCTTCTTCGACTCGATCTTGTCGCCCATCGCGGCGATGGCGCCGGGATTGGGGCCGATGAAGACGATGCCGGCGGCTTCCAGCGCCTTCGGGAAGGCCTCGCGCTCGGAGAGGAAGCCGTAGCCGGGGTGCACGGCCTGCGCCCCCGTCTGCTTGCAGGCCTCCACGATCTTCTCGATGACGAGGTAGGACTGCGACGCGGCGGCCGGACCGATATGGACGGCCTCGTCGGCCATCGCGACGTGCACGGCGTCGCGGTCGGCATCCGAGTAGACCGCCACGGTCTTGATACCCATGCGCCGCGCGGTCTTGATCACCCGGCAGGCGATCTCGCCGCGATTCGCGATCAGAATCTTATCGAACATCCTTCGGGCCGCCCTGCATCGGATCGCCGGATTGCAGACCGGCTTATTCGTTCCGATAGAGCAGATGTGACGCGGACGGAAGCTGTACCGATAGGCGGTTCACGCCGCGAGGGCGAAGTGCCGGCGGGAGCGGGCGGCCGGCTCGCGGATCCAGCGGTTCGCTTCGAGGGCGAAGGCGGTGAGCGACTCGGCCGACCCTTGCGCCTCGCGCACGATCTCCTGGGCGATCCGCGCGGCGACCGGGCTCGGGCCGGAGCGGCCGGTGAACGTGGCGGCGAGCCAAGTGGCGGTCTCGCGGTCGACGTAGCCGGTGGAGCGCTCGCCCCACACCACGTAATCCACCACCGTCGCCACGAGGAAGTCGGCGAAATCCTCCGAGCTCGGCACCGCGCGCTCCAGGGCGACCAGCAGGTCGACCTCCTCGCGGCGGGTGATGCCGTCCGGGATCACCTCGCGCTTGAGGGCCAGAAGGTCCTCCGCCGAGATCTCGCCGGCCGAGACGGCATGGTTGCAGAATTGTTCAACGGAGATCTGGATCATCTGAGCCTGCCTTCGCGACCTTCTGTGAGGTCGTCCCTGTCGTTCCGTGTATCGGACAGTACGAGGAGGCTGATCTTCCGGAGGTTAACGGCCAAATCTGAACGGCTCTTCAGGTAAACACCTGCCAACGAGAGAGCGTTATTCGAAGGTTGCGGTGTTTCGTTAGCGGAGAATGACCACGGCCCAGGCCGGTGTCGGATCGCACGGATTTACAACCCAGGCTCCCATCGCCCCGTAGTCCGCACGGCGGCGGCGTGGCACATTGCCGGCTCCCGACGCGGAGGCGCGGCGGGGTGGATTTCGGGAGACAGCCCGCGTGACGACCCTCTACGTGAGCCATCCCGCCAGCTTCGACCACGTGGTGCCGGAGGGGCACCCGGAGCGCCCCGCCCGCATGCGGGCGATCGAGCGCGCGCTGGAGGACGAGCGGTTCGCGTCCCTCGTCCGGGTGCAGGCGCCCCGGGCCGAGCCCTCCGTCGCCACCCTCGCCCATCCGGCCGAGTACGTGGACGCGCTGATGGCGGCGGTGCCCGAGCAGGGCATGGTCGGCATCGATGCCGACACGATCCTCTCCCCCGGCAGCATGGAGGCGACACTGCGGGCGATCGGCGGCGCGGTGCACGCCGTGGACGCGGTGATGCGCGGGGAGTGCAGCAACGCCTTCGTGGCCATGCGCCCGCCGGGCCACCATGCCGAGCGGATGAAGGCGATGGGCTTCTGCCTGTTCAACCACGCCGCCATCGCCGCCCGCCACGCCCGCGCGGCCTTCGGCGTCGACCGGGTGGCGTTGGTCGATTGGGACGTCCACCACGGCAACGGCAGCCAGGACATCTTCTGGGACGACGACGCGGTGCTCTACTGCTCCACCCACCAGATGCCGCTCTATCCCGGCACCGGCGCGGCCTCCGAGCGGGGCAACAAGAACACGATCGTGAACGTGCCGCTCAACGCCAACGACGACGGCGAGGTGTTCCGCGAGGCGTTCGAGGCCGGCATCCTGTCCCGGCTCGAGGCGTTCCGGCCGGACCTCATCCTCATCTCGGCGGGGTTCGACGCGCACCGGCTGGACCCGCTTGCCAACCTGCGCCTGGAAGCGGAGGATTTCGCCTGGGCGACAAGACGCCTCATGGAGGCGGCCGAGCGCAGCGCGGGCGGGCGCGTCGTCTCCGTGCTCGAAGGAGGCTACAGTTTGGAAGGGCTGTCCAAGTCGGTCGCGGCGCACGTCAACGCCCTGATGGGCCACTGACGCCAGAAACAATAAACGAAACGATGCTTGCGCAGCACTTGTGCGTTGCACGAACCGGGGCGGGATCTCGCGCACTGGTTGAATGAATTATTAGACCTTTTGCAAATAGGGTCGCGGCCTCGATACAGGAGTGCTTCGCGGCCCCATGGCAGCATCCTCACACAGGTGCACGGCGGCGATCCGGAATTTGCGCGGCGACCGGACGGGGACGACGGCTGTCGAGTTCGGCCTGCTGATCGTTCCGTTCATGCTGACGCTGCTCGGGGTGTTCGAGGTCGGCTACACGTTCTTCATGATGTCGGCGCTCGATTCCGCCGCGCGAGGAAGCGCCCGCGCGGTGATGACGGGTGCGGTCTCCACCGCCGGCATGACCGCCAGCCAGTTCCGCACCACGATCGTGTGCCCGAAGCTGCCGGCCAACTTCGCCTGCGGCGACGTCTTCATGAACATCAGCGTGGTGCCGGCCTCATCGACCCAGACGGGGTACTATTCCTACGTCAACACGGCGAAGAGCGCCCTCGTCGTCCCGCCCCTCGACGTGACGCAGAACCTGTTCTGCCCCGGCTCGGGCGGGCAATACGTGGTGGTGCAGATCCTGTACCCCGCCAGCTACTTCACGATGCTGTTCGCCGGGTCGGCGTCGGTCACTTACAAGGGCAAGAAGGTCAACGTCCTGATGTCGACGGCGACGTTCCGGGCCGAGCCGTATAGCGGCGGCGCCGCCTATGCGGGCTGCTGACGATGGTGCCCGCCGCCCTCCTCACCCGGTTCGGACGTGATCGCGCGGGGATCGCGGCCGTCGAGTTCACGCTCATCTTCCCGATCCTGCTCGGCGTCTCGGCGGGGATCTTCGAGTATTCGAGCTTCGTGCGGCAGTCGCGCCAGCTTACGGACACCGCCAACTCCATCGCCGAGATCCTCGCGGCCGATGCCGACACGACCGTCTCCTCGACGGACCTGCATTACGCCGTCGATTCCACGATGCTGACCTTCCCAAAGGTGCTGAGCGACTCGACGCGTAAGGGCATCGCCTGGGCGAACGACATCACCATCTCCCTGACGGGGATCAGCTTCGCGCCGACCGTCTCGGGCTGCACGAGCGGGTGCACCTACAAGGCCGCCGTCAACTGGACCGGCGGGGCCAAGCAGCGGGTCTGCGGCAGCCTCCAATCCTCCGCCACCGACACCAACGCCCCGAGCCCGACGACCCTGCCCGCGAGCCTGTTCACCCCGGTCGCGAACCCGCAGGGCGGCAACGGCTCCCCGCTCTTCGTCGTGGTGGCGGACGTCACCTACACCTGGTCGCCGGCCGTGTTCACGGGGCTGCTCAACGCCGTCACCCTGAAGCGCTCGTCGTACATCAACCCCCGCTACGTCAGCTCGCTCAAGTACACGGCCGGCAGCGGCGACGATGGATTTGGCCAAGCATGTTCCGGTTACTGACCATGCGCGCATCGACGCTGCGATCCGGCCTGCTCGGCCGACTTCTCACGATGGTGCGCCGTGCCTGGGCGGCCCGCGCGGGCAGCCTCACCACGATCACCGCCTTCTCGGCGATCCCGATGATCGGCTTCATCGGCCTGTCGGTCGATTACGGCATGGAACTGGCGGCGAAGTCGAAGCTCGACCATGCCGCCGACGCGGCGGTGATCGCCGCCATCACCAGCGCCCAGACCTACATCGTGACCTATACCGGCACGGGTGATCCGACGACGAACGCGATCACCGTGGGGAAGGCGCAGGCGCTGGCGCAGTTCAAGGCCAATACCGGCTCCCTGCCGGCGGCCGTGCCGACCCCGAACATCACGATGAGCGTGTCCGGCCGGGTGGTGAGCGCCAGCGCGTCCTACTCGTTCTCGATGCCGACGATCTTCATGCGCGTGCTCGGCACGAAAACGGCGAGCTTCACCGGCACGGCGGGTTCGACCCTGACGATCCCCGCCTTCACGAACATCCACATCGTGATCGACACCTCGTCCTCGATGGGCATCGGCGCCACCACGGCGGACCAGCAGATCGTCTACAACGCCACCGGGGGCTGCGCCGTCGCCTGCCACCACACTGGGACGACCGATCTCGCCCGCAACAAGGGCGCGACGCTGCGCATCGACGTGGCCAAGAACGCCGTCGTCTCGGCCTTGAAGCAGATCATCTCCTCCGGCAACGCGACCCGCTTCCAGGTCTCCGTCTGGACGATGAGCACGCAGTTCACCAACGTGTTCCCCCTGTCCAACAAGATCTCGAATGCGGTGACGACGGTTCAGGCCCTCGACATCACCGACAGCGCGAAGGACGGCGGCACCAACACGACGTACAGCCTCCAGACCCTCGGCAACTCGCTGAACACCGACGGCAACGGCCTGACCTCGGCCACGGCCCAGGGCTTCGTGATGCTGATCACCGACGGCGTGCAGGATTCGGACATGAAGGTGAAGTCCGGCAGCAACTGGGTGGACGGCTACGATTCGAACTTCTCGCCCTATTCCCCGTGTCAGACCCCCAACTGCAAAAGCCTCACCGGCTTCGCGGTGCCGATCATCATCCAGTCCTTCGACCCGACCGCCTGCAACTCGATCAAGTCCAAGGGCTACACGTTGATGACGCTGAACACGAAGTACATCGTGCCGCCCTCGAACCTCCAGAGCAGCAGCGCGACGCTCAACAGCGTGTTCGACTTCGTGAAGGCCTATCTGGCGAGCTCGATCGCCTCGAACCTGTCGTCCTGCGCGACATCGTCGAGCTACGCCTACGCGGCCGACTCGCCGAGCGAGATCAACACCGCCGTCCAGCAGATGTTCTTGGCCGCCGGGGCGCAGGCGCGGATCACCAACTGATCCGCGCCTGCGCGGCTGCGTTACAGCGGCTCGTCGCCCAGATGCTCGATGCCGAACCCGGAGAGGCCGACATAGGAGCGCGACGAGGTCGCGAGGTTGCGGATCGAGACCACGCCGAGGTCGCGCAGGATCTGCGCCCCGAGGCCGACCTCGCGCCATTGCCGGGCGCGCACGGCCTCGGCGCCCTCGTCGTTGACGCTCTTGAGGGGCACGCCCGCCGTCCCGTCGCGCAGGTAGACGAGGACGCCCCTGCCCCTCTCCGCGAAGCGGCGCAGCACCGCATCGATCTGCGTGCCGCCGCCGATCACGTCCGCGGCGACGTTTGAGCGGTGCAGGCGCACCAGCACGTCGCGCCCGTCGCCGATATCGCCCATCACGAAGGCGAATTGCTGGATCGTCTCGAAGGGCGTCGAATAGGCGTGCGCCGTCATCGTCCCGTGCGCCGACTGGACCTGGAAATGGCCGACGCGCTCCACCAGCCGGTCGCGGGCCTGCCGGTAGGCGATGAGGTCGGCAACCGAGATCCGCTTGAGCTTGTGGGTCTCGGCGAAGGCGTCGATCTGCGGCCCCTTCATCACGGTGCCGTCGTCGTTGGCGAGCTCGCAGATCACGCCGACCGGCGGCAGTTCGGCGAGCTTGCACAGGTCCACCGCCGCCTCGGTATGGCCCGAGCGCATCAGCACGCCGCCGTCGCGGGCGATGAGCGGGAAGACGTGGCCGGGCCGCACGAAATCGGCCGCGCCCATGTTGCCGTTGGCGAGCGCCCGCACCGTGTTGCAGCGCTGCTCGGCCGAGATGCCCGTGGTGAGGCCGTGCTTCACATCCACCGTGACGGTGAAGGCGGTGCCGAGGGGCGCGTCGTTCGAGGCGACCATCGGGTCGAGGCGCAGGCGCCGCGCCTCGGCGAGCGTCAGCGGGGTGCAGACGATGCCGCAGGTGTTGCGGATGATGAAGGCCATCTTCTCCGGGGTGCAGAGCGAGGCGGCGACGACGAGGTCGCCCTCGTTCTCGCGGTCGTCATCGTCGGTGACGACGACGATCTCGCCCCGGGCGAAGGCTTCGATCACTTCGGTGACGGTGCAATGGCTCACGGCTGACGTCCTAAAATCGCGACGGATCGCTCCCGGAGGAGCGGCATCAAGGGTCAGGGCTGCCCCACCTGACCGCGATGACGGAGATAGTGATCGGCCAGCACGCAGGCCATCATCGCCTCGGCCACGGGTACGGCCCGGATGCCGACGCAGGGGTCGTGGCGGCCCTTGGTGATGAGGTCGATTTCGGTGCCGTCCCGGCTCACCGATTGCCGGGGGGTGAGGATCGAGGAGGTCGGCTTCACCGCGAAGCGCACCACCACCGGCTCGCCGTTGGAGATGCCCCCCAGGATGCCGCCCGCATGGTTGGCGAGGAAGCGCGGGCGCCCGCCATTGCCGGCGCGCATCTCGTCGGCATTGTCCTCGCCGCGCAGGGCCGCCGCCGCGAAGCCGTCGCCGATCTCGACGCCCTTCACCGCGTTGATCGACATCATCGCCGCCGCGAGGTCGGAATCGAGCTTACCGTAGACCGGCGCGCCGAGGCCCGGCGGCACGCCCTCGGCCACCACCTCGATCACCGCGCCCACCGACGAGCCGTCCTTGCGGATGCCGTCGAGGTATTCCTCATAATAGGCCGCCGTCTCCGCGTCGGGGCAGAAGAACGGGTTGCGGGCCACCTCGTCCCAGTCCCAGCGGCTGCGGTCGATGGCGTGCGGGCCCATCTGGACGAGGGCCGCGCGGATCGTGACGCCGGGGATGACCTTCCGCGCCACCGCGCCGGCCGCCACGCGGGCGGCGGTCTCCCGCGCGGAGGAGCGGCCGCCGCCGCGATAGTCGCGGATGCCGTACTTGGCATCGTAGGTGTAGTCCGCGTGGCCCGGCCGGAAGCTGTCGCGGATCTCCGAATAGTCCTTCGAGCGCTGATCGGTGTTCTCGATCATCAGCGCGATGGGCGTGCCCGTGGTGAGCTGGCGCCCGCCGGTGCGGTCATCGGAGAAGACGCCGGAGAGGATCTTCACCTGATCGGGCTCGCGCCGCTGCGTGGTGAAGCGCGACTGGCCGGGCTTGCGCCGGTCGAGTTCGGCCTGGATCTCCTCCGCGTCCAGGGCCAAGCCGGGCGGGCAGCCATCCACGACGCAGCCGAGCGCGACCCCGTGGCTCTCGCCGAAGGTGGTGACGCGGAACAGGTGGCCGAACGTGTTGTGAGACATGGCGGCCCGCTCTAGCGCGGGTCGGCGCGAGTCACAAACCGCCGCGAAAGCGGGACGGACCTGCGCCGCGCTCCGGACCGGGACGGAGACTGTTGAAACATAAAAACTTACGTATTCGCGGTGGGAATAAAAATCCCAGGACCCTCGTGGAACTCACGTGGCATGGTCCCGCTTGTAACAGCAAAGGTTACTGCACAGGTAGGCACCATGAAGACCTCGGTCACTGCGCTCGCTGCGCTCCTCGGCGTCTGCGTTCTTTCCGCTCCCGCCTTCGCCGCGTCGTCCTACGATCCCTTCGGTGGGAGCGATGCGGAGGATTACTACACCGAACAATCCCCGTACGGTTATCAGGGCACCTATAACCCCAGCTACGGCCAGGGTGTGCAGGCCGCGCCGCAGGCGCAGGTCCAGCCGATCCCGCGCGAGGTCGTCCCCTTCACCGCGAACTACGCGCCGGGCACCATGGTCGTCTCGACCTCGGAGCGGCGCCTCTATCTCGTGCTGGGTAACGGCGAGGCCCTGCGCTACGGCGTCGGCGTCGGCCGTCCGGGCTTCACCTGGGGTGGCGTGAAGACGATCACCGCCAAGAAGGAATGGCCGTCGTGGGTGCCGCCGAAGGCGATGCTCGCCCGCCGTCCCGACCTGCCGCGCTACATGGCCGGCGGCATCGAGAACCCGCTCGGCGCCCGCGCCATGTATATCGGCGGCACCGAGTACCGCATCCACGGCTCCAACGAGCCCGACACCATCGGTCAGGCGGTGTCGTCCGGCTGCATCCGCATGACCAACGACGACGTCAGCGATCTCTACGAGCGCGTGAAGGTCGGCGCGAAGGTCGTCGTCCTGAACTGATCGCCGCTCGCGCAGCGACCTTGAGGAGCCCTGCCCGGCGCGACCCGCCGGGCAGGGTTTCTTGCGTTACGGGACGACGTGCCCGACCGCCGTCTGCGCCGGGCTGAACGAGGCGATCGGCAGATCGCAGAAGCAGCGGGCGCCGAGCGGACGCGGACCCGGCAGCGGGCAGGAATAGGGGCGCGGCCCGGTCAGCCCGCGCTGCACGGCATCGCAGTTGTAGCCGACCTCGCGCACCACCCGGCGGCGCGGCGGCGCATACTCTTCCTCGTAGGCCGGGCCACGGCGCTCGTAGCCGTCGCGCGGGCCGTCGTAGTACTGGGCGCCGGCCGTCGTGACCGACGAGGCGAGGGCCAGCGCGCCCAGGGCGCCGCAGAGCCAGCGCGCGCCACCACGGAATCCGTTCATCGTCGCACTCCCGTTCCAATCGGGCCGCATCGGCCCCGTTTCGCCGCTGTCAGCGGGAATGGGGGCGAAAACGAGACGGCCCGCCCCGGGGTGGGGCGGGCCGTCTACCGATACGGTGACTCGGACGATCCGAATCAGTGGTTGGCGGCGCGCTCGGTGGCGTTCTGGGCGTTCTCGACCGTCTGGTTGGCGGCGTCGCGGCCCTGCTCCATGGCGCGGCGGGCCTCTTCGGCGCTCTGCTGCATGGCGGACTTGGCGCGCTCGGCGCCTTCCTGCATGGCGCTCTGCGCGATGCCGCTGAACTCCTTGGCCTGGGTCTGCATGGCCGCGAACTGGCTGCGGACGAAATCGGCCTGGATCTGCATGGCCTCCTGCACGTCCCGCGCGCGGACGAGGCGCTTGGCGAAGTCGAACGCCGCGTTCACGTTCTGCTCGGCGTACTCGAAGCCGCGCGACGACACGCTCTGCGCGTTGGTGCGGGCCACCTCGGCCGAACCCTGCACGGTGTCGGCGGTGCGGCGGGCGGCGCCCATGAAGCTGTCGAACGCCTTGCGGGCCTGATCGACGCTCTTCTCGGCGAAATCGCGCATTTCGGTGGGGATTTCGTAATTGGGGGTGTTGCTCATGGGGGCCGTCCTCTCGTTAGCGGCTGTTGATGGCGCGTTGTGCACTGCACAATAATCGATTCGCAGCCATATGCCACCCGCGCCGCAGGCATTAAGGTTGACATGACGTAAACGTGTGACGGCTAGCGCCATAGTCCAGCCATTGGCGCTACTAAGGGCTACAAACAGGGTCGTTCGCATGCAGAACACGCATGCCGGACGCACCGGACGGGACGAACATTCGCAGCCGGGAGCGGAGTCGCGGGGCTTGGACACCGACAGCACAAAGCGGGACGCGCGCCTGTCGCCGGCCTTCGCGCTCTGGGAGCGCGATACGGCGCTGGCGGCCGCCCTCAAGGATTCGACCGGCAGCCATCTCGTCCTCGACGCGGGGGACGGGCGGGTGCGCCATGCCTCCCCGGCCGCCGCGCGGCTGGCCGAGGCCCTGCGCGGGCTCGACCTGCCCGGCATCGCCCGCCAGCTCGCCGCCTGCTGCCCGTCCGAGGGCGGCCACCGCATCGTGCGCCTGCGCCTCGATCCGCGCCGGATCGCGCCGCCCTCCCTGTTCCTCGTGTCGCGCGCGGCGGATGACGAAGGTCGGCCGGTCTATCTCGCCGTGCCGTCCGGGGCGCCGGCCTTGCCGCGTCTCGCCCCCGCCCCGGCGGCGAGGATCGAGGCGCCTCGCCCCCCTGCCCCGGAAGCCCCCTCGCCCGCGCTCGAACCCCCGCGCGAGGGCGACCGCTTCCTGTGGCGCAGCGACGAGGCCGGGACGCTCACCCGCCTCACCGGACCCCTGTCGGGGCTCGCCGGACAGGATTGGCGCAGGCTCGCCGGGGGCGATGCCTCCGGCCTGCGCGCGCTTCTCGCGGCGCTGGCGAGCCGAGCGACCTTCCGCAAGCTGCCGATCAGCTTCCGCCTCGGGCTCAACATCGTCCATGCCGAGGTCTCGGGGGCGCCCTCGGCGCGGGACGGCGCACCCTTCCGGGGCTTCGAGGGATTCGGCACGATCCGGGGCGTCGCGCGGGCGGATGCCGGGCCGGCGACCCTCGCCGACGACCTGATCGCCTTCGCCTCGGACGAGGATGGGATGAGCGGCGCCGACGGCACGCTCTCCAACGACGAGCACGCCGCCTTCCGCGAGATCGCGCGGGCGCTCGGGGCGCGCTATGCCGGCGACGACGACAGCGCCGCCCCCCTGGCCGAGCGCCTCGCCGGTTCGGTGATGCCATTCCCCGGCATGCGGGCCGACATCGCGCCCGCGATCACGGACGAGGGCGACGAGAGCGGCGGCCTCCTCGATAGCCTGCCGATGGCCGCCATGGTGCATCGTGGCGAAGCGATCCTGGCTGTGAACCGTCCGTTCCTCGACATGACCCGCCACGCCGACCTCGACTCGCTGCGCGCGGCGGGGATCCACGCGGTGTTCCCCGGCGGCCCCCCGAACTTCCGCAGCGGCCAATCGCACGAGACCGCCATCGGCACGGCGGCTGGCGGCGCCTTCCCCGTGGAGGTCACGCGCGGCATCTGTGCCTGGGCCGGCGGCCCGGCGGCGATCCTGCTGCTGCGCGGCCTGGACGAGAACGACCCCAGGCGCGAACTCGCTGCCGAACGGCTGGCCCGCGAGGTCCAGGCCGGGCGGGCGCTCGGGGCGGAGGCCGCCCTCGACGCGCTCCAGGCGGGCGTCGTCACCATCGACCGCGACGGGCGGGTCGTCACCTTGAACCGCGCGGCAGCCGCCTGCCTGGGCGGCAGCCCCACCGAACTGGTGGGCAGCGCCTTCGCCGGGCTGTTCGATGCGGGCAGCGCCGTGCCCCTCGCGGCGGCCCTGACCGGCGGCGGCGAGGCGCCCTCGGCCGTCCTCGCCCAAGGCCGGGCGATGACCCTCGCCCTCGCCCCGCCACGCGCGGACGGGCAGCGGGTCGCGGTGCTCCACCGCCTGCCGGATTCGACGGCGAGCAGCGCGGCTCCGGCGGCCCGGCCCGAACCCGCGCTGCCCCGCCCCAGCAGCCTGCTGCGCCTCGATCACGAGTTGCGCGAGCCGGTCGATGCGATCCTCTCGCTGACCCACGCCATGCTGGAGGAACGCTACGGCGCCCTCGGCGACCGCCGCTATCGCGCCTGCCTCACGGACATCCGCGACGCGGGCGAGCGGATCGTGGAGCGCATGGCCGAACTCTCGGACCTCGCCGCCATCGAGGCCGGGCTGATCGACCTCACGCCCCGCCCGCTGGCGCTGAACGACGTGGTCGCCGGATGCGTCGCGGGGCTCCACGCCGACGCGGCGCGGGGGCGGATCGTCCTGCGCACCAGCTTCTCGGCGGATCTCGCCGAACTCGAGGTCGATGAGGCGAGCGTGCGCCGCGCGGCCACCCTCGTCATCGAGGCGGCCATCCGCCGCTCGGCGGCCGGGGGGCAGGTCATCGTCTCGACGGGCAGTGGCGAGACCGCCGAGGTGGCGTTGCGCGTCCGCGACGGGAGCCCGGCCCAGGAGGCGGCGAAATCCGCCGCGAGCGAGGACGATCCCCGCCTCGCCCTGCCCCGCGCCCTGATCCAGGCCAATGGCGGGCGCCTGCGCTCTACGGCCCGGGGTGATGAAGGAACGCTGGTCGAGATCCTTCTGCCGTCGAGGCGCGGCACCCGTTCGAGCGGGCGAGACAAGTCCGCTGCTTTGTCATCGCAAGAACCCGGCTGACCGGATTGTTAGTGGCGCTTGACTGTTTCATTCTGGAAAGTCGCTTGACAGCGCGGTGACGCCCCGTTCATCACGTTTCCATTGCGCTCAATTTAACTCGAACCGGTTGGTTCTTGTGCGCAGGGGGAAGTTCCGGGGTTACCGGAGCGGCCTTCATGACGCTACACGACTTTGGAAGTCCTGGCTGCGCGGTGTGAACCGCGATACGATCAGGCACCAAAACAGGGATGAAACACGATGGAAGGCCGAGTCGTCGAAGTCCAGGACGCATGGCGCGATGGCGCCCTCGTCGATGATGCCAAGTATCGCGAGATGTATCAGGCGTCGGTCACGGATCCCGACGCCTTCTGGAGCGAGCACGGCAAGCGGATCGACTGGATGACGCCGTATACGCGCGTCAAGAACACCAGCTTCGAACCGGGCAACGTCTCGATCAAATGGTTCGAGGACGGCAAGACCAACGTCGCCTATAATTGTGTCGACCGTCATCTCGAGACGCGCGGCGAGCAGACGGCGATCATCTGGGAAGGCGACAACCCGGACGAGTCGAAGCACATCACCTATCGCGAATTGCACGCGCAGGTCTGCCGCTGGGCCAACGTGCTGCGCAACCGCGGCGTCGAGAAGGGCGACCGCGTCACCCTCTATCTGCCGATGGTGCCCGAGGCCGCTTACGCGATGCTCGCCTGCGCCCGGCTCGGGGCGATCCACGCCATCGTGTTCGGCGGCTTCTCGCCGGATTCCCTCGCCCAGCGCATCCAGGGCTGCGGCTCGAAGCTCGTCATCACCGCCGACGAGGGCCTGCGCGGCGGCCGCAAGGTGCCGCTGAAGGCCAACGTGGACGAGGCGATCAAGCGCCTCGGAACGCCGATCGTCGACCATGTCGTCGTCGTGCGCCGCACGGGCGGCGCCGTCGCCATGGAGCCCGGCCGCGACGTCTATTACGACGAGGCCGCCGAGCAGGTGACGGACGAGTGCCCGGCCGAGCCGGTGGAGGCGGAGCACCCGCTCTTCATCCTCTACACCTCCGGCTCCACGGGCCAGCCGAAGGGCGTGGTGCACACCACGGGCGGCTACCTCGTCTACGCCTCCATGACGCACGAATACGTCTTCGATTACCGCGAGGGCGACGTCTACTGGTGCACGGCCGATGTCGGCTGGGTCACGGGCCACAGCTACATCGTCTACGGGCCGCTCGCGAACGGCGCGACGACCCTGATGTTCGAGGGTATCCCGACCTATCCGTCGAACTCCCGCTTCTGGGACGTCGTGGACAAGCACAAGGTCAACATCTTTTACACCGCGCCGACCGCCATCCGCTCCCTCATGGGCGGCGGCGAGGGCCCGGTGAAGAAGACCTCCCGCCAGAGCCTGCGGGTGCTGGGTTCGGTCGGCGAGCCGATCAACCCGGAAGCCTGGGAATGGTACTACAAGGTGGTGGGCGACAGCCGCTGCGCCATCGTGGACACGTGGTGGCAGACCGAGACCGGCGGCATCCTCATCACCCCGCTTCCGGGCGCCACCGCCCTGAAGCCGGGCTCGGCGACGCGCCCCTTCTTCGGCGTGCAGCCGGAGATGGTCGATGCCGAGGGCAAGCCCCTGCAGGGCGCCTGCGAGGGCAACCTCTGCATCACCGATTCCTGGCCGGGCCAGATGCGGACGGTCTACGGCGACCACGAGCGGTTCGAGCAGACCTACTTCTCGACCTATCCCGGCAAGTACTTCACCGGTGACGGCGCCCGCCGCGACGCGGACGGCTATTACTGGATCACCGGCCGGGTGGACGACGTCATCAACGTGTCGGGCCACCGGATGGGCACGGCGGAGGTCGAATCCTCCCTCGTCGCGCACCCGAAGGTCTCCGAGGCGGCGGTGGTCGGCTACCCGCACAACGTGAAGGGTCAGGGCATCTACGCCTACGTCACCCTCAACGAGGGCGAGGACGGCGACGACGCGCTCCGCAAGGAACTGGTCGCCTGGGTGCGCAAGGATATCGGGCCGATCGCCTCGCCCGACCTGATCCAGTTCGCCCCCGGCCTGCCCAAGACCCGCTCCGGCAAGATCATGCGCCGCATCCTGCGCAAGATCGCGGAGGACGATTTCGGCTCGCTCGGCGACACCTCGACGCTTGCCGATCCGGCGGTGGTCGATGACCTGATCGACAACCGGCAGAACCGGGGCTGATCTTTCCCACATCGCGTGGGCAAGCATACGGGGCGGTCGCCGGAGAGGCGGCCGCCCCCAATAACAAGAGCGAACACGACAAAGCGTGACCAGGGAGCGGAAGGCCAAAGCGCCTTCCCGGGAGGATGGTTCGATGAGTGGGTCAAGGGTTGGACGGCTGGGGGCGAAGGTCACGCCCATAGGAGCGGTGGGTACGGACACCGTCGATCCGCAGCTCGAACGCATCGCCCGGACGCCGGAATTCCAGCAGCTCGTGGCCGAGCGCACCAAGTTCGGCTGGATCCTCACCGGCCTGATGCTGGTGGTCTATTTCGGGTTCATCGGCCTCATCGCGTTCGACAAGTCGGTCCTGGCGATCAAGGTCGGCGGCGGCACGGCCTCGCTGGGCCTGTTCCTTGGCGTCTTCGTCATCCTCTTCGCCTTCCTGCTCACCGGCATCTACGTCACCCGCGCGAACACGCGCTTCGACGCCCTGAGC
>Ga0182229_1000079_pt1 | contig 24129 bp, 27 predicted proteins | sample G6R1MG_32_FD_129663 | JGI IMG/M metagenome (GOLD analysis project Ga0182229, IMG submission 129663) | Miscanthus phyllosphere microbial communities from Michigan, USA - G6R4_MAIN_07NOV2016_LD1 MG | ecosystem: Host-associated > Plants > Phyllosphere > Phylloplane/Leaf | place: USA: Michigan...
CCCTCCAGGGCGGCCACCGCCGCCCATTGCGCGATGGTGGTGGCGCCGGAGGTCTGCTGGCCCTGCACGAAGTCCATGGCCTTGATGAGCTTCTCGGGGCCGGCGGCGTAGCCGATGCGCCAGCCGGTCATGGCGTAGCCCTTCGAGACGCCGTTCATGGTGAGCGTCCGCTCGTAGAGGGCGGGTTCGACCTGGGCCGGGGTCACGAACTCGAAATCGCCGTAGGTCAGGTGCTCGTAGATGTCGTCGGTCAGGACGTGCACGTCCGGGTAGCGGAGCAGCACGTCGGTGAGCGCCTTCATCTCGGTGCGCGAATAGGCGGCGCCGGAGGGGTTCGAGGGCGAGTTGAGGATGATCCACTTGGTCTTGGGGGTGAGCACGCGCTCCAACTCCGCCGCCTGGAGCTTGAACCCGTCCTCCATCCGCGTCTCGGCGAAGACCGCCGTGCCGCCGCACAGGCCCACCATCTCCGGGTAGGAGACCCAGTAGGGGCGGGGGATCACCACCTCGTCGCCGGGGTTCAGCGTGGCGAGCAGCGCGTTGTAGAGGATGTGCTTGCCGCCCGTGGCGACGATGGTCTGCGACGGCTTGTAGTCGAGCCCGTTCTCGCGCTTGAACTTCTTCGCGATGGCCTCGCGGAGCGGCACGATGCCGGAGACCGGCGGATAGCGGGTCTCGTTGCGGTGGATCGCGTCGATGCCGGCCTGCTTGATGTGGTCGGGGGTGTCGAAATCGGGCTCGCCGACCGAGAGGGAGATGACGTCGACGCCCGACGCCTTCAGCTCGCGGGCCTTCTGCGTCATCAGGATGGTCGCGGAGGGCTTCACCCGCGAGAGGACGTCGGCGAGGAAGGCCATGGGGTCGCGTGCTCCGGTGGAAAACGGCGCGGACCCTAGTCCCGCGGCCGTGAGCCGGCAAGCATCGCGGCCATGCGGAGGACGAGCACTCCCGTATCACCGACCGTGCCCCCATCTCTCTAGGCATGATCCCCCTCTCCGTCCTCGACCTCTCCTTCGTCTCGTCCGACTCGACACCGGCGCAGGCGCTGCACGATACCCTGGCGCTCGCCCGGCATGTCGATACCCTCGGCTACCGGCGCTACTGGCTCGCCGAGCATCACGCCCTGCCGAACGTGGCGAGCCCCGCGCCGGAGATCATGATCGGCCAGATCGCCGCCGCGACGACCCACCTTCGGGTCGGATCGGGCGGGATCATGCTGCCGAACCACGCACCGCTGATGGTCGCCGAACGCTTCCGGGTGCTGGAGGCGCTGTTCCCCGGCCGGATCGACCTCGGGATCGGCCGGGCGCCGGGCACCGACGGCGTCACCGCCCGCGCCCTGCGGCGGCGGGAGGCGCCCTCGGGCAACGGCGGCGACGACTTCCTCGACCGGCTGCAGGAATTGCTGTTCTGGGACGGCGGCTTTCCCGAAGGACACCCGTTCGGCGAGATCCAGGCGACCCCGGCGGGCGTGGCGCTGCCGCCGCTCTTCCTGCTCGGCTCGTCCGATTACAGCGCGCAGCTCGCCGCGCAGATCGGCGCCGGCTTCGCCTTCGCGCAGCATTTTTCCGGTATTCCCGCCGAGGGGCCGATGCGCGCCTACCGGGAGGCGTTCCGGCCCTCGCGCCTGGGATCGGAGCCCCACGCGATCCTCGCGGTGGCAGCGATCTGCGCGGAGACGGACGCGGAGGCCGAGCGCCTTGCCTCGAGCACCCGCCTCTCGACCCTGCGGCGGGAGCGGGGCGAGTACCGCCCCCTGCCGAGCCTCGCGGAGGCCCTTGAGTATCCCTACTCCCCCTCGGAGCAGGCGAGGATCGAGCGGGGCCGCGACCGGCTGCATGTCGGCTCGCCGGCCACCCTGCGCCCGCACCTCACGGCGCTGGCCGAGTCGGTCCAGGCCGACGAGCTGATGATCGTCACGGCTATCCCCGACCAGGCGGCGAGGCGCGATTCGTATCGCCTGCTGGCGGCCTGATCCGGGGATTCCGAAGGGCGTGGCGCCCTTCGGCGGGGTGTCGGGGCAGAGCCCCAATACGCTGAGCGGGCAGGACCGTCGCAGGGACGATCACGCGTCAGCGACCGAACAGGCGCTTCAGGCTGCCGAGGAATCCGCCCGAGGAGGCTTCAACTTCCTGCCGCTGGGGCGCGGAGACCGCTTGCTTGCGCGGGGCCAGGATGAGGCCGAGGGCGGCCGTGTCCGTGGTCTCGCGGTCGATCAGGATGAAGCTCCCGGTCTCGCGGTTGTCGGCATAGGCGTCCACCGCCACCGGCCGGTCGAGGGTGAGGCGCACGTCGGCGATGTCGTTGGCGGACAGGCGCTCGGCCGGGCCGGGCTTGCCGGTCTCGGGATCGATGCGCGAGACGATGGCCTGCACCGTCGCCGTCACCGTGGCGGTGCCGACCTTGGCGAGGAGGCTCGCCCCCGGCGCGAGGTCGGTCTCGGCGGCCCAGAACAGGCGGGCGTCGAGGGTGTCGAGGGCCTGGAGCGGCGCGCCCTCGGCGGCGATCACCTGACCGCGCGAGGCGTCGATCTGCTCGGCGAGCACCAGGGTGACGGAGAGGTCGGCCCCCGCCTCGGGCAGGTCGCCGTCGGCGGTGTAGATGCGCTCCACCGTGGCGGTGCGGCCGCCCGGCTGCACGCTCACCCGGTCGCCCGGCCGCACGGTGCCGCTGGCGATGCGTCCGCTATAGCCCCGGAACTCCGAATTCGGCCGGTTCACCCACTGGACGGCCATGCGGAACGGGGCGTTCAGCGCCTCCTCGCGGACGGGCACGGTCTCCAGGAAGGTGAGCAGGGTGCCGCCCGTGTACCAGGGGGCGTTCACGCCCGGGTCCACGACGTTGTCGCCGTTCTTGGCCGAGAGGGGGATCGCCCGGATCTCGGCGAAGTTCAGGCCCGCGGCGAACTCCGAAAACCCCTTCACGATCTCGGCGAAGCGGTCCTGCGACCAGCCGATCATGTCCATCTTGTTGACGGCCAGGACCACGCGGCGGATGCCGAGGTTCGACACCAGCAGGGCGTGGCGGCGGGTCTGGCGGGTGAGGCCCTGGCGGGCATCGACGAGGATCACCGCCACGTCGGCGGTGGAGGCGCCGGTCGCCATGTTGCGGGTGTACTGCTCGTGGCCGGGGGTGTCGGCCACGATGAACGAGCGCTTGTCCGTGGAGAAGAAGCGGTAGGCGACGTCGATGGTGATGCCCTGCTCGCGCTCGGCCTGGAGGCCGTCGACGAGGAGCGCGAGGTCCATCTCCTGGCCTTGCGTGCCGTGCTTGCGGGAATCCCGGCGCAAAGCGGTGATCTGGTCGTCGAAGATCTGCTTGGTGTCGTGCAGCAGCCGGCCGATCAGGGTCGACTTGCCGTCGTCCACCGAGCCGCAGGCGATGAAGCGCAGCACTTCCTTGTCGCGGTGCGTCTCGAGGAAGGCGGCGTAATCCTGCGCGACGGAGGACGCCTGGAACGCAGTCTTGGGCGGGTGGATGGTCATCAGAAGTAGCCCTCCTGCTTCTTGCGTTCCATGGCGCCGGCGCCGTCCTTGTCGATCACGCGGCCCTGCCGCTCCGAGGTGCGGGCGGCCAGCGTCTCGGCGATGATCTCCGGCAGGCTCGCGGCCTCGCTCTCGACCGCCCCGGTCAGCGGATAGCAGCCGAGCGTACGGAAGCGGACGACCCGCTCCTGCGGGGTCTCGCCGGGGTTGAGCGGCAGGCGCTCGTCATCGACCATGATGAGCTGGCCCTCGCGCTCCACGACGGGACGCGGCGCCGCGAAGTAGAGCGGCACGATCGGGATGTTCTCCTGCTCGATGTAGAGCCAGATATCGAGCTCGGTCCAATTGGACAGCGGGAAGACCCGCAGCGACTCGCCGCGCTTCTTGCGGAGATTGTACAGGTGCCACGGCTCGGCCCGCTGCCGCTTCGGGTCCCAGCGGTGCTGGGCCGTGCGCAGGGAGACGATGCGCTCCTTGGCGCGGCTCGCCTCCTCGTCGCGGCGGGCGCCGCCGAAGGCCGCATCGAACTTGTGCTGGTCGAGCGCCTGACGCAGGGCCTGCGTCTTCATCACGTCGGTATGGACCTCGGAGCCGTGGCTCACCGGCCCGACGCCGCGCGCCAGCCCGTCCTGGTTGGTGTGGACCAAGAGGTCGAGGCCGAGTTCCTTCGCCCGGGAATCGCGGAAGGCGATCATCTCCCTGAACTTCCACGTCGTGTCGACATGGAGCAGGGGGAAGGGCAGCTTGCCCGGCGCGAAGGCCTTCAGCGCCAGATGCAGCAGGACGGAGGAATCCTTGCCGATGGAATAGAGCATCACCGGGTTCTCGGTCTCGGCGACCGTCTCCCGGAAGATGTGGATGGCCTCGGCCTCCAGGCGCTTGAGGTGGCTCAGGCGGGCGGGGGAGGGGGAGGGGGCAGTTTCAGGCCGCAGGGCGGCCGTTGCGGCGCTCATCGGGCGAACTCCGGCTCACGGGTTTCGGGGGTGGGCTCGAATGCGGCGGCCTCGATCGAGGCCGGCTCCTGGCCCGGCTGCACCGAGGCGCCGGGGCGGCCGACATGCAGCCCGCATTCCTTCTTGTCTTCCTGCTCCCACCACCAGCGGCCGGCACGCTCCGGCTCGCCGACCTTCACCGCGCGGGTGCAGGGGGCGCAGCCGATCGAGGGGAAGCCCCGGTCGTGCAGGGTGTTGTAGGGAACGAAGTTCTCGCGCACGAACAGGTCGATCCGCTCCCGCGTCCAGTCGGCCAGCGGGTTCAGCTTCACGAGGTCGCGCTCGGCATCGTAGGCCGCCAGCGGCGTCGCGGCGCGGTTGGCCGATTGCCCGGCGCGCAGGCCGGTGAGCCAGCCGGCGGCGCCGTCCAGCGCCCGGCCCAGGGGCTCGACCTTGCGGAAGCCGCAGCAAGCCTGCCGCGCGGCGACCGAGCGGCGGAAGCCGTTGATGCCCTCGTCCCGCACAAAGGCCTCCTCGGCCGCCCGCTCGGGGACGTAGGCGAGGATGCGGATGCCGTAGGCGGCCTCGGTCTCGACCCAGGTCTCGTAGGTCTCGGGGAAGAGCCGGCCGGTGTCGAGGGTCGCGATCTCGATCCGCGTGCCCGCCAGCTTGGCCATGGCGATGGCGTGGGTGAGCACCTGATCCTCGATGCCGAGACTCGTGGTGAAGACCAGCCGGCCGGGCACCTCGCGGGCGATCAGGGCGAGGCGGGCGGGAAGATCGAGGGCGGCGAGGCGGGTGGCGAGTGCGCCGGCCCGCGCCTCGGCCTCCCTGGGATCCGTAAGGGACATGATGGTCTGCTCCTGCGCCGGCCCTGTGGACGTGGCGGGCCGCGCCGGTTGTCGAGGGGTCGAAATGTTCGCTATACCGAACGAAGTCAAGGCGACGGGGGCGATTCGCACCCCGGATAAGGCTGCCCTCGCGTGTGTCAACGCACATGGAACGAGGGGAGCGGCCCGCCGTTTGTAAAAAATTATTCTCAAAAAGCCGATAGAACCCCTATAGGACGGGAAGTTCCTTCTTCCCGCGAAGGGCGCCGAAACGGCGGAGGTCCCTGTTGGACGCCATCGACCTGAAGATCCTGGCCCTGCTGCAGCGGGACGCGACCCTCTCCATCGCCGCCATCGGCGAGAAGGTCGGCCTGTCGCAGACGCCGTGCTGGAAGCGCATCCAGCGCCTGGAGGCGGACGGGGTGATCGACCGCCGCGTGGCGGTGCTCGATCCGGTGAAGCTCGGCCTCGGGCTGACGGTCTTCGTCTCCATCGAGACCGCCGACCACTCGCAGGATTGGCTGCAGCGCTTCGCCGACACCGTCTCCGCGATGCCGGAAGTGCTGGAATTCTACCGGATGGCCGGCGACGTGGACTACATGCTGCGCGTCGTGGTCGCAGACATGCAGGCCTACGATGCATTCTATAAGCGCCTGATCTCGGTGCTTCCGCTGAAGAACGTCACGTCGCGTTTCGCCATGGAGAAGGTGAAGTCCACCACCGCCCTGCCGCTGCCGGCGCCCCCCAAGGCGAGCCGGCATCTGCCGGAGCTGTCGCCGGCCCTCGCGGCGGTCGGAGAATGATCTTCTCCTTCTGACGCGCACGACGACGGCGATCTCCTCCTTTCGTGCCGTTCTGCAAAAAGAACGTTTCTGGTTGACACGGGCCCCGCGCCCTACGACATGGTCCGGTAATGTCTCGCTCTGCTCTCCTCCCGCGCACCGCTCCCTTCGGGGACGGCGAGCGCGCCAGCCTCGATGCCGTCCTCGTCAACGCGAGCCCGGTCCAACGCGCATGGCTGGCGGGCTTCCTCGCCGGGCTCGACGCCGCCGGGGGTCAGGCCCAGGCGGCGCCCGCCCAGGCCCCCAAGGCCAGCGAGCCGCTGACCGTGATCTACGCGAGCGAGTCGGGGAACAGCGAAAAGCTCGCGGGCGACGTCGCCAAGCTCGCCCGGAAGCAGGGCTTCAGGCCGAAGGTGGTGGATTTCGCCGACCTCGACCTCGCGACCTTGCCGAAGGCCGGCAAGCTCATCGCCATCGCCGCCACCTGGGGCGAGGGCGAGCCCCCGGCCCGCGCCGTGCGGGCCTATGGCGAGCTGATGGGTGAGGGCGCCCCGCGCCTGGAGGGCGTCGAATTCGCGGTGCTCTCCCTGGGCGACACGTCCTACGCGGAGTTCTGCGCCATCGGGAAGGCGCTCGACGCGCGGTTCGAGGCGCTGGGCGGCAAGCGTGCCGCCGAGCGGGCCGATCTCGACCTCGATTTCGAGACGCCGGCCGCCGACTGGATCAAGGGCACCCTCAAGGCGCTGGCCCCGGCCGCCGCCCCCGACAACGTCGTGGCCGTGGATTTCGCCCGCGCGGGCGGGGACGGGGATGAGGATGCCGAGCCGAGCCGCGACCCGGTCGTGGTCGAGGTGGTCGAGCACGTGAACCTCAACTCCTCGCGCTCCGACAAGGAGACGATCCACCTCGCGCTGGCCTTCGAGGACGGGGCGCCGGCCTACGAGCCGGGCGATTCCCTGGAGATCTACCCCGAGAACGACCCGCAGCTGGTGGACGAGATCCTGTCCGCCACGGGCCTCTCGGGCGACGAGGCCCTGCGCAAGGCGCTGCTCGCCGAGCGCGACATCACCACGCTGTCTGCCGCGACGATCGAGCGCTTCGCCAAGGCGACGGGCTCGGAGGACGCCAAGGCCTTCGTGGAGAGCGGCGAGGTCCGCGCCTGGCTCGAGGGCCGCAACCTCATCGACCTGATCGAGCGCTTCCCGGCCAAGCTCACCGCCGAGCATCTCGGCAGCATCACCCGGCCGCTGCCGCCGCGGGCCTATTCCATCGCCTCCTCCCGCAAGGAGGTCGGCGACGAGGTCCACCTCGCCATCGCCGCCGTGCGCTACCAGACCTTCGGCCGCAAGCGCTCCGGCGTGGCCTCGGTCCACGTCGCCGACCGGATCCGCGACGGCGCCAAGCTGCGGGTGCGGCTGAAGCCGAACAAGCATTTCCGCCTGCCCGCCGACCCGGCCACCGACATCATCATGGTCGGCCCCGGCACCGGCGTCGCCCCGTTCCGCGCCTTCGTGCAGGAGCGCCGCGCCACGGAGGCCCCCGGCCGCTCCTGGCTGTTCTTCGGGGATCGCCACTTCACCCACGACTTCCTCTACCAGCTCGAATGGCAGGAGGCCCTGGAGGACAAGTCGCTCACCAAGATCGACGTGGCCTTCTCGCGGGACCAGCCGGAGAAGATCTACGTCCAGAACCGGATCGACCAGCACGCCGCCGAACTGGTGGAATGGCTGGACGGGGGCGCCCACTTCTACGTCTGCGGCGATGCCAAGCAGATGGCCAAGGATGTCCGCGCCGCGGTGGTGCGGGCCTTCGAGACCGTGAAGGGCCTCTCCGCCGCCGACGCCGAGGCGCATGTCGCCGGGCTGGAGCGGGCCAGGAAGTACCAGCAGGACGTTTACTGAGCAGGACCGACCGTCCCCCCGCGACCGTCGTCCGACCCGCGCCCTCATCCTGAGGTGCCCGCGCCAGCGGGCCTCGAAGGAGACTTCCAGGGGTCGCGCGAAAGCTGGAGCCCTCCTTCGAGGCCTCCGCTTCGCTGCGGCACCTCAGGATGAGGGGGGTGGATCGGACAGAGGCTGCCGCCAGACCAGACCGAGACCGCCATGACCGACACCAAGTCGCCCGACGCCCCGTCCCCCGCCGCCAAGCGCGTCTACGAGACCCCGCCGACCTCGCGCCCGATCACCGAGGCCGAGGCCGCGCGGGAGGCGAAGCTCGCCGCCAACGAGCACATCAAGATCGCCAGCGGCTACCTGCGCGGCACCCTCGCGGACGGGCTCCTGGCCCATGCCACGGGGGCCATCTCCGAGGATGACGGGCAGCTCGTGAAGTTCCACGGGATGTACCTGCAGGACGACCGCGACCTGCGCCCCGAGCGGACCAAGAAGAAGCTCGAAAAGGCCTACGGCTTCATGATCCGCCTGCGCATCTCGGGCGGCGTGGTGACGCCCCAGCAATGGCTGGTGCTCGACGACATCGCCCGCACCTATGGCGGCGACGCGATGCGCGCGACGACGCGGCAGACCTTCCAGTTCCACGGCATCATCAAGTCGAACCTGAAGCGGACCATGGCCGCCATCGACGCGGCCCTGCTCGACACCATCGCCGCCTGCGGCGACGTGAACCGCAACGTCATGGCCTCGACCAACCCGGCCCAGGCGAAGGCGCATGCCGCCGCCTACCAGCTCGCCAAGGACATCTCCAACTCCCTGCTGCCGCGCACCCGGGCGTGGCGGGAGATCTGGCTCGACGGCGAGCGCGTGGTCGGCGGCGAGGACGAGGTGCAGGAGGTCGAGCCGATCTACGGCAAGACCTACCTGCCCCGGAAGTTCAAGACCGTGATCGCCGTGCCGCCCTCGAACGAGGTCGACGTCTTCGCCCACGATCTCGGCTTCATCGCGATCCTCGACAAGAAGAACGCCGTCACCGGCTGGAACATCACGGTGGGCGGCGGCATGGGCATGACCCACGGCGAGCCGGACACCTTCCCCCGCACCGCCGACGTGATGGGCTTCTGCAAGGCGCAGGACGCCCTGCGCTACGCCGAGGCGGTGATGACCGTCCAGCGGGACTGGGGCAACCGCAAGAACCGCAAGAACGCCCGCCTCAAGTACACGATCGAGCGCTACGGCCTCGACGCCTTCCGGGCCGAGGTCGAGGCGCGGGCGGGCCAGAAGCTCGAGGCCCCGAAGCCGTTCGAATTCACCAGCAACGGCGACCGCTTCGGCTGGACCGAGGGCGACGACGGGCGCCACCACCTGACGCTCTACGTCCCCTCGGGCCGGATCAAGGACATCGAGAACGGGGCGCAGTTCCTCTCCGGCCTGCGCCGGATCGCCGAGGTGCACAAGGGCGACTTCCGCCTGACCGCCAACCAGAACGTCATCATCGCCAACGTGCCGGAGGCCCAGCGCGCGGCCATCGAGGCGCTGGTCGACGAGTACGGGCTGACGAAGGGGGCGGGCGCGCTCCGGCGCAACTCCATCGCCTGCGTCGCCATGCCGACCTGCGGGCTGGCGCTGGCCGAGAGCGAGCGCTTCCTGCCGAGCCTGATGGACGACCTGGAGGCGAGCCTCGCCAAGCACGGGCTGCAGGACGAGGAGATCACCATCCGCTCGACCGGCTGCCCCAACGGTTGCGCCCGGCCCTTCATCGCCGAGATCGGCCTCGTGGGCCGGGGCCCCGAGCGCTACCACCTCTATCTCGGCGCGGCCTTCGACGGCTCGCGGCTGAGCAAGCTCTACCGCGAGGACGCCTCGCCCTCCGAGGTGGTCTCGACGCTGGATCCGCTCTTCGCCGAATTCGCGACGGCCAAGCAGGCCGGGGAGCATTTCGGCGATTACCTGATCCGCGCCGGCCACGTGGCCAAGACGACCAACGGGCCGGACTTCCACGAGCGGATCGGCGCGCTCAAGTAGGCGCGCCGCTCACTCGGCGGGGGCGGCCACCTGTGCCTTGGCCGCCCTGCGCTGGCGCGACTGCGCCGCGAGGTCGGAGAAGCCCGCGTCGAACCGCTCGTACAGGCGGCTGACGAGGCCGAGGGCGAAGTCGAGGGTGGCCCCGAACAGGGTCACGACCCCGATGAACGCCGCCATGGCGAGACGCCACGCGCCGGCGATGACGCGACCGATCCAGTGAAACAGGGCCATGACGTGCTTTCGTGCGAGGGGCTGTCGGACGGTTCGTCCGTTGCGCCGCACACATAGGCCCGCGCCAGCGGCCGGGGACGCGACCGAAAGCGGCGGTGGGCGCCGGGAACTTCACGCTCAGAGCGGATAGGCCGTGATCAGGCGCCAGCCATCCGCTTCGCCCTGCCAGACGATCCGAATCCGTGGCCGGCGTCCGTCGGGCGCCTCGATCGGCCCCTCGACCACGAGCCGGCGCCGGTCACCGATTTCGAGCTCGCGGGTACGGCTCTCATCGGCCTGCTGCACCGCGACGATGGCCCGCGCAAAGACGGTGGGCGCGCCGGGATCGAAGCCGAAGGACAGGAAGAATCGCGCCTTCGAACCGCCCTTGGGGTGATCCACGTTGAGCAGGTAATCGACGATCTTGGCGCTTGGAATCTCGAAGGTCGGATTCCCGGCTTCGTCGCTCACGGCACCGCGCGACCAGTCCTGACGAGGTCGGCCGCCTCGACCGTCGCCAAGGCGCCCATCGGCTCGGGGAACTCGATCTCGTAGGCCTCGCCGCCGTTCCAGACCGCGACGACCGTCCCCTCCGCGCCGGCCCGAATCGTGGCACCGTCCAGGGTGATGACGTCCACGAGAACGCGCACGTCATCCAGCTCCCGAAGGGCGGCGGCGGGCTCTTCCTTCCGAACGTGATAGACGAGTTCGATCGGCATCGGAACAGGATCGCCGGAAACCCCATGGTCCGCAAGGGAGCGGCGCGGATCAACCGCCCCCGTTCCGCGTTCCGCCTTCGCAGTGCAGCGGAGACGGGTATGCGGGCGAAGCGGGTGGTCGGGCGCAAGGTGCGCTACGCGGTGGTGGGCGGCGGCTGGATCTCGCAGGCCGCCTTCATGCCGGGGGTGGCGCAGACCGGCAATTCCGAGATGACGGCCATCGTCACGGGCGACCCGCAGAAGGCGGACGCCCTGGCCAAGACCTACGGCCTCACCGCCTTCACCTACGATCGCTACAAGGAGGCGCTGGCCTCCGACCTGTTCGACGCCGTCTACCTCGCCCTGCCCAACGGCATGCACCGGGACTACGCCGTGCCGGCGCTGGAGGCCGGGTGCCACGTGCTCCTCGAAAAGCCGATGGCGGTGAGCGTCGCGGAATGCGAGGCGATCAACGCGGCGGCGAAGGCCTCGGGCGCCAAGCTGATGCTCGCCTACCGCCTGCATTTCGAGCCGGGAACGCTCGATGCCATCGCCCGCGTCCGGGCCGGGGCCATCGGCGAGCCGCGCATGTTCACCGCGACCTTCGGCCAGACGGTCAGCGCCGGCAATCACCGGGCGAAGCAGGGCTTCTGGGCCGGGCCGGTGCCCGACATGGGCACCTACCCGATCAACGCCGCGCGCAACCTGTTCGGGGAGGAGCCGGTGGAGGTCTCGGCCCTCGGCAGCCGCCGGCCGGACAGCCCCTACGCCTTCGACGGCACCGTCGCCGTCACCCTGCGCTTCCCCAGCGGGCGGCTCGCGCAGTTCACGATCTCCTACGAGACCGAGGGCGTCGATGCCTACAGGATCACCGGCACGGAGGGCGACCTGCACATGCAGCCGGGCTTCCTGTTCGGCACCGGCCTGGAAGCCGCCCTCACGCGGGGCGGGGAGACGGAACGCCTGACCTACCCGAGCGTCGACCAGTTCGGCGGGCAGACCCGCTACTTCTCGGAGTGCATCCTGAACGACCGGGCCCCCGAGCCGGACGGCGAGGAGGGCCTGTGCGACCTGCGGGTGCTCGAAGCCGTCGAGCGGGCGCTGGCCACCGGCCGGACCCAGAGCCTCGCCCCGATGAGCCGCAGCCGGCGGCCCGAGCCGTCGCAGGCGACGGACCTGCCGGCGGTCGAGCCGCCGGACATGGTGAACGCCGCCCGGCCCGACGCCTGACCCCGACAAACATCCGCAACAATGCGTCGCATGTGGAGAACCAATTAAAAGCGAGACAGTTGTATTTGCGAGACAACGAAATCGTCACCTCCGCCGCGCCACGCGCGCGTCCCGGAGGGTCGAGGGGAGGGAATCATGGCCAAGCACGATATCCTGGGTTTCTTCGAGCACCGCCGTGACGGCGCCTGGGTGTGCGTGAGGCCGTTCACCCTCACCACGCCGAATGCCAGCGTCGACATCCGCCAGGGCATGCGCTTCGATTACGGCAAGCGGATCGGCGGCCTGGACCTCGCCGAGTACCTGGAGCGGCTGGGCTCGCAATTCGGCTCCTGAGGCAAACCGAGGGCGCGGCGCGGGGATGCGATGACCGGCTTTGACGGTCTCCCCGGCCCGCCCTACTAGGGGTCATGCAACCCGACGAGCCCCTGCAGAATGTGGCGGAGGACAGCGCGCCGACCACGCGCTGCCGCATCATGGCGACCGCCAACACGTTCTTCCACGAGATCGGCTACCAGAAGACCACCGTCGCGGACATCGCGCGGGCCCTAAAGATGAGCCCGGCGAACGTGTATCGCTTCTTCGATTCGAAGAAGGCGATCAACGAGGCGGTACTGGAGCGCCTGATCGGCGAAGTTGAGGCCCTGCTCGCGGGCATCGCGAACCGCCCCGGCCTCTCGCCCACGGCGCGGCTCGTCAGCGCCATCGAGGCCCTGCACCGCTACAGCATGGATCGCTACGAGCGCTATCCCCGCATCCACGAGATGGTGGAGGCGGCGATGGGCGAGAGCTGGGAGGTCTGCCGGCACCATCTGGCGGGCGTCACCGGGGTGCTGGAGCGCATCATCCGCGAGGGGGTGCGGACCGGGGAGTTCGAGACCCCCGACCCCGCCGTCGCGGCCGGGTGCATCCACGTCGCCATCGCGCGCTACACCCACCCCCTCCTCGTCTGCCAGCCGATCCTTCCGCCGGTACCGCCCCTCGACGCGATGATCGGCTTCCTCCTGCGGGGGCTGGCGCCGGCCCGCGCCTATTCCGAGGCGGGCGTCGAGGGGGGGGCCGGCTCCGAGGCCGAGGGCTGCGCGCCCTCGTAGCCCTCGATCACGAGGATCTCGGCCTCGACGCCGCCGCGCTGCTTGGCCTTGGCCTCCTGGTAGAGGTCCGAGTTCCAGCAGGCGAGGGCGTCCTCGTAGGTCGGGAACTCGATGACGACGTTGCGGCTGCGGGCCTGCCCCATCACCGCCTCGTAGCGGCCACCCCGGATCAGGAAGCGCCCGCCGAACTTGGCGAAGGCCACGCCGTTGGCCGCCACGTACTCCTTGTACGCCTCGGCATCGCGGACATCGATCCGCGCGATCCAATAGCCCTTGGTCATCCCTGATCCTCTCATGCCATCTCGGCGACGATGGCCTGGGCCACCGCCCTGGGGTCGGCGGCGCCGGTGATCGGCCGTCCGACGACCACATGGTCGATTCCCGCCCGGCGCGCGTCGCCCGGCGTCATCACCCGCTTCTGGTCCCCCGCGTCGGCGCCCGCCGGGCGGATGCCGGGGGTGACGATCAGGCGGTCAGGCCCGACGATGGCGCGCACGCCGACCGCCTCCGCCGCCGAGCAGACGAGCCCGTCGATGCCGATCTCGGCGGCCTGGGCGGCGCGCTTGGCGACGAGTTCCGCCACGGGCAGGGCATAGCCCGCCTCGGCCGCGTCCGCGTCGTCGTAGGAGGTGAGCACCGTGACGGCGAGGATCTTCAGGCCCTCGCCCCGGCCCTTCACCGCCGCCCGCATGGTCTGCGGGTAGGCGTGGACCGTCAGGAAGGTCGCGCCGATGCCTGAGACCGCGCGCACCCCCTCCTCGATGGTGTTGCCGATGTCGTGCAGCTTGAGGTCGAGGAAGACCTTGCTGCCCCGCGCGACGAGGCGCTCGGCCAGCGCCAGCCCGCCCGCATAGGCCAGCCGGTAGCCGATCTTGTAGAAGGTCGCCGCGTCGCCCAGGCGGTCGATCAGCGCCTCTGCTTCCGGCACGCCCGGAACGTCCAGGGCGACGATGAGGCGGTCTCGCGGGTCGGTCACGGTCATCGGGGTCACGGTCATGGGGGCACCGATCACGGGGGCGGGCGGGCTGTCAATGCGCGCCGCCGGGCCAGGGGAAACGGATGTTCCCGTCCCGCAATCCCGCCAGCACCACCTCGACCCCGCCGGACTTGACCATCCATTCGAGGCGGTGGTCGCGGTATTCCCGGCGCCGCCCGCCGGTCGTGTAGAGGTCGGAGGCGGCGGCCATCTTCGCGGCGGCCGCGTCGAACTCCGCGAAGGTTTTCGCGACCGAGGGGCGCTCGCGCACCCGTGCGTGCCACTGGGCGAGCAGGCTGCCGGCCTCCGGGCCGAGGCCGTAATGGACCGAGCGGTTGACCATCGGCGCCACGGCCGCATCCGCCCAGCCGAAACGCGCCCCGCCGAACCATTCGGCCGTCCCGAGGCGCCCGGCCAGCCATGCCTGCAGCACCCGCGTCTGCGCGGCGGCCTGGGCGCGCAGATGCGCGGCGAGGTCGCCATCCGCCCTGCGGAACCACAGGATCTCGCCGAAGCCCCAGTTCACGGCCTCGTATTGCGTGTCGCAGACCTCCTCGGTGATCCGGGCGAAGGCGCGCCCGGCCGGCTCGCGGGGCAGGAGGGGCGGATCGGGAAAGCGTTCCTCGACGTATTCGAGGATCACGGTCGATTCGAAGAGCGTCACGTCGCCATCGACGAGCACCGGCACCTCGGTGCGCGGGTTGGCGGCGGCGAAGGGGCCGTCCTGGCTGCCGGTGCCGAAGCTCTCCGGCAGTTCGGCGGTGAAGGCCACGCCCTTCTCGCGCAGGGCGATCTTGACCTTCTGCGCATAGGACGAGAGCGGGTGCTCGTAGAGCAGCATGGGCGTCTCCGGGTTCGCGCGGGATAGATGACGCGCGACGCTCACGCGGCCAGCACCCGCGCCACCTCGTCCCGCAGGACCGGCAGCAATTCGGCCTCGAACCACGGCTCGCGCTTGAGCCAGCCGTTGTTGCGCCAGGACGGGTGGGGCAGGGGGAGGACGCGCGGGCGGCGGGGCTCGTCGAGGATCGCGCGCCAGCGGCGGACGGTGCCGGTGAGGCCGCCCTCCAGCTTCCCGAGATGCCACGCCTGCGCGTAGGAGCCGATCACGAGGATCAGGTCGAGGTTCGGCAGGCCGGCGAACAGCTCCTCCCGCCAGCGCTCGGCGCATTCCCGGCGGGGCGGCTTGTCGCCGCCCTTGGCGTCGAGGCCGGGAAAGCACGAGCCCATCGGCACGATGGCGATGTTGTCCGGGTTGTAGAATTGCGCCTCGTCCAGGCCGAGCCAGGAGCGCAGGCGCACGCCCGAGGGGTCCATGAACGGCATGCCGGTGCGGTGGGCGCGGGTGCCCGGCGCTTGGCTTGCCACGCAGAGCCGCGCGCCGGTCGAGCCCTGGATGATCGGCCGGGGCTCCTGCGGCAGGGGCGGCCCATAGACCGGGCTCTCGCGGCAGAGGCGGCAGGCGCGCAACCGCGCGGCGGTGTCTTCGAAGGGCGGCATCCGGCGGATATAGGGCCCCCGGCGACAGCCCATAAAGAAACGGCGCGGGTCGCGCCGCGCCGTTTGAGTGGGGTCTCGTGCCTTGGGGGAAGGCGAGTTCGGTCTACGCCCACCCACGCTGAAATATTGTGCGTTTCCTCACGCGCCCTTCGTGCCCGACAGGTCGAGGGGCAGGGACCGCAGCCGCTGCCCCGTCGCCGCGAACACCGCGTTGGCGATGGCCGGCGCGAGGACCGGCACGCCGGGCTCGCCGATGCCGGTCGGCGCGGTTGTGCTCGACACGATGTGGACCTCGACCTTCGGCATCTCGCTGATCCGGGTCGGCTCGTAGGCGTCGAAATTCGCCTCCTGCACCTGTCCGTCCTTCAGGGTGATGCGGTTGCGCAGCACGGAGGACAGGGCGAAACCCACCGCGCCCTCGACCTGGGCGCGGATCACGTCCGGGTTGACGGCGACGCCGACATCGACGGCGGCGACGATGCGCTCGACCTTCACGCGGCCCTCGGCGGCGCTCACCTGCGCCACCATGGCGACGTAGGAGCCGAAGGATTCGTGCACGGCGACGCCGAGCCCGCTGCCCTTCTCTTGCGCGGCGCCCCAGCCGGCCTTGTCGGCGGCGAGCCGCAGGACGCCCGCGAGGCGCGGCGCGTTGGCGAGCAGCCCGAGCCGGTAGGCGACGGGATCGGCGCCTGCCGCATGGGCGAGGTCGTCGATCATCACCTCCATGACATGGGCGGTGTGGCTGTGGCCGACGGAGCGCCACCACAGGACCGGCACGCCCTCGCGGCCGTTATGGACGCCGAAGCGGTAGGCAGCGAGCGCGTAGGGCGTGTCCGAGGCGCCCTCGACGGTGGTGGCGTCGATGCCGTCCTTGACGATCATCGCCTCGAAGGGCGAGCCGATCATGATCGACTTGCCGACCATCACATGGTCCCAGCCGACGATGGCGCCCTTGGCGTCGAGGCCGGCGCGGACCTTGTGGAACACGCTCGGGCGGTAGTAGCCGCCGGTCATGTCGTCCTCGCGGGTCCAGACGAGGTGGACCGGCGCCGCCTCGCCGCTCGCCTTGAACACGGCGGCGGTCTCGGCGGCGTAATCGGCCGTGGGGGTCGCCCGGCGGCCGAAGGAGCCGCCGGCCCAGGTCGTGTGCAGGCGGACCTTGTCCGGCGTCACGCCGAGCAGGGCGGCCATGGTCGCCTGTTCGACGGTCTGGAACTGGAAGCCGGCATAGACGTCGTAGCTGCCGTCCTTCGCCTTCTCGATCGTGGCGTTCAGGGGCTCCATTGCCGCGTGGGCGAGGTAGGGGAAGGTGAACTCGGCCTCGATCACCTTGGCCGCGCCCTTCAGGGCCGCCTCCGGCTCGCCGCGCTTCGAGGCGGTGAGGCCGGGCGCCTTGGCCTTCTCCCGGTACTCGGCGAGGATCGCGTCCGACGAGCGCGTCTCGGCGGCGGACTCGTCCCACGTGACCTTCAGCGCCTTGCGGCCCTGCATGGCGGACCACGTGTCCTTCGCGATCACCGCCACGCCGGAGGGCACCTGCACCACGTCGAGCACGCCCGGCACCTTGCGGGTCTCGGCCGCGTCGAAGCCCTTCACGGTGCCGCCGAAGCAGGGGGCGCGGGCGATCACCGCCGTCACCTGGCCCGGCCGGCGGATGTCGAGGGCGTAGACGGCCGAGCCGTCGGTCTTGGCCGTGGAATCGAGGCGGGACACCGGCTTCCCGATGAGCGTCCACTCGTTCGGGTCCTTGAGCCGGGGCTCGGCCGGGACGGGGAGGGTGGCGGCGGAGGCCGCCAGCTCGCCGAACCGCGCCTGCCGGTTCGAGGCGGCGTGGCGCACGATGCCGTCCGCCACGGTGATCTCGGCCACCGGCACCCGCCACTGGAAGGAGGCGGCGGCCACCAGCATCTCGCGGGCGGCGGCGCCGGCCTTGCGCAGCTGCACCCAGGAATTGGCCACCGCCGTCGAGCCGCCGGTGCCCTGGATCGGGCCCATCAGCAGGTTGGCGTAGCGGGCGGCGTCGGCGGGGGCGAACTCGGTACGCACCCGCGACCAGTCGGCGCCGAGCTCGTCCGCGAGGATGGTGGCGAGCCCGGTCGTGTTCCCCTGGCCCATGTCGAGGTGCTTGATCACCACGGTCACGGTGTCGTCGGCGCCGATGCGCACGAAGGCGTTCGGGTCGGCCTTGATGCCGGCGGGGTCGAGCCCGGCGGCGCGGGCCGGGCCGGCATCGAGCCGGAAGGCCACGACGATGGCCCCCGCCCCGGCGAGGAAGCCCCGCCGGCTCGGACGGGGGGAGGGCAGGGTCTGAATCGGCCGACGGACGTTCAGCATGGCGGCGATGCTCCGGTCAGGACCGTGAAGGGAGGCGGCTTCGCAGGGCGGCGGAGCGGTCAGGCGAGGGAGCGCGCGGCCTCGTGGATCGCCGCGCGGATGCGCTGGTAGGTGCCGCAGCGGCAGATGTTGCCGTCCATGGCGCCGTCGATGTCGGCATCGGTCGGGCGGACGTTGCTCGACAGGAGGCCGATGGCGGACATGATCTGCCCGGATTGGCAATAGCCGCACTGGACCACGTCGAGCTTGCGCCACGCGGCCTGCACGGCCTGCGCGACGCGGCCCGAGACGCCCTCGATCGTGGCGACCTGCTGCCCCGCGCCGACATCGCCGAGGCGGGTCTGGCAGGCGCGGACGGGCTGCCCGTCGAGATGCACCGTGCAGGCGCCGCACTGGCCGATGCCGCAGCCATACTTGGTGCCGGTCATCGTCAGGTGGTCGCGCAGCACCCAGAGGAGCGGCGTGTCCGGATCGGCATCGACCGCATGCGGCACGCCGTTGATCGTGATCTGGGGCATGACGGACTTCGGAATGCGGGGGGACCGAATCCGGCCCGTGGCGCCAGCATTGCGCGCGGGAGTGCCCCTCGGGCTGTGCGCCAGCGCACACAAACCTGCGGTAAATGGGACAGCCCCGCGATTGCATTCGATTGGACGGATTCCGGCAGCCGCTTCTTAAGAGTTTGGCGACATCCTGGCTGTCTCTCGTCAATAGATCCCGAATAGCCCGGTTAACCTGCAGCGCATGTCCGATCTCACCGTCGAGATGGTCCAGCGCGGGCGTGGTCCCTCGACGGAGGAGGCCGCCCGGCGCCTCGGGGTCGCCCGCGACATCCGCTCGGCGCGGGAGCGGCTGACCTCGCGCACCGGGCTGGAGCGCGCCTTCGACCAGGAATTGCTGCGCCACTACGCCCAGTACCGGGCCGGCTCCGGCATCGCCCTGGGGTTGTTCGCCGTCGCCCTGGCGGGGGCGGCGACCTTCTGGGTGCCCCTGGTGATCGCCGCCGCCTGGGCGCTGTGCGTGTTCCTGATGATCACGCTCAACTCGATGATGAGCCGCGCCTTCCTCGCGACGGAGCCGGAGCATATCGACCTCGGCCGCTGGCGCCGCCGCTTCGTGATCGGCGAGGTGCTGCAGAGCCTGTGCTGGTCGGGGATGGTGGCGCTGGGCGGCACGGGGGGCTGGACCTTCGCCCTGTTCGCCCTCGTCATCGCCTCGGCGGTCACGACCATGCTCGCGGCGACCGTGCCGGTGGCGGCGGTGGCGGCCCTGCTGCCGCTCTCGATCGCCACCGTCTCGCTCACGGCCTTCTCCAGCGGCATGGACGCTCTGGCGCTGGTGGCCATGGCCGGGGGCACGCAGATCTTCTTCCTCGGCCTGTCCCGGCGCCTCTACGCCTCGACGGTGGGCGCCCTGCTTTCCCGCGCCGAGAAGGACGCGGTGTTCGGCGAACTGGAGCAGGCCAAGGCCAATTCCGACGAGGCCCGCCGCCGGGCCGAGGAGGCGAACCTCGCCAAGTCGCGCTTCCTCGCCACGATGAGCCATGAGCTGCGCACGCCGCTCAACGCCATCCTCGGCTTCTCGGAGGTGATGAAGAACGAGGTGTTCGGCCAGCACGTGGCGCCGGCCTACCGCGAATATTCGAACGACATCCACGACAGCGGGATGCACCTGCTCAACCTCATCAACGAGATCCTCGACCTCTCGCGCATCGAGGCCGGGCGCTACGAACTGAACGAGGAGCCGGTGCTGCTCGCGAGCGTCGTGGAGGAGTGCCGCCACATGATGGCGCTCCGGGCCAAGGCGAAGGGCCAGACCGTCCACGACATGGTCGACATGACCCTGCCGCGCCTCTGGGCCGACGAGCGGGCGCTGCGCCAGATCGTGCTGAACCTCCTGTCCAACGCGGTGAAGTTCACGCCGCCGGGCGGCGAGATCTGGCTCAAGGTCGGCTGGACGGCGCGGGGCGGCCAGTACCTCTCCGTACGCGACAGCGGCCCCGGCATCCCCGAGGACGAGCTCGGCACGGTCATGTCCTCGTTCGGCCGGGGCGCCCTGGCGATCAAGACCGCCGAGCAGGGCTCCGGCCTCGGCCTGCCCATCGTGAAGGGCCTCGTGGAACTGCATGGCGGCCAGTTCCAGCTGGAGTCGCGCCCCCGGCAGGGCACCGAGGTGATCGTGACGCTTCCCGCCGCGCGGGTGATGGACACCCTGCCCGCCGAATCGTTCGACGAGCCGGAATTCGAGCCGGAGCCGAAGCCCAAGGCGAAATCGTCGCGGCCGGTGAGCCGCGCGGCCTGAGACAGGTCGAAGCGACTGAATTTTCAGAGTAATTATTCAGAATTTCTTTGGCCTTGCAAAATTTAGCGCACGGGCATAGGCTCGATTTGTCGGTACGTTCTTGGATGTTTTGGGCCGTATTTCCTTCGCAGGGCGGTTCTCTCACTCCTATCGTTATCGTTCGACCCGATGTTCCGTGTCCCGACGCGGGCGTTGTTTATTCCTGACCCTGCGAAGATCGAGACGTATCCATGTCTACCGGTACCGTGAAGTGGTTCAACGCGACCAAGGGCTTCGGCTTCATCCAGCCTGAGGACGGGGGCCAGGACGTGTTCGTGCACATCTCCGCCGTCGAGCGCGCCGGCCTCGGCACGCTGAACGAAGGTCAGCGCGTCTCCTACGAGCTGGAGACCGACCGTCGCAGCGGCAAGAAGGCCGCCGGCCAGCTCCGCGCCGCCTGATCCTATCCAGGATTCACGACCGAGCCGCCCCCACCGGGGCGGCTTCCTTATGTCGACCCCTACGAGGCCGCACGCGCGCGTGCCGCCCGATCCGGAGATTGCGTGAGCTTCCAGAACAGCCAAGCCCTGACCGACCGTCTCGCTGCCTCCTCGAAGGCGCGTTCGGAGACCCTGGCCCGCTTCCGGGCGCGGCCGCCGGCCGACGATCCGGCCGTGCTGGCGCGCCATTCGGCCCGCCGCGCCATCATCGATGCCCGCGAGACCCGCGCCGCCGCCCGTGAGGCCGAACGTCTCGTCGAGGTCGCCCGCGCCGCCGCCGCGGCGGAAGCCGCCCGCCTGGCGGAAGCCGAGCGCGTCGAAGCCGAGCGCGTCGCCGCCGAGGAGCGTGCCATCGCCCGGCAGGCCGAGATGAAGGCCCAGCGCGACGCCCGCTACCTCGCCCGCAAGGCCAAGGCCCAGCGTCGCGGGTGAAGGACGCGCAGGACGGGCTCAATCGCCCGTCCGCCGTGCCGCGTTCCTGTAGACCTCGTCGCGCTCGCGCTTGCCGACCGCGACGACCAGCACCACCAGTTCCCGGTCCCGCACTTCGTAGACCAGCCGGTAGCCGGCACTCCGCAGCTTGATCTTGTAGCGCTCCCTGGCGCCATGCAGTCGTGCGGACGCGACCTTCGGCGCCTGAAGCCGCTCCGCGAGCTTGGCCTTGAAGTGATCCCGCACGCTCGCATCGAGCTTGCGCCACTCCTTCAGCGCCGCGTCGAGGAAGGCGAGTTCATAGCTCATCGAGGGAGACGCGGTGGATCTCCTGCCCCTCCCGCGCGTCGGCGAGGGCGTTCAGTTCGAGATCCTCGAGACGCTCCAGAAGCTCCTCGTAGGCCCTGGCGGGGATGCAGTAGAACGCCGGCTCGTTGCGGTTGAGGATCGCGACGGGAAACCCCTCGCCGGCGGCGACGGTGCCCATCGGGTTCTTCTTCAGATCGGAGATGCTGGCGACGGTGGTGGCGTGGACGGCGTGGGGCATGACAGAGGCTCCCGTTCGTGCCCTCCATAGCACCCGGAACCGGTCGCGCCCTAGGCCAATCCGCCCATCGCCCGCACCAGCGCCCATTCCGCGTCGCTGACCGGCTGCACCGACAGCCGGGAATTGTTGACGAGGACCATGTCCTTCAGGGCCGCCTCGGCCTTGATCGCGTCGAGGGTGACGGGCACGCGCATCGGCTCGACGGCGCGGACGTCAACCATGCCGAAGCGGCCGGTCTCGTCGGTGTGGTCGGGATAGTAGGGGCGGATCACCTCCACCACGCCGACCACGGCCTTGCCCTCGTTCGAGTGGTAGAAGAACCCCCGCTCGCCCACCTGCATCGCCATCAGCTGCTTCTTGGCGAGGTGGTTGCGCACGCCGTTCCAGAACGTGCCCTCCGCGCCGGCCGCGACCTGTTGCGCCCACGACCAGGTCGCGGGCTCGGACTTGAACAACCAATACGCCATCGTCGTCTCGTCGGGGTTCCTGACGCCTCAATCCATCTCGCCCCGCAGGGGCCGGGAGAGAAGCTTGGCGACGACCGTATCCACATCGGTCTCACCCGCCACCAGCGCGGCGACCGCCTCGGCCACCGGCATCTCGACGCCCCGCGCCCGGGCGAGGCCGGTGAGCGCCGCGGCGGTGAAGGCGCCCTCCGCGAGCTTGCCGCCCGCCGCCGCCTCCGGGCTCGCCCCCGCGCCGAGGCGCTGGCCGAAGGCGAAGTTGCGCGATTGCGGCGAGCCCGCCGTGAGCACGAGGTCGCCGAGGCCCGACAGTCCCATCAGCGTCTCGGGCCGCCCGCCGAAGGCACGGGCGAAGCGCATCAGCTCGGCGAAGGCGCGGGCGATGAGGGCGGCCCGCGCGCTCTCGCCGAGCCCCCGTCCCGCGACGATCCCGCAGGCGATGGCCAGCACGTTCTTGCCCGCCCCGCCGATCTCGACGCCGCGCACGTCGTCGGTGTGGTAGAGCCGGAAGGTCGGCCCCGAGATCAGCGCCGAGAGCGAGGCCGCGAGGCCGGCATCGGCGCTAGCCAGCGTCACGGCGGTCGGCAGGCCGCGGGCCACGTCCGCCGCGAAGCTCGGGCCGGACAGCACGGCGACGGGCGTCCCGGCGGGAAGCACCTCGGCGGCGACCGCGCTCATGAAGCTGTCGCTGCCCCGCTCGATGCCCTTCGCGCAGAGGATCACCGGCCCCGCCGCCGCCAGCGGCGCGGCGAGTTGCCCGAGCACCCCGCGTACCGTCTGCGCCGGCACGACGAGGAGGGTCGCCCGCGCTCCGGCAAGGTCGTCTGCCGCCGCGGTGGCGCGGACGCCCGGATGCAGCGGCACGCCGGGCAGGTAGCGCGGGTTCTCGCGCTCGGCCTGCATCCGCGCGGCGGCCTGCGGATCGCGCAGCCAGAGGGTCACAGGATGGCCGGCGGCGGCGGCCGCGTTGGCGAGCGCCGTGCCCCAGGCCCCGCCGCCGACGACGTTGACGGATGTGCTCATGCGGTCTGCCTCAGCTTGCCCCGCCAAGCCAGCGAACGCCGGTTGAGGGCGTGGAGGTCGGCCTCGCCCGCGAGCAAAGCCTCGCCCAGCGCGATCGCGGCCTCCAGCCGGTCGGCGGGCAGGTTCGCGTGGGCCGGCGGCGCGACGTGATCGCGCCAGGCGCCGCCGCAGGCATGGTCGAGGAGAATGCGGGCGAAGCAATGATCGAGGCGGACCGGCCAGTCCCGGTGGGTCCGCGCCGCCTCCGGCAGGCGGCGCTCCACGAGGTCGCGCCACGCGGCGCGCCGGTCGGGGGCGTTCATGCCGCCGTGACCGGCGCGGGCTCGGCCGCCAGCGGCCAGCGCGGGCGGGCCGGGGCGGTGATGTCGTCCACGAGGCCGAGCCGCAGGCGCTCCAGACCGGCCCAGGCGATCATCGCGCCGTTGTCGCCGCACAGGTGCAGCGGCGGCGCGACGAAGGCGAGCCCGGCCTCCCCCGCGAGGGCGGCCAGCGCCCGCCGGATCGCGCCGTTGGCGGCGACGCCCCCCGCCGCGACCAGGGCGGTCGGCCGCCCGGCCCGGTCGGAGAAGCCGCGCAGGGCCACGCGGGTGCGGTCGATCACCACATCGACCACCGCCGCCTGGAAGCCGGCGCAGAGGTCGGCCACGTCGCGCTCGGCCAGCGGGGCGGTGCGCTCGGCCTCGATCCGCAGGGCGGTCTTGAGGCCGGAGAGGGAGAAGTCGGCCTCCCGCCGCCCGAGCATCGGCCGGGGGAGGGCGAAGCGCTCGGGATCGCCGGCCTCGGCCATGCGCTCCACCTCGGGGCCGCCGGGATAGCCGAGGCCGAGGAGCTTGGCGGCCTTGTCGAAGGCCTCGCCGATGGCGTCGTCGATGGTGCCGCCGAGGCGCACGTAATCGCC
>Ga0182229_1000080_pt1 | contig 24058 bp, 23 predicted proteins | sample G6R1MG_32_FD_129663 | JGI IMG/M metagenome (GOLD analysis project Ga0182229, IMG submission 129663) | Miscanthus phyllosphere microbial communities from Michigan, USA - G6R4_MAIN_07NOV2016_LD1 MG | ecosystem: Host-associated > Plants > Phyllosphere > Phylloplane/Leaf | place: USA: Michigan...
CTCAAGGCTCCGACCGAGGAGGGCGTCCTCGGCCAGGACCTCCAGCTCAACGGCAATTCCGGCGCGCTCAAGCTGGAACGGACCGGCACCGCGCTCAGTGCGACCGTCACCCTGCCCGGCACCAAGGTCTCGCAGCCCACCGAGAGTTGCACGGTCAAGCTCAATGCGGGCGCGCCGGTCGCCCTGACCTCCGAGGGCAAGCCCGAGGGGGTCTCGCGCTTCGAGACGGCCGCAGCGGAGTGCCCGCTGCGTTTCGAGATCCTCGACAACGCGGTGCTCGCCACGCCCACCGGCGGAAACCCGACCTGCACCTTCGCGGCCGCGGACTGCGCCACGACGCCGGCCGGACTATGGGGGCCGGCGGCCGCCAGCCTGATCCCGCGCGCGGCCGAGTTCGACACGGCCCGCGGCGTCGCCGACAAGGCGGTGCGCGACAACTACAAGGTCATGACGCAGCGCGTGCGCGGCCAGGACGTCCGCCCCGTGGTTCAGGAGCAGGCGGCGTTCTCGTCGGACCGCGAAGAGGTCTGCCGGACCTACGCGCGCGAGGGCGCCCACGGCTTCTGCCATCTGCGCTTCACCGAGGCACGGGCGCTCGGCCTCGCGACCCGGCTCGGTGCCAGCACCGCGACGCCGACGGTCACCGTCACGCCGCGCCCGCGTCGGAAACCGCCGGTCGAGGGCCTGAACCCGGATGGTACGCCGGCCGAGCCGCCGGCCTTCGCGGACCAGTAGGGCCGTTTCCCACGGGGTTCCGCGAGAGGGCGCGCCCTTTCGAATCCCCGCCCCGATCAGGCGTGACCGGCGGAGGCCGAGAGCATGGCCGGATCGATGCCGTTCATGCGAAGCGCCCGCTCGTACCGGGCCTCGACTTCGGTGTCGAAGATCAGCTCGGCATCCGCCGTGCAGGTGAGCCAGCCGTTGGCCATCAACTCGTTTTCCAGCTGGCCCGCCTGCCAACCGGCATAGCCCAGCGCCAGGACGGCGCTCGACGGTCCCGCGCCGGTGGCCAGCGCCCGCAGGATGTCGACCGTCGCGGTGAGGCAGATGCCCTCGTCGATCATCAGGGTCGACTGGTCGATGTGGAAGTCGGCGCTGTGCAGCACGAAGCCGCGCTTGGCGTCCACGGGCCCGCCCACCAGGACGGGGATGTTGCCGACGCGGTCGTCGAGGCGGATCGCGTCGTCGGCGCTGACGATGTCGAGCTGCACCAGCAGGTCCGACATGCTGAGGTCGGCGACCGGCTTGTTGACGATGATGCCCATGGCACCGTCCTCGGAATGCGCGCAGAGGTAGATCACGGAGCGCGCGAACCGCTCGTCGCCCATGCCCGGCATCGCGACGAGGAACTGTCCGTCCAGGTATCGCGTCGGATCGTCGGCGGAAGGCACGGGCGTCTGCATGGGACCATGCTACCCCCGGTGTCCCGGTTGTCCATAAGGCAATCGCGCGCGCCCCGCCTCGACAGGGTCGGACGGCGACGCTAGAGCCAGCGCGGTCAAGGGTTGGCTCGGTCGGTGCAACGACGATCCGGGCCGTGCGAGGGAGACGACGGATGACGATCCAGGTTGGCGAGCACCTTCCCCAGGCGACGTTCCGGGTCAGCGGCGCGGAGGGCCCGCAGGCGAAGACCACCGACGACCTGTTCAAGGGCCGCCGGGTCGTTCTCGTGGGCGTGCCGGGCGCCTTCACCCCGGCCTGCCACAAGAACCACCTGCCGGGCTTCGTCGCCAAGCGCGAGGAGCTTCTGGCCCGCGGCGTCGATGCGATCGCGGTCACCTCGGTCAACGACATCTTCGTACTGAACGCTTGGCAGCAGCAGAGCGGTGCCGAGGGCATCGAGTTCCTCGCCGACGGCAATGCCGAGTTCGCCAAGGCGGTCGGCCTGGAGATGGACGGCGCCGGCTTCGGCCTCGGCCCGCGCTCGCAGCGCTACGCCATGCTCGTGGACGACGGCGTGGTGCGGGTTCTCAATGTCGAGGACAGCCCATCGAAGGCCGAAATCTCCGGCGCCGAGGCCCTGCTCAAGGCCCTCTGACCGGTCCAACGACGGTGGAAGACGGAAGGCCGGGTTGATCCCCGGCCTTTTTTCGTGCCTCAGGCGGACCGGCCGTAGTCGCGGGCATCGCTCGCCGAGCGGTGGAAGCTGAGGCGCCGGTCGTATTCCAGCGGATCCTTCGGCTGGACCAGGGCGCCCGGGGGCACGTCGAGCCAATCGACGAGACGGGTCAGCATGAAGCGCATGGCCGCCCCTCGGGCCAGCGTCGGCAGGGCCTCGACCTCGGCGGTCTCCAGGGGCCGCACGGCCTCGTAGCCCTCGATCATCGCCCCCGCCCTGTCGCGGTGGAAATGCCCGTCCGCCTCGAAGCACCACGCGTTGAGGCAGATCGCGAGGTCGTAGGCGAAGGCGTCGGTGCAGGCGAAGTAGAAGTCGATCAGGCCAGACAGCTCGTCGCCGATGAAGAACACGTTGTCGGTGAAGAGGTCCGCGTGGATCACCCCGCCCGGCAGGCCGCGGGGCCACGCCGCCTCGATCTCGGCGAGGTCGGCCCGCGTGCGCCGGGCCAAGCCCGGCGACACGGAATCGGCCTGTGCCTCGGCCTGCGTGAACAGCGCACGCCACGCCTCGACGGAGAAATTGTTGGCCCGCTCCATCGGAAAATCGCGGCCCATGGCGTGCAGCCGGGCCAGCGCTCCGCCCAGCGCCCGGCAATGGTCGGCGTTCGGGCGGCGCACCGAGACGCCTTCCAGGAAGCTGACGATGACGGCGGGACGGCCGCAGAGGCGCCCGAGGCTCATCCCGGCCCGCGTCCGGATCGGCTGCGGACAGGCCAGCCCCTTGTCCGCCAGATGCTCCATGAGCGTGAGGAAAAACGGAAGATCATCCTCATTCACCCGCTTCTCGTAGAGCGTGAGGATGTAGGAGCCGCCCGTGGTGTGCAGGAAGAAATTGGTGTTCTCGACGCCCTCGGCGATGCCCTTGTAGGAGAGCAGCGAGCCGATCTCGTAGTCGGCGAGGAAGGCGGCCAGCGCCTCGTCGGAAACCTCGGTGTAGACCGCCACGAGATGCTTCGTCCGTTCGCGCACGACAAAGGGGCGCCGGCGGGCGCCCTGATGAGGGTCCGGGCCGTGTGGCCTCGGACCGAGGCTCAGGCGGCGGCTTCGCCGCGCAGTTCGCGCGGCAGCGGGAACGACATGTCCTCAATGGTCACCGAGACCTGGTCCACCGTCACGTCGTAGCGCGCGGCGAAAGCGTCGATGATCTCCTCCACCAGCACCTCGGGAGCCGAGGCGCCCGCGGTGAGGCCGAGGCGGCGGATGCCGTGGAAGGCGTCCCAGTCGATCTCCTCGGCGCGCAGCACGAGGCGAGTGATCGGGCAGCCCGAGCGCTCGGCCACCTCGCGCAGGCGCTGCGAGTTCGAGGAGTTCGAGGAGCCCACCACGATCAGCGCGTCCACCAGCGGCGCGACCTCCTTGACCGCTTCCTGGCGGTTGGTGGTGGCGTAGCAGATGTCGTCCTTGTGGGGGCCGGTGATCGAGGGGAACTTCTTCTTGAGCGCCTCGACGATGTGGTGGGTGTCGTCCACCGACAGGGTCGTCTGCGTGACCCAGGCGAGGTTGTCCCGGTTCTCCGGCTCCAGGGCGGCAATCTGCTCGAGATCCTCGACCAGGGTGATCGACCCCTGCGGAAGCTGGCCCATGGTGCCGACCACTTCCGGGTGCCCGGAATGGCCCACGAGCAGGACGTGGCGCCCGCGCTTGTGATGGATCTCGGCCTCGCGGTGGACCTTGGTCACGAGCGGGCAGGTCGCGTCGATGGTGGTGAGGCCGCGGGAGTCGGCATGGTTCGGCACGGTCTTGGCGACACCGTGCGCAGAGAAGATCACCGGCGCCTTGCCGTCCGGCACTTCGTCGAGTTCACGGACGAACACCGCCCCCTTCCGCTTCAGGCTCTCGACCACGTACTTGTTGTGGACGATCTCGTGGCGCACGTAGACGGGCGGCCCGTACAGGGCGAGCGCCCGCTCGACCACGTCGATGGCGCGCACGACGCCGGCGCAGAAGCCGCGCGGCGCGCAGAGCAGGATTTCCAGCGGAGGCTTCGTCCCGTTGGCGGGAGCCCTGTCGGAGGCGGGTGCGAGAGTCGTGATGTCGGCGCTCATGATCCGCGATGTGGAGAGTGGGAGCCGGTGCTGTCAACCGCAGCATGGGATCGGCCTGGGGTCCGAGGCGTGGCCCATAGCATATTCGATCAGCCGCGTGACCCCCGGGTGACGTATGACACCCGCTTTCGGCTCGCACGGGGGGCGCAGCCGGGCTATGGGGCGGGGTCCGCCCACCGGCGGCCGGGCGGCGCCGTCGAGGCTGTCGGGTACCCCTGGCCGGACCATCCGGGGTGACGAATCGGGGTTTCCATGGCGAGCGCCACGACCCACGCGAGCTTCCTGCCGCCCGTCCTGACCTTCCTGTCGGCGGCGGTGGTCGGCGTGCCCATCGTGCGTCTGCTCGGCCAGAGCGCGGTGCTCGGCTACCTGCTGGCCGGCGTCGTGATCGGCCCGTCCGGCTTCTCGCTGATCGCCGATCCGGAATCGGCCGCAGGCGTCGCCGAGATCGGCGTGGTGCTGCTGCTCTTCATCGTCGGGCTCGAACTGGAGGTCTCACGCCTCGTCACGATGCGGCGGGACATCTTCGGTCTCGGCGCCGCCCAGCTCTTCGCTTGCACCCTGCTGCTCGCCGGCGCGGGAGTCCTGTTCGGCCTCTCGGTCACGGCGGCCGCGGTGATCGGCATCGCGCTCGCCCTGTCGGCCACCGCCGTCGCGCTGCAATTGCTGGAGGAGCGCGGCGATCTCGGTTCCCCCTATGGCAGCCGCGCCTTCGCCGTGCTGCTGTTCCAAGACATCTCGGTGGTGGCGATCCTCGCCCTGCTGCCGCTGATGGCGTCCGCCGGCACCACGCCCGAGAGCGGCTGGCTCACCGACGCTGTGCGCTCCAGCGCCACCGCCGCGGGGGCGGTCGTCGCCGTGGTGCTGATCGGGCGCTACGGCCTCAACCCGTTCTTCCGCCTGCTCGCGGCGGCGGGTGGACGCGAGGTGATGACGGCCGCGGCCCTCCTCGTGGTGCTCGGTACCGCCCTGGTGATGGAGGAGGTCGGCCTGTCGATGGCGATGGGCGCGTTCCTGGCCGGCGTGATGCTGGCCGAATCGAACTTCCGCCATCAGCTCGAGGCCGACATCGAGCCGTTCCGCGGGATGCTGCTCGGCCTGTTCTTCATGAGTGTCGGCATGTCGATCGACGGCTCCCTCGTGCTGGCGCAGTGGCCCGCCCTGTTCGGCGCGACAGTGGCGGCCATCGCGGTCAAGGTGGTCCTCGTCGCCGTTTTGTTCCGTCTGTTCGGCTCGTCCTGGCTCGACGCGGCCCGAGGCGGCGCGGTTCTGGCGCCCGCGGGCGAGTTCGCCTTCGTGATCCTGCCGGCGTCGGGCGAACTCGGACTCACGGACCCCACAGCGACGCGCTTCGCCGTGGCGCTCGCCGCCCTGACCATGCTGGTCGGTCCCGTCGCGGCCAAGGGGCTCGACGCCGTGCTGGCCCGGCGCGGCGGGGCGCCGGAGCCTGCCCCGGACACCATCGAGACGACGGAGGCGCGCGTCCTCGTCGTCGGGTTCGGGCGCTTCGGGCAGGTGCTGACGCAGGTGCTGCTCGCCGAGGGCATCAACATCACCGTGATCGACAAGGACGTGGAGCAGATCCGCAACGCCACCCGCTTCGGCTTCCGGATCTACTACGGCGACGGCACCCGCCTCGACGTGCTGCGCGCGGCCGGCATCGGCAAGGCCGAGCTCATCTGCGTCTGCATCGACGACCCGGAGGCCGCGCTGAAGATCGTGGACGTGGTGCACGAGGAATTCGCCAACGTGCGCACCTACATCCGGGCCTACGACCGCACCCACGCCGTAGAGCTGATGAACCGGGACGTGGACTTCCAGCTGCGCGAGACCGTCGATTCCGCCCTCAGCTTCGGCCGCGCGGCGCTGGAAGGCCTGGGCGTGGCCTCCGAGTTGGCGGCGCAGCGGGTGCAGGACGTGCGAAAGCGCGACGTCGCCCGATTGGTGCTCCAGCAGGCCGGAGCGATCCCCGACGGCACCGGCTGGATGCGCGGCGCCTCGACCGAATTGCGCCCCGAACCCCTCACCGTACCGCGGCGCCCCTCGCGGGCTTTGAGCGCCGAGACCCGCGGCCTCATCGGGTCCGAGCGACAGGAATCCGCCCAGCGGACCCTCGATCCGCAGGACGCCCCGGTGAATGCCTGACACTCTTCACGTCCAGCCCGGAACCGCGGCACCCCGCGGCGGCGCCGGCCGCTTCGTCTCGGGCTCGATCCTGCGCCATGTCGTCGTGATGAGCGGCACCGGCTCGATCGGCCTGATGGCGATCTTCTTCGTCGATCTCCTCTCGCTGCTCTACGTGTCGAAGCTCGGCGATCCGGTCCTGACCGCAGGCGTCGGCTTCGCGGCGATCGTCCAGTTCTTCGCGATCTCGATCAACATCGGCCTGATGATCGCTGCGGGCGCCCTCGTCTCGCGCGCCATCGGCGCGGGCGACGAGGCGGGCGCACGCCGGATCGCGACCTCGGCGAGCCTGCACGGCCTCGTCGTCTCGGTCCTGCTCGTCGTGCTGCTGCTCGCCGTCCTCCACCCGCTGCTACGGGCGGTGGGAGCCGACGAGCACACCGTACCGATCGCCGAACGCTTCCTCTGGATCACGCTGCCCTCCAACGTCCTGATGGGACCGGGCATGCTGTTCTCGGGGCTGCTGCGGGCGGTGGGGGCGGCCCGCGAGGCGATGTACGTCACGCTGGGCGGCGCCGTGATGACCGCCTTCGTCGATCCGATCCTGATCTTCGGGTTGCAACTCGGGGTCGATGGGGCGGCCATCACCACCTGTCTCGCGCGGGCGACGTTCCTCGCCGTGGGCTGGGCGGGCGTGCGCAAGTACCGGATGCTGGCGCGCCCTCGCCTCTCGGCGGCCGTCGACGACGCGCCGCTGGTGAGCCGGATCGCGTTGCCGGCCATGCTGACCAACCTCGCGCCGGCGGTGGCCGGCGCCTTCGTCGCCCACGCGATCTCGCAGTTCGGCACGGCGGCGGTGGCGGCCAACGTCGTGACGGACCGTCTCGCCCCGGTCGCCTTCTGCGGCCTCTACGCGATGTCCGGCTCCATCGGGCCGATCCTCGGCCAGAACTGGGGTGCGCGCCGGTTCGACCGCATGCGGGGAGTGCTGCGCACCGGTGTCGGCGTCACCGCCGTCTACGTGCTGGCGGTCGGCCTGATCCTGGTGCTGGCGCGCGCCCCCCTCACCCGCCTGTTCGAGTTGCGGGGCGTCGCGGCCGACCTGTTCGCGTTCTTCTGCCTCGCGTGCGGGCCGATCTGGTTCTTCAACGGGCTGTTGTTCCTCTCGAACGCCTCGTTCAACAACCTCGGCTTTCCCATCGCCTCGACGGCCCTGAACTGGGGACGGGCGACGCTGGGCACCATGCCGCCGGCCTTGGGGGGCGCCGCCCTGTTCGGTCCGGAGGGCGTGATCGCGGGCGTCGGGGTGGGTTCCCTCGTCTTCGGCCTACTCGCGCTCATCCTGGCGTTCCGCACGGTGAGGACGCTCGAACGGCGCGCGGGGCCGCTCGAAACCGGGATCGATCCGGCGGAGACCGCGGCATCGGCGTCGACGACCTCCGGCGCGGTGGTCCGAACGCCGCGGATCGGCGCGGCGAACGGGATAAGCTGAGCGAAAATCGGACTTCGGTGCGGGCTCGACTGGTCAGTGGCGCTCCGATGCGACAGAATCGTCATTGTCCTCATGCCGGGGACCCTCGGCTTTCGGGCCTTCGCAGCGTAAGGCCGGTCGTCATGTTCAATCTGTTCGACATCCTGCAGAACCAGAGCGGCGGCCTGCAGGGGTTCGGCCATCAGTTCGGTCTGTCGCCGGAACAGACCCACCGGGCGATGGAAGCGCTGTTGCCGGCCCTCACCATCGGTCTCCAGCGCAACGCGGCTGCCGACCCGACCGGCCTGGGACGGATGTTCGGCTTCGTCGGACCGGCCGCGGCGGGGGCTGGCTACGCGACCCCGCCGACCCAGGCGGACCAGTTGCTCGGTCAGCTGTTCGGCTCTCACATGGTGGCACAGGCCGTTCTCCAGCAGGCCTCGACTGTGAGCGGGGTCGGCGCGCAGGCGTTACGGCAGATGCTGCCGGTCATGGCGGGCATGATCGTTGCCGGCATCGTCCACCTGATGCTGAACCAGCCGCAGACTGTTCCCGCCGCCGCACCCACCGCCAACAGTTCCCCGCCTTTCGGACAGGCGGCAGCCTTCTGGTCGGAGTGGGTCAACACCGTGCTCGCTCCCCCGCATGCACCTGCCGACCCGCGCCGGGCAGCTCCCTCACGGCGTGATCCGGCGCCGAAGCCGACCGCGGACAAGGTGGACACGGCCGGCCCATGGCTGCAGCTGTTCCAGACGGGAGCGGATGTTCAGGAGCAGCACGTCAAGGCCATGCAGGACATCTTCGACGCGTTCTGGACATCCGGGCGAGCCAAATCCGAAGACAAGCTCAAGGCCGACCGACCCACCGGTTCGCCGCCCAGAGTCAAACGCTGAGCCGACACGCGCCTCCCACCTCAACGTGCCGTGACGAATGCGAGACTGATCTGGTCGAACATCGTCGACATCGGCTCTCGCAGGATCTGCATGGAGCCGAACACTGCGAACGCCAGCATGACGGCGATCAGTGTGTATTCGATGGCGGTCGCGCCGCTCTCGTTCGAGACAAGCGTCACGACCTGACGAAGAATCCTATGAATCCCGGAATGTGCCACGAGCGCCTCTCAGGCAGGCGGCAATCACCCGCATCGCAAGAGGAATCGCTATCACTTCCACCTTGAGGATGGCTTAACCGCCACCCTCGTCTTTCACCGATTCTTCGCGCGGCGGGCGCTCAATCCTTGCCCGTCTCCTTGCGCAACGCGTCGATGCGCTTGGACGCCTCCGCCTTGTCGAGTTCGGGGTCGAAGGCCTTCTCGTCCTTCGCCTGCTCCGAGAGGGTCTTGAGGTAGGAGGCCTGGGCGCCGGTCATCGGCTCGCCGCCAGTGGTCCACTGGTCCGGATCCTTGATCCGATTGGACTCGTCCTTCGGGTCGATCTTGGGGTTCTCGGCCGTGTCCTGGGTCTTCGCCACGATGGTGCTCCCGCTGACAAACGTTCTTGGATTGTTCCAGTGAACGTTCCGCCGGCCCGGGGGTTCCGGACCGCCTGGCGGATTGCCGGAACCCGAGGGCGGGCCATCGTCAGGCCGCTGCGGCCCGGGGCTGCACCTCGGCGGTGTAATCGTCCATCAGCGTCTTGGTGATCGCGGCCGGCGTGAAGCGGTAGGGGCCGATCTCCGCCACCGGCGTCACCTCGGCGGCCGAGCCTGTGATGAAGCACTCGGAGAAGCCGGTCAGTTCCTCCGGGCGGATGCGGCGCTCGACCACCTCGATGCCGCGACGGTGGGCCAGCTCGATCACCGTCCGGCGGGTGATGCCGTCGAGGAAGCGGTCGGCCCGGGGCGTGTGGAGCGCCCCGTCGGCCACGAAGAACACGTTCGCGCCGGTGCACTCGGCGACGTAGTCCTCCCAGTCGAGCATCAGGGCATCGGCGTAACCCTTGTTCTCGGCCCGGTGCTTCGAGATCGTGCAGATCATATAGAGACCCGCGGCCTTCGACGTGGAGGGCGCGGTGCGCGGGTCGGGCCGGCGGTAGTCGGCGATGTCGAGGCGGATGCCCTTCATCTTGGTGGCCGGATCGAAGTAGCTCGGCCATTCCCAGGCGGCGATGGCGAGATGGATGGTGTTGGCTTGCGCGGCGACGCCCATCATCTCGGAGCCGCGCCACGCGATCGGGCGAAGGTAGGCGTCGCGCAGGCCGCTGGTCTTCAGCACGAGCGCCTTGGCCGCCTCGATCTCGTCGACCGAGTAGGGAACCTCGAAGTCGAGCAGTTGGGCCGACCGGCGCAGGCGCTCGGCGTGCTCGCGGCTCTTGAAGATCGCGCCGCCATAGGCCCGTTCGCCCTCGAACACCGAGGAACCGTAGTGCAGGCCGTGGCTGAGCACGTGAATCTTGGCCTCCCGCCACGGCACCATGGCGCCATCGAACCAGATGGTGCCCTCGCGCTCGTCGAACGGGATCACGGACATGTCGGCTTCCTTCGTCGCGGCGATCGGGGTCGGCGCCGCGGGATCGAATGCTGGGTTGGCCCCGCCGACCGCAGCGGTGGGCCGGTTGGCCGCGGGTGCTAGCAGGAGGGTTGACGGGTAGCAACGCGACTGAAATATGTCAACAACACTGACTTATCTCTGGCTGGGCCGCGACGAGCCCTTGGAGGACCCCGCCGACGTGAGCCGCATCTCGCCGACAGGCACCGGGCCGGCACCGGTCTCCCAGGACGACGTCGCCCACCCCGCGTCGCGTGGTGAGGATCGCGTGGCGAGCGACGATCTGATCGAGCTCCTGTTCTTCGCCTATCGCGATTTCGTGGGCGACCCCGACCGCATCCTGGCGGAGTACGGCTTCGGCCGGGCCCATCACCGCGTGCTGCATTTCGTGGATCGCTATCCCGGCCTCACCATCGCCGAACTCCTGGATATCCTGCGCATCACCAAGCAGAGCTTGAACCGCGTCCTCAAGGACCTGATCGAGCAGGGCTACGTGGAGCAGAAGACGGGCATCAACGACCGGCGCCAGCGCCTCCTGTTCTGCACGGGCAGGGGCCGCCGGCTGGCCTGCGATCTCAGCGGGGTCCAGACCCGCCGCATCGCCCGCGCGCTGGCCGATCCGGCGCAGGACGGACCCCGGACCGATTCCGGCACGGCCCGCATCTCCGCTCAGGATTTCCTCCTCGCAATGATCGAGCCCGACGAGCGCGCCGTCGTGCGCCGCCTGATGGCGCGGCGCGGGCGGGTGGACGCCTGATGTCCGGCGCAGTCCCGAGCCCGCGCGCGGACCTTCCGGACCACGCTCCGCATGTGCTCGTGGTCGACGACGACCGGCGCCTGCGCGACCTCCTCTCGCGTTTCCTCGGGGAGCACGGGTTTCGCGTGACCAGTGCCGCCAACGTCGAGGAAGCCCGGGCGCGAGCGCAGTGCTTCGTCTTCGACGCGCTCGTCCTCGACGTGATGATGCCGGGCGAGACCGGGTTCGACTATGCCCGTCAGGTGCGCGAGACCTCGCGGGTGCCGATCCTGATGCTGACCGCGCGCTCCAACCCGAACGATCGGATCGAAGGGCTGGAGATCGGCGCGGACGACTATCTGCCCAAGCCGTTCGAGCCGCGCGAACTGATCCTGCGCCTGAGCAACATCATCCGGCGCGGTGCCCCCGGGACGGACGCGGGGTCGCCGCCGGGGGACGAGGTCCGGTTCGGTCCCTTCGCCTTCAGGATCGACCGGGGCGAGTTGCGCCGCGAGGACGAGATGATCCGCCTGACCGAGCGGGAGCGCGAGATCCTGACCATGCTGGCCGCGGCCAAGGGCGGCAACGTGGAGCGCGAGACGCTGGCCGGCAGCGCCGCCTTCGCGGCGGAACGTACCATCGACGTCCAGATCAACCGACTGCGACGCAAGACCGAGCCGGACCCGGCGAACCCGAGCTTCCTCCAGACGGTGCGCGGGATCGGCTACCGCCTCGTGATCGACTGAATCGTGGCTGGAACCGGCACCCTCTCGCGCGTCCTGCATCGGGCGGGACGTGCCGGCCATGCCGCCGCGCAGCCGCGCAGGCTCTGGCGCCGGATCGCCCGCGCCGTCGGCAACGCCCTGCCGAAGGGGCTCTATGCCCGCTCGCTGATCATCATCATCGCCCCCGTGGTTCTGCTCCAGTCGGTGATCGCCTACACCTTCATGGAGCGCCACTGGCAGCTCGTGACGCGGCGCCTCTCGGCCGCCGTCACCGCCGACATCGCGGCCCTGATCGACATCTACGAGACCTACCCCCAGGACAAGGATGCCGAGACGCTGAGCCGGATCGCGGGGGAGAGGCTGAACCTCGACCTCGACGTCCTGAAGGGGGCCAAGCTCCCGGCGGCCGGACCGCGCCCCTTCTTCTCGATCCTCGACGAGGCCCTGTCCGACGAGATCCGCCGGCAGATCCGGCGGCCCTACTGGATCGACACGGTGGGGCGCTCGAACCTCATCGAGATCCGCGTGGCGATCCGCGACGGGGTGCTGCGCGTCACCGCCCGCCGCAGCCAGGCCTACGCCTCGAACTCGCACATCTTCCTGCTCTGGATGAGCGGGTCGTCCCTGGTGCTGCTGGCCGTGGCGATCCTGTTCCTGCGCAACCAGATCAAGCCGATCCTGCGGCTGGCGGCGGTGGCGGAGGATTTCGGCAAGGGACGCGACATCGAGTTCCGTCCCCGCGGGGCCCGCGAGGTGCGCCAGGCGGGCCAGGCCTTCATCGAGATGAAGCGTCGCATCGAGCGGGCGATGGAGCAGCGCACGACGATGCTCAACGGCGTGTCACACGACCTGCGCACCATCATCACCCGGTTCAAATTGTCGTTGGCGCTGGTGGAGCAGACCTCCGACGTCGAGGACCTGCAGCGCGACGTGGACGAGATGAGCCGGATGCTGGAGGCCTACCTCGCCTTCGCCCGCGGCGATTCGGCGGAAGCTGCCGCCGTCACCGACATGCGGGTGATGCTCGACGACCTGCGCACCGACGTGGAGCGGCACGGCGCCCATGTGGAAGCGGTGGAGATCGAGGGGCGGGCGCTCGCCACCGTCCGGCCCGACGCCTTCCGGCGCTGCCTCTTCAACCTCGCGGCCAACGCCGCCCGCTACGGCGAGACGGTGGCGATCAGCGGCAAGGCGGAGAGCCGGTTCTTCACCATCTCGATCGACGACGACGGCCCCGGCATCCCGCTCGACCGTCGCGAGGACGTGTTCAAGCCGTTCGTGCGCCTCGACGACGCCCGGCAGGATGCCGGCGGTTCGGGGCTCGGGCTCGCCATCGCCCGCGACATCGCCCGGGCGCACGGCGGCGACGTCTCGCTGCACGACAGCCCGCTCGGCGGCCTGAGGGCGACGGTGCGCGTCCCGGCCTGACCCTCACGCCCGAAAATTCGCGCCCGGGTGTCCCCCTGGTGCGAAAGCGGTGCTAAGAAGCAGAGTGCAAAACTGAGTCCGGGGCGGAGTCGTCTCGGCCAAACCGAGTGTCTCGAATGAACCCGCTGGCGCCGCTCCTCGTCCTCCTGCTCCTGCCGATCGGCGCCATCGGGGCCGTTCTGCTCACCGACACCGGCATCGAGCCGGCCCTGCTCTACGCAACCGTGAAGACCTTCGCGATCCTGTTCGTCGTCGGCGGTGCGCTCTCGTTCGCGGCGAGCCGACTTGCGGAGCGTTCCCACAACTGAGGCGGCCCGGGGCCCGGCCCGAGCCGGTCGACGGGCAGAGCCGCTGACACGAGAGGTCCGACGATGATCCGCGTCGTCCCGTCCTTCGATCGCATCGGCGAGGAGAACGCCTTCGCCGTCCTGGCGCGCGCCGGGGCGCTGGCGGCGCAAGGCCGGGATATCGTCAACCTCGGCATCGGCCAGCCGGACATGCCGACGCCCGCCCACATCGTCGAGGCCGGGATCAAGGCCCTGCGCGACGGCCACCACGGCTACACGCCGGCCGTCGGCATCCCGCCCCTGCGGGAGGCGGTGGCCCGCGATCTCCACCGACGCCACGGCGTCGAGGTCTCGCCCGACAGCGTGATGATCGTGCCGGGCGGCAAGGTCACCATGTTCATGGCGATCCTGATGTTCGGGGAGCCCGGCGCCGAGATCCTGTATCCGGACCCCGGCTTTCCGATCTACCGCTCGATGATCGAGTTCACCGGCGCGACGCCCGTGCCGGTCCCGATCCGGGAGGAGAACGGCTTCGCGTTCTCGGCGCAAGAGACGCTGGCGCTGATCACGCCGCGCACCCGCCTGCTGATCGTCAACTCGCCGGCCAACCCCACGGGGGGCGTCACGCCTAGGGCCGAGATCGACGCCCTGGTGGCGGGCCTCGCAGCCCACCCGGACGTGGCGGTGCTGTCCGACGAGATCTACGGCACCATGACCTACGACGGCGAGGCCCATCACGCGCTGCTGAGGTACGACGAGATCCGCGACCGGCTGATCTATCTCGACGGCGCCTCGAAGACCTACGCGATGACCGGCTGGCGGCTCGGCTGGTCGGTCTGGCCCAGGCCCCTCTACGACGCCGCGCGCAAGCTCGCGGTCAACGCGCATTCCTGCGTCAACGCCGCCACGCAATGGGCCGGCGTCGCGGCGCTCGACGGCCCCCAGGACTGCGTGGCCGAGATGGTGGCCGAGTTCGACCGCCGCCGCAAACTCGTGGTCGAGGGGCTGAACGCGATCCCCGACGTCTCCTGCATCACGCCGAAGGGCGCGTTCTACGCCTTCCCCGCCATCGCCGCGACCGGCTGGAAGGCCAAGGCGCTGGCCTCCGCCCTCCTCGAAGAGGCGGGTGTGGCAGTGATCGGCGGGCCCGACTTCGGCGTGCACGGCGAGGGCTACATCCGCCTGTCCTACGCGAACTCGCAGGAGAACATCGCGCGGGCGCTGGAGCGTATGCGCACCTTCCTCTCGCAGGCCCCTGCCCCCACGGCCTGAGAAGGCGGGAGCGCGGGGCGCCATGTCCCGCCGCCCCATTCACACCCCTTAAACCCGCCGCATTTACCGTGCGGAACCGATCGGTCCCGGACGCTTCCTCCCGCGTGCCGCGCGGCAGCGCGACCGGGGTTCTCGGATCGGCAGGAACGCATGGCGACGGGACGCGGACGCAGCAGCAGGACCGAGCCGACCTTCGACGCGCCCGAGGGCCGCGCGATCGATCCGGCGCGCCTCGACATGCGTCTGTCCGGGAGCGATCGCGCAGGGGGCGGCGTGGCAAAACGCGGACCGGTCACTCCAAACCGCGGCGAAGGCCGCGCGCAGACGAAGCCCTCCGCCCGGGGCGGCGGTCGCGGCGGATCGGGACGGCGGCCCAGGCGGCGGCGCGGCTCGATCCTGGGCAAGCTGGTCTATGCGGGTCTGGTGCTCGGCCTCTGGGCGGTGATCGGGCTCGCCGGGCTCATCGCCTACCATGCCTCGCAGCTGCCGCCGATCGACCAACTCAGCGTTCCGAAGCGCCCGCCCAACATCGCGATCCTGGCGAGCGACGGCTCGTTGCTCGCCAACCGCGGCGAGACCGGAGGCCGCGTCGTCTCCATCCGCGAGTTGCCGCCCTATCTCCCCCGCGCCTTCGTGGCGATCGAGGATCGGCGCTTCTACCAGCATTTCGGCGTCGATCCCGTGGGCATCGCCCGCGCCATCGGCCAGAACCTGACCCGGCGCGGCGTGGCGCAGGGCGGTTCGACCCTCACGCAGCAGCTTGCCAAGAACCTGTTCCTGACGCCCGAACGCTCGGCCTCGCGAAAGATCCAGGAAGCGATCCTCGCGCTCTGGTTGGAGCACACCTACACCAAGGACGAGATCCTCGAACTCTACCTCAACCGGGTCTATTTCGGCGCCGGCGCCTACGGCGTCGAGGCGGCGGCGCAGCGCTACTTCGGCAAGCCCGCCAAGAACGTCTCGCTGGCGGAGGCCGCGATGCTCGGCGGCCTCGTCCAGGCGCCCTCGCGGCTCGCCCCGAACCGCAACCTGCCGGCGGCCCAGGCGCGCGCCGCCCAGGTGCTGGCCGCGATGCAGGATCTCGGCTTTGCGCGTGAGCCCGACGTGAAGGTCGCGCTGGCCCAGCCGGCCCGTCCGGCGTCGAGCCGCGGCGGCGGCTCGCCGAACTACGTCGCCGATCTGGTGATGGACGTGCTCGACGACTTCCTGCCCAAGGTCGATGCCGACATCGTCGTCTCGACCACCGTGGATGCCGGCCTCCAATCCGCGGCCGAGCGGGCGATGCTCGACGAGTTGAACGCCAAGGGCGCGCGCTTCAACGTCGGCCAGGGCGCGCTGGTCTCGATGCGGCCGGACGGCGCCGTGCGCGCGTTGATCGGCGGGCGCGACTACGCCCAGAGCCAGTTCAACCGCGCCACCACGGCCAAGCGCCAGCCCGGCTCCTCGTTCAAGCCGTTCGTCTACCTCGCCGCCATCGAGCGCGGATTGACGCCCGACACCGTGCGCGACGACGCCCCCGTCAAGATCGGCACCTGGTCGCCGGAGAACTACACCCACGCCTATCGCGGGCCGGTGACGCTGCGCGATGCGCTGGCGCAATCGCTCAACACCGTGGCCGTGCGGCTCGGCCAGGAGGTCGGACCCAAGGCCGTGGTGCAGACGGCGCAGCGGCTCGGCATCTCGTCCGGCCTGCAGGCCAACGGCTCGATCGCGCTGGGCACCTCCGAGGTGACCCCGATGGAGATGGTGGGTGCCTACTGCGCCTTCGCCAACGGCGGCACCGGCGTGATCCCCTACGTGATCGCGGGCATCAAGAGCTCCGACGGCAAGCCTTTGTACAAGCGCGGCGAGGGCGGTCTCGGCCGGGTGATGTCGGCCGACGCCGACGGCATGATGAACGCCATGCTGCACGAGACCTTCGTCAGCGGCACCGCGAAGAAGGGCGACATTTCCGGATGGGACTTGGCGGGCAAGACCGGCACGAGCCAGGATTACCGGGACGCCTGGATGATCGGCTACTCGGGCTCCCTCGTGACCGGCGTCTGGCTCGGCAACGACGACGGCGAGTCCACCAAGAAGGCCACCGGCGGCTCGCTGCCCCTGGAGATCTGGAAGACCTACATGAGCGCCGCCCTCAAGGGCGAGAAGCCGGTGCCGCTGCCGAACGTCGGCCGCTGGCGCGCGCGGCCCGAGGCGACCGTCGCGCGGGCGGAGCCCAATCCGCTGGCCGAGATCATCGGCGCGATCACAGGCGAGCCGGAGCAGACCGCCTCGGCCCGGCCGAGCCAGCCCGAGCGCCGTTCGCGCGGCGGCCCGAGCCGAGACGACCGCAACTTCCTCGAGAAGCTGTTCGGGGTCGGCGACTGACGGTGCTCGCGCCCCGGAGCGGGTAAGATCCGCCTCGGAGCAAGTCTTGGCGTTCCCTGATCGAACCGATCCGAAATCGTGCCGTGATTTATCGGGGATTAACCAAACCGGCGTTGAATGGGCTTCGGTTAAGGTTGACGGTTCCCTAAACGGCAAGTTCGACCAACGGCTCGACCCCGCACCCACGGGGCGGGCGTCGGCGGGCGGCTGCGCGGGACACGCGTATCCCGAGTACAGCCCGCATGATCGACGCGCCCTCCTCAGGACGTTCCCTGCGCCGCCCACGCCGCCGGTCGCGCCCCTCGCCCGGGCGGCTGCTGATCCCGGCTGCGGCGGTGGCCCTGGTCTTCGCCGCGCTGCCCCGCGTCACCGAACCGGAGCGGGCGGCCGAGATCCCCTCCCCCGTCGCTGGAGTCACGCTACCGGAGGCGGCGCCCGCATCGTCCCACGGATGGCTGTTCGATCCGGCGCCGGCCCTGGGCCGCGGCACGCCTCGCCTGACGCGTACCGTCGCGCTGGCCGCCGCTCCGGTCGCGCCGCCCCCGGCATCGGTCGTGGTGGCACAGGCGCCGGTCGCCGCGACCACGATCCGGGGCGAGGCGCCGCCTCAGGCGATGGCGCGCACCGAGCAACTCGTCCCCCTCCCGGTGCGGCGTCCGAGCGCGTTGTACCCGGCTCCGATCTCACCTCGCCTCGCGCTGCGCCCCGTGACGCCGCGCGAGCGCCTCGCGCGCGTGGCCGATGCGGAGGCCGAGCGCTCGTTCTTCGAGACGGTGTTCGGTGCCAAGCCCGCGCCCGAACCCCAACCCGAGGCCCCGACGAGGCTGGCCTATGCCGGCGTCGACGCCGAAGCGATCACTCCGCGCCGTTCCCTCGACGCGCTGCCCGGCCCCGCTGCCGAAGGTCTCACCGCGATCTACAACATCAGCGCCCGCACCGTGACCCTGCCCAGCGGCGAGCGGTTGGAGGCCCATTCGGGCCTGGGCGCGGCCATGGACAACCCCCGCCTCGTGCATTTGCGAATGCGCGGCTCCACGCCGCCCGGCACCTACGAACTCACGGAACGCGAGGCGCTGTTCCACGGGGTGCGCGCCCTGCGGCTCACTCCCGTCGGCGGCAGCACCGCGATCCACGGCCGGGACGGCATCCTTGCCCACACCTACATGCTGGGACCGAGCGGCGCCTCGAATGGCTGCGTGGTGTTCCGAGAGTACACCCGCTTCCTCCAGGCCTATCAGCGGGGCGAGATCCGGCGTCTCGTCGTCGTGGCCGGCAACGGACAGGACGCCCTTCCCTCCATGGCCGAGCGGCTGTTCGGCCGCTCCGCGCGGTGAAGCTGCCGCCGAAACGCCGGCCGGCCCTCCGTCGGGTTCGAGGACTGACGGCTTGGCGTTTCGACCCCCCGACATGGCGCTTCGTACCGATACCGCCGCCCTGCGTGCCGTTTCGGAGCAGGGACGAACGGCTTGATCGATGCACTGGGCCCTCCATCCCCCATGGAGGTCGACGACCATGTCCCATTCGATCTTCGGCTTCGCCGCCCTGCTCGCGACGCTCACGATCCTGCTCGTGACGTGGGAGGCTCCGCGCTGGGCGATCCGGGCCTTCTGCATCTGCGCCCTGTCCGGGGCCACCGTCTTCGCCCTGTCCCGGCCCGGACCGATCACACCCGCCGTCGACGGCCCCGTGACGATCCGCACGATGGCTCCCGGTCCCGCCGTGGACGCACCATGGGACGCCCGCGACCCGCACCGTAGCGGCAGCGTCTGGTAACGGCGCGGAGCGGCAGCCCCGGCGAGCCCGGTACACCGCGGGTCGGACCTACAGCATCGGAAGGCTGCGGGGGCGCGGGCCGAGCGGGAAGGCCCGGTCGATGGCCGTGACCTCGTCCGGGCTGAAGGTGAGGGATCCCGCCTCGGCGTTGGCGCGCGCCCGTTCGACCCTGGCCGTCTTCGGAATCGCGAAGCTGCCATCGGCGCGCGTCAGGAAGGCGAGTGCCACCGCGTGGGGGCTCGTGCCATGCGTCTCGGCGATCCGGGCCAGCACCGTGCCGCCCGCGCTGGTGGATGCCGGAAAATCACCGCTGCCGAAGGGCGAGTAGGCGACCAGAGCCACGTCGTTGGCCCGACACCACGGAATGACCGCATGCTCGATCGCCCGTTCCTGAAGGTGGTACAGCACCTGATTGCAGGCGATGGCGCCGGGGCCGGCGATCGCGAGCGCGTCCTCCAGTTCCGGCACGTCGAAGTTGCTCAGGCCCCAGGACAGGATCTTGCCCGCGCTCTTCAGGTCCTCGAAGCCGCGGATCGTGTCGGCGAGCGGGTGGGACCCCGGCCAGTGCAGCAGGTAGGAATCGAGCCGGTCGGTGCGCAATCGTCTCAGCGAGGCGTCGCAGGCGGCCGCGACCCCGGCGCGGGTGGCGTGGCCCGGCACGACCTTCGAGACCAGGAACACCTCGTCGCGACGGCCGGCGATGGCCTCGGCCACGACTGCTTCGGCCCCCTCGTACATCTCGGCGGTATCGATGTGGGTCATACCGGATTCGAGCCCGGCCCGGAGTGCGGCCGCATCGTCCCGGCCGCTCGTCCGCCAAGTTCCCTGCCCGATGACGGAGACCGCCCGGCCGGTCGGTCCGAAGCTGCGCTGACGCATGACGCCTGTTCCTCCGGCAGGCACCCAGCGATGCCTACGGTGGGAGCAACGCGCGAACGGGCCTGATCGTCACGAGACGCCTCATTGGCGCCATCATGCGATCATGTCCCTGGCGGGTGCGATTCTATCCACGCCGGGGCGGGCCGCCGCGGCCGGGAGAACCGGTCGCACGGGACAACCGGAAACCGTGGCGACCGGTCGGCCCCGATCCCAAGCACGCTCGTTCGGGGGACGCGTCTGATGCCGCCGCAGCACAGGTGGTTCTGGGTTCTCATCCTGCTTGCGGCCGCAGGCGCCGGCCTGCTCTACAACCTCGTGTTCGCGGGCGGCGCCGCGCCGATGGCGGGCTTCACCTACGGGCTGTGCATGGGCGGGGCGGCGCTCGCCTTCGATCGCGGCCTCGTGCTGGCCGGCCTGCAGGCCCGCATCCGCCGACTTCCGGCGGGCCTCTACGTGCCGGCCGCCGAGTGCGCCTACGTGCTGATGATCGTGGCCGGCAACGTGCTCGGCGGCGCGCTCGTCTGGACCTTCGGCTTCACGTCCGATCCCTTCTACGAGGCGATCCGGATGACGCCCCGGGTGCTGGCCTACGCGCTCGCCGTCTCGGCGCTCCTCGTCTTCGTGATCCGCATGCGCGACCTCATCGGCGGCGAGGTCTTCGTCAACCTGCTGATCGGGCGGTATCACCGGCCGGTGGAGGAGGAGCGCATCTTCCTGTTCCTCGACGTGGTCGGCTCCACCGCCTTCGCCGAGACGCACGGCGATCTGCGCGCGCAGGAATATCTCGGCGCGATCTTCGCGACGCTCGCCGAGCCGGTACGCCGCTTCCAAGGCTCGACCGACGACTACATCGGCGACCTCGCCATGATCACGTGGCCGATGCAGCGGGGCCTGAAGGGCGCCCGCTGCGTCGCCTGCCTGTTCGCGGTGCGCGATCGGATCGAGGCGGAGGCGACGGCTTGGCAGGCCCGCTTCGGGCAGGTGCCGCGCCTGCGCGCCGCGCTGCACGGGGGATCGGTGGTGACGGCGGAAGTGGGCGTCGACCGGCACAAGATCGCGTATTTCGGGGACGCCGTGAACGTGACCTCGCGGGTCGAGTCCCTGTGCCGCCCGCTCGGCGTCGACATCCTGATCTCGGAGGACCTGCTCGCCCGCCTGCCGCATCTGCCGGAGGGCGTCAGCGCCCGTCCGCTGGGTGCCCACGCCCTGCGCGGTCGCGCGGAACGCCTCGCCGTGGCGACCCTGGAACGCACCGACCGGGACGCCCACGCCATGGCGGACCGGGCGATCACGGCCGACCCGGCTTCGGCCGCCCGGCCGCGGGCGGCGGCGGGAGGCTAGAACATCGGCTCATTGGGCGATGCCGGCTCTCGGACGATGCCGACGGGGCACACCACGATGAAACCAGCCTGCGGGATATGCTCCGAGCGATCACGTCGGCGAGAGCCAGATACCGAACACAGTTTAAGATTGCATTGCCGCGACCGAGTTCTCTAGGATCGTCCGGCCGCCGGAGCCGGCCGGCCCACGCATCCCCCCTTGCGGAGCGTCCATGCCATCGCCCGAGCCGGGCGGTCTCGCCGACCGGATCCTCGCCCTGCTGCCGACCGACGGCACCCCGGTTCTGAACCGCGTGATGCGGGTGATGCTGACCCGCGAGATGCAGACGCTGGTCAGCCAGGACACCTACTTCGCCGCTCGCGACCGGCTGTTCGAGGCCGGCAGCATCGGTCGCCGCCGCGGCCAGGGCGGTCAGATCTACCTGATGCCGGAACAGGCCGAGGCGATCCCCGAGCCTACGCCGGCCGCATCGACGGCGGCGGCTCTCGCCGAATCCTGGGCCGAGTCGGCGCTGATGCCCGCTCTGCAAAAGTACCTCGAAGGCACCTTCGCGAAAGGGCTCGATGTCGGCGACGGCTGCGCCGTCGTCCAGGACATTTCGAGGTCCGGCCCGTCACAGGGCAAGTGGACCCGCCCGGACTTCGTGTTCGTCTCGGCGATGCGCTTTCGCGTCCTGCCGGGGGTGCAGGTCGATGTCCATTCCTTCGAGCTGAAAACCGAGGCCGGCGGCACCGTCTACGCCGTGCACGAGGCCCTGGCGCAGACGCGCTACACGCATTTCGGCCATCTCGTCTGGCATCTCCCCCTCGGGTCGCGGGCGGAGACCCGGCTCGCCGAGATCGAGGCACAGTGCGACGCCCACGGCATCGGCCTGATCCGCATGGTCGACCCGAACCGGCCGGAGGAGTTCGAGATCCTGCTCGACCCGAAGCGCAAGACGACGCTGCCGGCCGTGATCGATGGGTTCCTCGAACATCGGCTGTCGGCCGAGAACCAAGCCCGGCTCGAACGGGTCGTGCGGGGGGGCGGGACGTGAGCGGCAAGCTGGTGGCCGTCGCCAACATGAAGGGCGGGGTCGGCAAGACGACGACGGTGGTGATGCTGGCCGAGACCCTGGCGGCGGACGGCCATTCGGTCCTGGTGGTCGATCTCGACCCGCAGGCGAGCGTCTCGCTCTGCATCACGGGGGACACCCACCTCGCCAAGGCGATCGGTGAGGGCAGAACCCTCGATTACTATCTCGGGCTGCGCATCGTTGATCGGAAGCGGGCGGTGCTGACGACTTTCGTTCAGCCCTTCGCTTCGACGACGACGCATCTGGGCAACCCGCTGCCCCTCTCGCTGCTGCCTTCGGCACCCGCTCTGCGCATCGTCGAGCGCGAGATCATCTCGGCCCTGACCCGCCGCCGGAAGACGCTCGACGAGATCGAGGGCGTCCTGTGGGAGATCTTCCAAGACGAATTCGATGGCCTCAGGGAGCACTTCGACTACGTGCTGTTCGACTGCGCTCCGGGCATATCACCCTTCACGGAGGTCGCCATCCGTTCCTGCGACCTCGTGATCGTGCCGACGATCCCCGACTTCCTCTCGACCTACGGTCTGCAAGCGTTCTGCCGGATGATCTGGGACAACACCGGCGAGAGCGCCCTGCCACGGCCGAAGCAACTGCCGCACGTGCTTCCGACACGGGTCCAGAAGGTCGTGCAGCAGACGCAGCGTCTCGCGCAGATGAAGACCGAGGCGGGGGCGCCGGACGCGGGCTTTCGCCTGATGAGGGCGAGGATCCCGCAGAGCGCGCAGCTCTCCGCCATGGTGTGCAGCCCCTACCAGACCTACTCGCGGAAATATGCGGACATCGTCGCCCACGAAGCCGCGATCCTGCGCCAGGAAGTCAAGGAGGTAGTCGATGGCCACTGAGATCGACGGGTTCGCGGTGTTCTCCGCGATGGCCGCCCACGCCTCACTGTTCGAAGAGGCCCGCGCCGAGGCGACGAAAGCCGCCCGCACCGTCGTGGCAAAGCAGATCAAGGCCAAAGCCCTCCCCCTCGATCACCTGAGAGGCATCCGCGCGGCCATCGGACCGGACGCGTTCGGGCTGATCGTGCAGGGGCTCAAGGATGCCGAGGTCAAGGGCCTCGCGACCCGGCTCGACAAGGACAACCCGGCCGTCAAGACCATGCCGGCAAACGACCGGCTGCGCCATCTCCTGGCGCTGGCACACGACACCGAGCCCGCCGCGAAGCCGTCGCGCCCGGCGAAAGCCGGCAAGGCGGCCAAGTCCGCAGCTCCCGCCAAGGCAGCCGGGCCGCAGCGCGGGGCGTCCGCCAGCAAGACCGAGGGCCAGCCCGAGCGGACGCTTTCCTCGGAGGCGATGGCCGCGAAGTCGCCGCGCCGCAAGTCGGCCTCCGCGGACTGATTTTCGCGTCGGGGTCTGGGCGCGACGCACGAAAAAGGGGCCGCCTTTCGGCGACCCCTCTTCGTCTCGTCGAATGATGGGGACTTAGAAGTCCATGCCACCGCCCATGCCGCCCATGCCGCCGCCGCCGGGCATGCCACCCGCCGACTCCTTCTTGGGAGAATCGGCGATCATGGCCTCGGTGGTGACGAGCAGGCCGGCGACCGAAGCCGCGTCCTGCAGGGCGGTGCGCACGACCTTGGCCGGGTCGATGATGCCCGCCTGGATCATGTCGACGTACTCTTCGGTCTGCGCGTTGAAGCCGAAGGTGATCGAGCCCGTGTTGTCGGTGATCTTGCCGACCACGATCGAGCCCTCGACGCCGGAGTTGGCGGCGATCTGGCGGATCGGGGCCTCAAGGGCCTTCAGCACGATCTTGATGCCGGCCTGCACGTCCGGGTTCTCGCTGGTCAGCGAACGGACGGCCTCGCGGGCACGGAGCAGGGCGGTGCCGCCGCCGGGGACGATGCCCTCTTCCACCGCAGCGCGGGTGGCGTTGAGCGCGTCGTCGACGCGGTCCTTCTTCTCCTTGACCTCGACCTCGGTCGCGCC
>Ga0182229_1000081_pt1 | contig 23989 bp, 19 predicted proteins | sample G6R1MG_32_FD_129663 | JGI IMG/M metagenome (GOLD analysis project Ga0182229, IMG submission 129663) | Miscanthus phyllosphere microbial communities from Michigan, USA - G6R4_MAIN_07NOV2016_LD1 MG | ecosystem: Host-associated > Plants > Phyllosphere > Phylloplane/Leaf | place: USA: Michigan...
ACCGCGGTCGCCGTGAGCTTGATCTTGGGATCGAGCATCTTCTTGGTCTCGGCGACCATCTTCCACTCTTCCTTCGTGTAGCCGTCCTCCATGAACACGTCGATGTGCGGGATGACGTTGAAGGCGATGCGCTTGGTGAACTTGCCCATGGTCACCTGACCAGCCGTGAATACGGCCCGGGTCTGGTTGAACAGCTCGTCCATGGCCTCTTTGCCGGCGCCGGAGACCGACTGGTAGGTCGAGACCACCACGCGCTTGATGGTGGCCGCCTCGTGCAGGGGCTTGAGCGCGACCACGAGTTGCGCCGTCGAACAGTTCGGGTTGGCGATGATGTTGCGCTTGGAGAATCCCGTGATCGCGTCGGCGTTCACCTCGGGCACGATCAGCGGCACGTCCGAATCGTAGCGGAAGGCGGAGGAGTTATCGATCACCACGCAGCCGGTTTCACCGATGCGGGGGCTCCACTCCTTCGAGGTCTCGCCCCCCGCCGACATCAGGCAGATGTCGGTGTCGGAGAAGTCGTGCGTGTCGAGCGCCTTCACCTTGAGGATCTTGTCGCCGAACGAGACCTCCTGCCCCTGGCTGCGGCGGGAGGCCAGCGCCACGACCTCGTCGGCCGGGAAGGCACGCTCCGCCAGGATGTCGAGGATCTCGCGGCCCACGTTGCCCGTGGCTCCGACGACGGCGACCTTGTAACCCATGTCTCACACTCCGCTGCGCGGCTCCGATCCGGCGAACCCGATCCGCACGGTCCTGCGCCGGCGTAATCCCGGGACGCCCGAGCGAGAGTCGGGCAGTCCCAAGCAAACGAGCCCGCCGCGCGGGCGGGGGGGCTCAGCCAAGGGCCCGGAGCAAGACGCCGGCCCAACTGGCCTGTCAAGGGCGGGGCCGCATCGGGGCGACGCGGCCCCCTGCTGGACGCAAGGTTTGCGTATCCGCCTCGACCGGCATCCCGTCAGAGGTGAGCGTCCTCGGCCGCCTCAAGCCGTCCCTGCTCGATCGCGGCGAGAAACGCCTGATAGTCGGCCTCGTTGCGCTCGCCATAGGCGGCGGCGAAGTCGGCCAGCGCCTCGCGCAGGCCGGCCTGGCGGTCGCGGCCGAAATAGCCGGAGATGGCGGCACCGTCCCCGGTGCGGGCATGAGCCTGGGCGAGCAACGCCCCGTAGGCCCTGGAGAAGTAGTGCAGCGGCGGCCCGGTCATGCAGGCGACTGGGATCTCGCCCTTCATGTTTTTCATTTGCCGGACGTAGAACGGGCGCTCCTCAATGCTGGTCCAGCCGAGCAACGGGTCGCCCACCGCCTGGAGCAGGCGCTGGCCGTAGATCACCCGCTCGCCCTCGTGGCTGGCGTAGGGCTCGGGCATGCCGGGCAGGTAGGGGGCGTGGGCCGGCCGCACCGCTTCCTTGACCTGCAGGAAGAGCACGTCACTGTCGGAATTGCCGCACAGCAGTGCGACGTAGGCGCGGGTGCCGACGCTGCCCACCCCTACCACCCGGTGGGCGACGTCCACGACGTAGTAGCGACTCAACATGAACCGGCGCTCGCGCGGCAGCGTCTCGGCGTAGCGCTCCAGCCCGCCGATGACCGCGAGCCGGGTCTGGTCGTCGACGCGGGTCAGGATCGGTGGCTCCTCCTTGAAGCGCCAACCGCCGTCCGTGCGGCGCTCGCCCACTCGCGCGAGCAGATCGGCGTTATCCCTGCGGCGTGCCTTCTCCACAGCCTTGCGCACCACGGCCTGCGATTCCGCGTCGATGGCAATGCCGCTGAAATCCAGGCGGTCGGCCCGCGCCACGCGGTACCAGACGTCCAGCGGGCCCTCCGGGGCCAGCTCGATCATGGTGTGCTGGTAGCCCTGTGCGGCGGCGATCACCGCTCGACGTCGTTCTTCCGGCGCCACCCCGAAGCCGCGCGCTGCCACCTCGATGCTGACGAGGAGGCGCTTGAGGTCCCATTCCCAGGGGCCGATGGTGACCTCGTCGAAGTCGTTGAGATCCAGCACGATGTCGCGTTGGGGCGTGCCGAACAGCCCGAAGTTCGAGATGTGCGCGTCGCCGTTCATCACCACCATGATGCCGCTGCGCGGGGTGCGGGCGAGGTCGCTGGCCATCACCGCCGCCGCCCCGCGCAGGAAGGCGAAGGGCGAACTCGCCATTCGCGCCACCCGCAATGGGATCAGTCGGGACTGGCGCCCCTCGTGCGTCGCGGCGATCAGGGCGATCGGATCGGGACGCCCGGCGGCGTCCGGCAGCTCCGCATGGGAGGCGTGGGGCACGTCCTGGCGCAGATCCTTGCCCACCGCGCGGCGCTTGTCCCAGGGCTCCCCGGCGCTGCGCAGGTCGATCCGCGGAAAATCCGCCAGCGGCTCCAACACCAGCGCCTCGGCGGCACGCGCCGCTTCCGTCTGCTCCATGCCGGGGAGGGGTTCGAAGCCGTCAGCGACCGCCTCGGCGGCCTCGCCGCGCGCGTCGGATGTCTGAAACGGGGCCATAAGGGCTCGACGGATCCATGTGGACGGTCCGGATCTTATGGGGGCCTCGCGCCGTCCGCGCGAGTCCACCGCGACGCGGTAGCCGGTAGGATGCCCATGCAGGAACCCCCCAGACCGGGTGGCGTTGGTGCCGGATCCCTAAAGCAGAGCTTCCGAGGTTGCCCGTGACTCACCGCATCCACCCGTTCCGCGCCGCCCTCGCGGCCTCTTTCCTGCTCGTGAGTGCGGGCATCGCTGGCGCCGAAACGCAGCCCGGCGAGATCAAGGGGCAGGGCGTCATGGAGGACACCAACAAGAGTGCCAACGACGGTTGGAGCCAAGCACCCGTGCCGCGTGAGGAATCGGCGGGCAAGAACGCCCCGAACCCCGGCGGCACCTCGACCTCGATGAACGGCAATCGCAACGTGCCGGACAGCGCCACCACCGATAACCCGAAGGAGGATCCCCAGACGCCGCTGGAGCACCGCACGGCCTCGCCCTCGGGCCACAACCCGGCCGGGCCCTCGCAGTAGCGGTCTTTCGGCGCGCGGACGGATGGCCGGGCCGCCCAAGACGTGTCGTGCACAATCCACAAACGCACGTCTGTGTCACGCGACCGCACTTGTGCGACAGGGGCATTCCATGAGAATTCCGAATTATAACAGGTTGTAACTGAGGGTCACGGGATGACGGTTCAGGTCTCAAGACGAGGCTTGCTGAAGGGCCTCGGCGCCGGGTTGGCCGGTGGGTCGCTGGGTGCGCTGGGCTTCGGCGGGCTCGAGCCGGCGATGGCGGCGTCGGTGCGGCCCTACAAGTTGGCGCAGATGCGCGAGACGCGGAACACCTGCCCGTACTGCTCGGTGGCGTGCGGCGTGATCCTGTACAGCCTCGGCGACAAGTCGAAGAACGCCCGCGCGGCCGTGATGCACGTCGAGGGCGACCCCGACCATCCGGTCAACCGCGGCACGCTGTGCCCGAAGGGGTCGAGCCTGCTCGACTTCATCCAGGCCGAGACCCGCACCAAGCACCCGATGTACCGCGCGCCCGGCACCGCCGAGTTCAAGCGCGTGTCGTGGGACTTCGCGCTCGACCGCATCGCCACGCTCCTCAAGGAGGACCGCGATCGCAACTTCATCGCCAAGCACGACGAGTTGACCGTCAACCGCTGGGTCACCACCGGCTTCCTGGCCGCCTCGGCGACCTCGTGCGAGACCGCGTGGATGACCTACAAGACGGTCCGAAGCATGGGGGCCCTGGTCTTCGATAACCAGGCTAGGGTTTGACACGGCCCTTCGGTCGCCAGTTTGGCGCCCTCCTTCGGCCGCGGTGCGATGACCAACCTCTGGATGGACATCAAGCACGCGGACGTGATCACCGTGATGGGCGGCAATGCCGCCGAAGCTCACCCCTGCGGCTTCAAGTGGGTTGTCGAGGCCAAGGCGCATAACAACGCCAAGCTCATCGTTGTCGATCCGCGCTTCACCCGGACCGCCTCGGTCGCGGACGTCTACTGCCCGATCAGGCAGGGAACGGACATCGCGTTCCTGTCCGGCGTGGCCAAGTACCTGCTCGACAACGACCAGATCCAGCACCGCTACGTCGCGGCCTATTCCAACGCCGGCTTCGTGGTGAAGGAGGGTTTCGACTTCCAAGAGGGCCTGTTCGCGGGTTACGACCCGGAGAAGCGCGACTACGACAAGTCGACCTGGGACTACGAGATCGGGGAAGACGGGTACGCGGTCGTCGACGAGACGATGCAGCACCCGCGCTGCGTGATGCAGCTCCTCAAGAAGCACATCGCCATCTACACGCCCGAGATGGTGGAGCGCGTCTGCGGATCGCCCAAGGCGAAGTTCCTTGAGGTCTGCAAGATCATCGCAACGACGGCCTCGCCGGAACGGACGATGACCTCGCTCTACGCGCTCGGCTGGACCCACCACTCCAAGGGGTCGCAGAACATCCGCTCGATGTGCATCGTGCAGACGCTGCTCGGCAACATCGGCATGCTCGGTGGCGGCATGAACGCGCTGCGCGGCCACTCCAACATCCAGGGGCTGACGGATATCGGGCTGATGAGCAATCTCATCCCCGGCTACCTGAACATCCCCACGGAGAAGGAGCCGACGTACGAGAAGTACATCGCCAAGCGGGACTTCAAGCCGCTGCGTCCCGGCCAGATGAGCTACTGGCAGAACTACAACAAGTTCTTCGTCTCCTTCCAGAAGGCGATGTGGGGCGACAAGGCGACCAAGGAGAACGGCTGGGCCTACGACTACCTGCCCAAGCTCGACGTGCCGACCTACGACGTCATGCGCGGCTTCGAGTTGGCCAAGCAAGGCAAGATGACCGGGTACATCATCCAGGGCTTCAACCCCCTGCTGTCGTTCCCGAATCGCGCCAAGATGACCGAAGCCTTCTCCAAGATGAAGTTCGTCGTGGTGATGGACCCGCTCAAGACGGAGACGGCCCGCTTCTGGGAGAACCACGGCGAGTACAACGACGTCGATCCGAGCAAGATCCAGACCGAAGTCTTCGAGCTGCCGACCACGATCTTCGCCGAGGAGGAGGGCTCGCTCGCCAACTCCAGCCGCTGGCTGCAGTGGCACTGGCAGGCGCAGGACGCGCCGGGCGAGTGCCGCCCGGACATCGACATCATGGCGGGAATCTTCCTGCGCATGAAGGAGATGTACAAGCGGGACGGCGGCGCCTTCCCCGATCCGATCGTCAATCTCAAGTGGGACTACGCGATCGAGCACTCGCCGACGCCGGTCGAACTCGCGCGCGAGCTGAACGGCTACACCCTGGCGCCGATCCCCGACGCCAACGGCAACACCATCCCCGCCGGCCGGCAGGTCGACGGCTTCGCCCAGCTCAAGGACGACGGCACAACGGCCTGCGGCTGCTGGGTCTACTCGGGCTGCTACACCGAGAAGGGCAACATGATGGCCCGCCGGGACAACACCGATCCCGGCGACCGTGGCATCGCGCCGAACTGGGCCTTCGCCTGGCCGGCCAACCGCCGCGTGCTCTACAACCGCGCCTCGTGCGACCCGGAAGGGAAGCCCTGGTCGGAGAAGAAGAAGCTCATCGAGTGGAACGGCAAGCAGTGGGTCGGCTTCGACGTGCCGGACTACGGCCCCGCCGTGGCACCCGAGAAGGGCATGGGTCCGTTCATCCTGAACCAGGAAGGCGTCGCCCGCCTGTTCACCCGCGGCCTGATGCGCGACGGGCCGTTCCCGACGCACTACGAGCCGTTCGAGTCGCCGATGGCCAACATCCCCTTCCCGAAGATCAAGGGGGCTCCGGCCGCCCGCATCTTCAAGGGGGATCTGGCCGACCTCGGCACCTCGGATGAGTTCCCGTACGCGGCGACGAGCTACCGCCTCACCGAGCACTTCCACGGCTGGACCAAGCACGCACGCCTGAACGCCATCGTTCAGCCCGAGGCGTTCGTGGAGATCTCGGAGGAGCTCGCCAAGGAGAAGGGCATCGTCAAGGGCGGCTGGGTCCGCGTCTGGTCGAAGCGCGGCTCGCTCAAGGCCAAGGCCGTGGTGACGAAGCGCATCAAGCCGCTGATGTGCGACGGCAAGGCGGTCCACGTGGTGGGCATTCCCCAGCACTGGGGCTTCGTCGGCCTGACCAAGAAGGGGTGGCATCCGAACTCGCTGACCCCGGTGGTGGGCGACGCCAACACCGAGACGCCCGAGTTCAAGGCGTGGCTCGTGAACATCGAAGCCACCACCGCGCCTGCCGGCGCGGTCGCGTAAAGGGGAGCATGTAGACCATCATGGCAAACTATATGTCCCTCGACGTCCGGCAGCAGTCCGCCTCCACGGGCCAGCCGCCGGACATCCGCTCCCACATGGAGGTGGCCAAGCTCATCGACGTGTCGAAGTGCATCGGCTGCAAGGCCTGCCAGACGGCATGCTCCGAGTGGAACGACCTGCGTGACGAAGTCGGCGTCAACACCGGCGTCTACGACAACCCGCACGACCTCTCGCCGGAATCCTGGACCCTGATGCGGTTCACGGAATACGAGAACGAGGCCGGCAACCTCGAATGGCTGATCCGCAAGGACGGCTGCATGCACTGCACCGATCCGGGCTGCCTCAAGGCCTGCCCGTCCCCCGGTGCGATCGTGCAGTATGCCAACGGCATCGTCGACTTCATCTCGGAGTCCTGCATCGGCTGCGGCTATTGCGTGAAGGGCTGCCCCTTCAACATTCCCCGCATCTCAGAGAAGGACCACAAGGCCTACAAGTGCTCGCTCTGCTCCGACCGCGTCGCGGTCGGCCAGGCTCCGGCCTGCGCCAAGGCCTGCCCGACGGGTGCCATCATGTTCGGCACCAAGGAGGCGATGATCGAGCAGGCGCAGGACCGCGTCGTCGACCTGAAGTCGCGCGGCTTCGATCAGGCGGGTCTCTACGACCCGGCAGGGGTGGGCGGCACGCACGTGATGTACGTGCTCCACCACAACGACAAGCCGCAGCTCTACGCCGGCCTGCCGAACAACCCGAAGATCTCGCCGCTGGTCGCCTTCTGGAAGGGCGGCGCCAAGGCGATGGGTCTGGCCACGATGGGCTTCGCGGCCCTCGCGGGCTTCTTCCACTACGTCACCGCCGGCCCCAACGAGGTGGAGCCGGAAGAGGAGGAGGAGGCGATCGAGTTCGACAAGGACAAGCGCCAGGATCGCGGCGAGACCCGGCCGAACTGAAGAAACGCTCGGGGTCGGACGGATGTCCGGCCCCGAGCCGCTTCCCTACCGGTCCATCCGTGCCGAAGGGGGCGGCTGTCGCCGGCACGACGGCGCGATCCGCATTGCGATGCGCCGGATCGACCTTAAGATGGGACGCAGTGGCGTCGCGCCCGCCCGAAGCGGCAGATCGACCTCCCGTTACGACGAAAAGCAGAATCGATGACCTCTCACACCACCGTTCGAGACGGCAAGGCCCGCCGGGGTCCCGACACCCACAGCGACGCGCCGGAAGTGATGTATGTGCGTCGCTACGCCGGGCTGCAGCGGGTCAACCATTGGGTCACGGCGATCCTGTTCACCCTGCTGACCCTGTCCGGGCTGGCGATGTTCACGCCTTACCTGTTTTCGCTGACCGGCATCTTCGGCGGCGGCGGTGCGACGCGGGCGATCCACCCTTGGTTCGGCGTTGCGCTGGTCATCAGCTTCGGCCTGCTGTTCCTGAAGTTCTGGCGTTCGAACCTTCCCAACAAGGACGACGTCGAGTGGTCCTTGAAGATCGGCGACGTAGTGACCAACCGGGAGGATCGCCTCCCCGAACTCGAGAAGTATAACGCTGGGCAGAAGGGTGTGTTCTGGGGCCAGACGATCCTGATCGGCGTCATGTTCGTCACCGGGCTGATGATTTGGGAGCAGTATTTCTACGAGTATACCACCATCGAGACGCAGCGCTGGGCTCTGCTCGCCCATTCGCTCGCGGCGGTCGTCGCCATCGCAATCATTTTCGTCCACATTTACGCCGGCATCTGGGTTCGCGGCACCAGCCGGGCGATGCTGCGTGGTACCGTGACCGGAGGTTGGGCCTATCGCCACCATCGCAAGTGGTTCCGGGAGGTCGCCGGCGGGGAGCGTGGTCCCGTGCCTTCCGACAAGAGCGGGGCGTAGGTCTTGGCCGGTTTCTTCAAGCGCTCGCCCTTCTCCAAGAAGGCGGGTGGCAAGGACGCGCCCGAACCCGTCGCCGAGTCCCCCCCGCGCAAGCCGCGTGACATCGAGCCCGATCCCGGCGCCATTGGGATCTCGGGTTCGGTTCCCTTCGTCCGCCTGCCGTCTCCCGGCAGACTGTTCGCGGACCGAGCCGAGCGTCTGCGCGCCCTGGCGCCGGAGCATCCGCTTGCGGGCTACCTCTCGTTTCTGGCGAGGATCGCCGAGGCGCAGGCTCGGGTCCAGTCGGAGCGGGCGGCTGCCCGCGTGCAGGCCGCCTCTCCGCCGGAGGCCGACCGGGCGTTGCGGGTCGAGCACGGCATGCCTCCGCTGTCGCGCAGCCTCCTGGCCGACGACCCGAGCTTCCTGGCCGCGCTCGACGCGTTGGTCGTCGGCGTCGACCTCACCGAGGCCCCCGGCCCGGCTCAGTTCGCCCGCGATGCCCTGCGGGCGGCGAGCCCCGAGGATCGCCTCGACCTCGCCGTGCAGGTGTTCGAGGGCGCCTTACCCGTGGAGCGTATGGCCGAATGCGTGTTCGTCGCGGCCGCCCTGCAGGTCTACCTCGCCGAGCAGGCGGCTCAACTCGACGCTAAGGTCCTCAAGCCCGTGGCCGACGGGGTCTGCCCCTGCTGCGGGGGCGCGCCGACGGCGAGCTTGATCGTCTCTTGGACCCCGGCGGACAAGGCCCGCTATCTGTCCTGCTCGCTCTGCGGCACCCTGTGGAACCATGTCCGCATCCGTTGCACCGCCTGCGGCGCGGGCGAGGCGATCCAATATTTCGGACTCGACGAGGTCTCCAAAGATATCCAGGTCGAGACCTGCGGCACCTGCCACAGCTACGTGAAGCACCTCCACCAGCATCGCGACCCGGCGCTCGATCCGATCGCGGACGACGTCGCCTCCTACGGCCTCGATCTCAAGATCGCCGAGGAAGGGTTCAAGCGGGCCGGGTTGAACCTGCTGTTCGTGAACTGAGGCGCGCCGGGCGCCGGAACGACCGTTCATTATGAGAGCCCGGTCGCGCAACGGCCGGGCTTTTGCCTGCTCTTAGGTCCTGACAGGCGCCGCGGTCGGTCCCTTATCCGCCGAACGCGGTGGCGCGGGCGAAGGCGGCGGCGAAGCCGGAGAGCGGTACCGTGAGCACGGCGGGTTCCTTCGCATCTGGCTTGGTCGCCGAGACGGTAAGGTTCTGGCCGGTCTTCATCGCGTCGGTCGCCAACGTCGGCAGACTGATCGGCACGAGGCAGCCGTCCGCGACGCAGCTCGAATAGGGCGCGCCCTTGCCGAGCGCCCGGTCGTCGAGCTTAAACGTGACGCCCGGCTCGATCTGCAGCCCGAACGGCATCAGGATCAGACCCTCCGCGCGCCCCTCCTTTGGCGAGCGTAGCTCGACGCTGAACTGACGCCGGCCCGTGCGGCGGTCGCCTTGTGACTGGATCACCACGCAATCGGTGCGGGTTTCCTCCCGCGTGCAGTTCATGGTCCAATCGCCGTAGCTCTCGCTGACGGAACGGGCGCCATTCGGCCACTGCGCCGTGGCTACGGTGGGTGCTGGCTCCAGCACCGGTGCACCGGACGTGGCGGGGGCAGCCTCGGCCTGCTTCTCCTCCGCCTTCCTCTGAGGAGGGGCCCGGCGCTTGGGGGCGGGCTTGGGCTTGGCCGCTGGCGCCTCCTCGGGGGCGGCCTCCGGCTCCGCATCCTGCGCATGGGCCGGTACGGCGGCGGATGCGAGCAGTACGGCCATCAGGAGAGCGAACGGGCGGAACGGGTTCGTCGGGGACATACAGCCTCTTGCAGCGAACGTTTCCACATCAAGCGCACCGGCCCGGGGCGCAGCGATCAGGCTTCGGGAACAGTCTGCGCGTATACGGAAACTTAGAGTAGCGTCGCAGGTACGAGAATGGGTCGATGCTCTAGCCTCGCCGGCCCAGTAATGCAATCGCAAAGGTCCGGAAACAGGAAAAGACGCTACTGAGACGCGATAAGTCTGGAATTGTTCGATGATTGAGCTTCCCGGTCATAACGGAGTGGAAGATCGTCCCGCCATCGCGCGCTTTTTCGGCGCGGTCGTTGTATCGGAGTCGCCACGGGCTGGACGCGCCGGCACAGGACGGGATCACCATGACGGGCATCTACGATTTCTCGCCGCGCGATGCCGACGGCACGCCCCACCCGTTGTCGCGCTATCGCGGGCGGGTGCTGCTCGTCGTGAATGTCGCCTCGAAATGTGGGTTCACGCCGCAATACGAGGGTCTGGAGACGCTGTGGAGGCGACATCGCGATCGGGGCCTCGTCGTGCTCGGGCTGCCCTGCAACCAGTTCGGTGGGCAGGAGCCGGGCGATGCCGCCGAGATCGCGCGCTTCTGCTCGCTCACCTACGAGGTCAGCTTTCCCGTCCTCGCGAAGGTCGTCGTTAACGGGGCCGAAGCCGATCCGCTCTTCGCCTACCTCAAGCGCGAACGGCCAGGCCTTCTCGGCAGTCAAGCGATCAAATGGAATTTCACCAAGTTCCTGATTTCGCGCGACGGCCGGGTGATGGAACGGTTCGCACCCAAGACCACGCCCGCCAGCCTCGAAAGCGCCATCGAGGCGGCCCTCACCGAACCCTCTCCGGGCTAGGGCCAGTTCTACTCGACGACGATCTTATAGGGTTGTCCGGGTTTGATCGCGGCGCCGCGCTCCAAACCGTTCAGCACGAGAAAGCGGTCGAGTGCCCGCTCCGGCACGCTCATGTGATGGGACAGTTCCTCGGCCGTGTCGCCGGGGGCGGCGGTGACGATGCGCAGGTGCAGGGGCTTGAGCGCCTGCGCCTCTCCCGCCTCGATCCGCGCCAAGCTCTCGATCCAGCGGCGGAAGGCTGGATCGGGGTCCGTGGTGCCCTTGGCTGCCATGATCATGCGGAACGTCGTCTCGCCGACGCGGATCGCGGCAAGGCGGAAGGTCCAGTCTTTGCCGCGCGAGACTGCGACCACCGCCGGACGCCCGCCGACCGTCTGCGTCTCGATCGAGGCGGGGTCGATGGTGTCGTTCCAGGTCGCTTTCAGGATATCGTCGAGGCTGCGTCCGGAACTGCTCTCGACCTGATCGAACAGCAGCCGGCGGCTGCCCTCGCGTGTGGTACCGAGCACCGCGTTGCGTGTGTTCTCGATGGCGAAGCCGTCCGGCACCTCGAAGGCGATGCCGAGGGATGGATGGATGAAACGCTTGCCGCGCACGGCGCCCTCGCCGGGATTGTCGCCGTAGGCTAGCCCGTCGATGACCGCGAGGTAGCGGGCGCGTTCGTCCGCGCCGAGGCCGGGGGCGCCGATGCGCCGGGCCGAACGCGTCACCAGACTGATGCGCTCCGCGGTGCCGGGATGGGTCGCGAGCATGTCGGGTTCGCCCGGGCTGCCGGATCCCGAGCCTAAGGCCGTGGCGCGGCTCAGCGCGGTCAGGAAGCGACTCGCGCCGAACGGATCGTAGCCGGCTTTCGCCAGGGTGCGCACGCCGACGGTGTCGGCCTCCAGTTCCTGCTCGCGCGAGAAGCGGGCCAGGGTGAAGCGGGACTGGCTCGCCAGTTGCGCGCCGGTGGCGGGATCGTTGAGCACGTCCGCGACCACGCGGCTGACAAGCTGCGAGCGCAGGGCCATCTCCGAGCGGGCAGTGGCGTGGCGCAGGGTGACGTGCGCGATCTCGTGGGCCAGCACCGCCGCGACCTCGGAAGTGTCGGCGGCGAGCGCTACGAGGCCGCGCGTGGCGTAGAGCCGGCCGCTCGGTAGGGCGAAGGCGTTGATGACCGGCGAATCAAGCAGGGTGACCGCGTATGCCTCCTCGGGCCGCTCGCTGGCCCGCACCAGCCGGTTGGTCACCTCGGTGAGCAGCGTCCAGGCGGCGGGCGAGCGGTACTCGCCCCCGAAGGAGGCGACGAGCTTGGCGTGATCGGCATCGTCCGGGCGGTCGCGCCCAGTGGTCCGCGGGGCCGCCTGCGGCACCTGGATCACGGCAGGAGAGAGTACGGTCCCAGTCTGATCCGCGGCGCAGGCCGAGAGCAGGGCGCCGAGACCCAGGACCACGAGACATAGCCCCGCATGCCGGCAAGCGGCTCCTGCGATCCTGCGCTCTGTGCGATCCCCCACCATGATGCTTAACGCCGCAGCGCGGGCTCCCCTTCCAGCACCTCGATCATGTCCGCGGACGCGATGTCGAGGAGCGGACCGCGCCAGATCTCGAGCGTTCCCCGCACGCGTACGAGGCGGCCCCTCAGCATGGCGGCCGACAAACCATGCTCCAGCATGGTCCGCCAAGTGCGTTTCTGCACGGTCACGCTTAAACCGGGCTCGTCCCGGTGGCCGAAGTCGAGATAGGTTCGGTTGGGCCGCTCGCCGACTGACCGGACGTGCCCTTGTGCGACGACGAACCGGCCCACGGACGCCGCGAGCCCGTCCCCCTCCCGCGCCTCATGCACCGGCTGTTGCCAGACCCCGATGCCGTTCGCGCGCGGCGTGCCCTCTAGCGCGAGCAGGCCGGGTCGGCACAGTGTGTCCACCTCACCCGCGTCGGCATGGGCGAGGCCGGCCGCGATCAGGCTGCCGGCGAGATCGACCGGCGCGTCTCCCTCGATCAGTACGTCGGCCCTTGAGCGGCCCCAGCGATCCTCGCCGCCACGTGCCGTCAGCGTGAGCGGGGCGCCGCGATGCATCGTCACCCAGGCATTCGCTTGGTCCGCCACGGTCGCGTCGTCCGGCCAGCGCAGGCCGGACAGCACCACCCGCGCACCCGAGGCCAGGATCAGCTCGCCCCGCTTCCCGAGCGAGGCGAGGCTATCCGTGCGGGGCGCCGACGCCCGGCACGGGTCCCGCTCGGCACGCGGCGCTGCCAGGCCCGAAAGAACCGTGGCCGTCAGCGCGACCGTCGAGAGCAAGCCCACGGCCGAGCCCGAGCGTCGTCCCGCCGGACCATAGTTCGCATGCGACCCCACCGATCGACCCTTGCGAAGCACCGGTCGCTCCACTGCCCCATACGATTCGAGGGACAGTCTGAGACCGTCGTTCCCGAGGTGAAACCCGGAATGTGCCGTGGACCGCTTCGTTCCCGGCGATCTGCGGCAGGCGCGCCACAGGGCAGTTGGCGCTCCGGGGGGATGATGGTATGCCAGACTCGGTTGTCTCCGTAGCTCAGCTGGACAGAGCACAGGTTTCCTAAAAGTCCGAATTGGGCGTCGCGCCGGGAAACTGCGCGGCGGATCCGCTCAAAGTCGGGGAAAGCTTCCGGCATCACACGAGATGCCCTGCCGATCCCGAGCCAAGCCGCCGACGGCGTCGTGCCGAAAGCGGAAGGTGTAGAGACTAGACGGGCGGCACCTACCGGCTTTCTCGCGGAAGCCCAGGGTGAAGGGATAGTCCAGGCCACGAACGTCGAGAGATCACTCGACGGCGGCGAAAGCCGAAGTGGTATGAAACCTGGGGTCGCAGGTTCGAGCCCTGCCGGGGACGCCACTCCCGCAACGTCTTCGGGAAGTTGGCTCGATGTGGGCTAATCCGGACGTCGCCGGATCCGGCCGGATGGCGTCCGAGCTTCTTTCATCCTCCGCCGCGGCGATTCCCGCTGACACATGGCAACTTCTGTGACCCCGATCCGTTGATTTTTGCAACGGTGGCCAAGGTAGCGCCGCCTCGGGGGGGTGATGCATCAAGACAGCAGCGGAGACGGGACGACGCGACGGGTCACGTTCCTTGGGCGGGGACTGGGACTGCGGTCATCGATGAGGCTCACGCTCCTCGTCTGCCCACTATGCTCGCAGCGAAACGGCGAGCGGATGGCTGCGGAGGGCATCTGCCAATGGTGTGCCTACGAACCCGACAGGCGTGACGAGGAGGTATGCCGCACCGCTCCGTGACGGGTGCCATCGAGCGGATCGGGCGGTCTGCCTCGATCAAGCTTCGGGCGTGGCAGGGCGCTGGAGTCTCTTTCGTGGGATACCCCGACGATGGACGGCCCTCGGTTTTCCCTCCGGTCTGTCCGTAACATCGCGCCCGAAGTGCTTTGACACTTGCACGGCGGAGCGTTTCGACGGAACCATGCTCAAGCGTGAGTGTGCGGAACGAGCGATGGCGGGCCAGAAGACCGACGAGCGGGATCTTCATCTCGGACGGCGCCTCTCGGAGCAGCGCAAGCGTGCCAAGCTGACCCAGCGCGAGGTCGCCGACAGCTTCGGCATGTCCGCCGCCCAGTTGCAGAAGTACGAGAAGGGCGTGAACCGGATCAGCGCGGTCCATCTCGCCATCCTCAGCCGCCTGACCGGCACGCCCGTTGCCGAGTTCCTGGACGGGTTGCCCCATCTCGACGCCTTGCCGACTTCCGGTTTCGCCGAGGACGATCAGCAGACCTACGCGGCGAACGACCCTTGGAGCGGGCTCGCCCGGGTCGTCGCCCGACACGTCACCGAGACCTTCGACGAAGACAGCCGACGTGAGTTCGCCTCGGCCATCAACGTGCTCAACCGTGCGCTGAACACCTAGTGCCGGGTTCCGCATATTTTCCTCAACATTTTGCTTTTTTTCCTTGACTAGCCGTCGAATGTCCTCTATGTTCCTGCCTGAGAATTGTTCGATATAGCGGACGATTTCGGTACTCCGGGTTGACCGGAGGGTGGGCGGGGTGTCAGAACCCGCGCTCCGTCATCCGGGTCAAGCGTCGCGGTAAGGCCGGCGCGCCCGTCACCGGGGGTGCCGCGCATGCCGCGTTCAGATTATCTGTTCACCAGCGAATCCGTGTCCGAGGGCCATCCGGACAAGGTCAGCGACCGCATCTCCGACACCGTCGTCGACGCCTACCTCGCCGCCATGCCCGAGGCCCGCCTCGGCGTCGAGACGCTGACCACCACCAACCGCGTGGTGATCGCGGGCGAGGTGCGCGGCCCCGATTCCGTGACCTTCAAGGACCTCGAAGAGCTCTCCCGCGAGGCCGTCAAGGACATCGGCTACGAGCAGTCCGGCTTCCACTGGAAGAACAACGACGTCGCGATCTACCTGCACGCCCAGTCCGCCGACATCGCGCAGGGCGTGGACGCCGCCGGCAACAAGGACGAGGGCGCGGGCGACCAGGGCATCATGTTCGGCTACGCCGCCGACGAGACCCCGGAGCTGATGCCGGCCCCGATCTTCTACGCCCACAAGATCCTCAAGGACCTCGCCGACGCCCGCAAGGGCCGCCAGGGCGACGCGGCCAAGCTCGGCCCCGACGCCAAGAGCCAGGTCACGGTGCGCTACGCCAACGGCCGCCCCGTCGAGGCCACCCAGATCGTGCTCTCCACCCAGCACCTCGACGAGTCGCTCGACTCCGAGGGCGTGCGCGCCATCGTCGAGCCCTACATCCGTGCGGCGCTGCCCAAGGACTGGATCACCGACGCCACCGTCTGGCACATCAACCCCACCGGCAAGTTCGTGATCGGCGGCCCCGACGGCGACGCCGGCCTCACCGGCCGCAAGATCATCGTGGACACCTACGGCGGCGCGGCGCCCCACGGCGGCGGCGCCTTCTCGGGCAAGGATCCGACCAAGGTGGACCGCTCGGCGGCCTACGCCGCCCGCTACCTCGCCAAGAACGTGGTCGCGGCGGGCCTCGCCTCGCGGGCCACGATCCAGCTCGCCTACGCCATCGGCGTGGCCAAGCCGCTGTCGATCTACGTCGACCTGCACGGCACGGGCCAGGTGGACGAGGCGAAGCTCGAGGGCGTGCTCATGGACGCCCTCGACCTCTCGCCCCGCGGCATCCGCCTCGCGCTCGGCCTCAACAAGCCGATCTACGCCCGCACCTCGGCCTACGGCCATTTCGGCCGCGCCCCGGACGCGGACGGCGGCTTCTCCTGGGAGCGCACGGACCTGGCCGAGAAGCTGAAGTCGGCGCTGGCCTAAGCGCCCGAGCCCTCCCCCCTCACGGGGGGGGCGGCCCCCATCCCGCAAGGGGGAGGGGGGCGAGCGCGTTCAGCATGGGGTCCACGTCCATTCCTCCCGAGTCTCCGGAGTCCCGCGCGTTCTTCGGCCGTCGCAAGGGCAAGCGCCTGCGGCCGGGCCAGGAAGACCGGCTCACCGCGCTGCTGCCCGCCCTGCGCCTCGCGCTGCCCGACGACGGCACCCGCCTCGATCCCCCCGCGCTGTTCCCGGGGCCCGTGGACGAGGTCTGGCTGGAGATCGGCTTCGGCGGCGGCGAGCACCTCGCCGCGCAAGCCGAGGGCCACCCCCGCACCGGCATCATCGGCTGCGAGCCCTTCGTGAACGGCGTCGTCAAGCTGCTGGGCGAGATCGACGGGCGCGGCCTCACCAACGTGCGCATCCGCGACGAGGACGCCACGCAGCTGCTCGCCGCGCTCCCCGACGCCAGCATCGCGCGGGTCTACCTGCTCTATCCCGATCCCTGGCCCAAACGCCGCCAGCGCAAGCGCCGCTTCGTCTCGGACGGCTCGCTCGCCGAGATCGCCCGCGTGCTGAAGCCCGGCGGCGAGTTCCGCTTCGCCTCCGACATCGACGACTACTGCGGCTGGACGCTGGTGCGCGCCGCCCGCTGCCCGGGCCTGCGCTGGACGGCGCACGGGGCCGACGACTGGCGCACCCCCTTCCCCGGCTGGCCCGGCACCCGTTACGAGGCCAAGGCGAAGGTCGCCGGCCGCGTGCCGAGCTACCTCACCTTCGTGCGCGCGCCGACCGAGGGCTGACCGGGCCCCGCGCGCCGGCCGACGCCCGACGCCGCGCCCCGCCGAGCGACGCGTGCCCCCTCGTCCCGAGGGGCCGGCGCGCAGCGGAGGCCTCGGAGGCGTCCCGTGGCCACCACGATTCCCCGAAACCCGTATCCGAGGCCGCTGCGCGGCACCTCAGGACGAGGGTGGGGAAAGGGGCACCGCGTCATCGGATCTCGACCGATTCCCCCCCGAATCCCCCGTCCATCCCCGCACGATCCTTCGAGGCCGTGGCGCGACACCTCGAGGTGACGACGCGCGCGCGACGGCGTGCGATCGACGGTCGAGCGCGTCGGCCCGTCCCGATCGGCCGCCGCAGGCCCGGTCCCACCCCGGTTCCGTTCGTTCCAGCGGATTTCGGGACGCCCGTCCCACCCGTCCCAGCCCGTCCCACGGGGTGATCGCGGGGCCGATCCGGCCCGCGCGCCCGTCGCGCCCCGGCCTCCCGCCGCCGGCCCCGTCCGCGACCCGGCGGGGCCGGTCTTGACGCCCGGCCGATGTTATGACATAATTCCTATATGTGGGGAAGTCCGATCAGATTGTCGGTGCGGCTCCCCGGGGAGCCGGGACCGCCCGGGGCGCGCAGCCGCCCGCACGATCCGGCCGCGCTCGCCGAGGTGCGCCGGTGGATCGAGACGAGCGCGCTGTCCTACCGGGCCATCGCGCGGATCACCGGCGTGCCGCGCGCGACCATCTCGCGCCACGTGCTGGAGGGCGGCTGGCTCCGTCCGCTCGGCCCCGAGCCCCCGCCGCCCAGCCCGGAGACCGAGCGCCGCCTGCGGCGCGGCGAGCTGGCGGAGCGTGTGCTGCGCGCGGCGGAGGAGCTGGTGCGGCGGGTCGAGCTGGACCCGTGCGCGACCCCGGCCGCCTTCGCCCGCGCCGTCCGCGTCCTCGGGCTGGCGCAGCGGCTGGACCGGCCGGGGATGCCGCGTTCGCGGGTCTCGCGGGCAAGGAGGGTGAGGGTGGGGAATGGAGTGGGATAAGTTCTATCTAGAGCTGATATCCAAATTGGTTTGCAAGGCGTCAGGAATTGGGCGGGCTGATGAAAGCCAGTGTAACTTTGTGCCGCGATCCAGCTTGAGGCGCATCGGGCACTAGACACAACCGCTCTCGGAGTGAGATCATGTCTTACAAAGCTATCCGGGGAAGCGCCGTGTCCATCGAGTTTTTGAGCACCTTTGGTTTCAAGGAAGATCCGTTTGCATCGACTAATGCTGCTGATGAGCCTCTTATCGAAAGATATTTTGTCAATCCGCCGTTCTTCCCAGCAGTAGTTGGCGATCCTGCCGCCCCTAAAAGTAATGTTGTGTTTGCCCCAAGGGGCGGTGGAAAAACCGCTCAGAAAATTATGATTGAAAAAAGGAGCGCGGAAGCAAAGTTCTTTCTATGTGTGACTTATGATCGGTTTCAAACCGAGGGTCTCAAGTCACCGAAGGATGCTACTTCCGAATATCATCTGACTAACATGTCTAGGATAATATTACTGGCATTATTGGTGGATATAGAAGATAAAGGATACTTGCCTGAGGATTTTGATGACACTGATAAAAGGTTGATCATATCACTTTCGCGAGCGCTTCTGGGCGGCATTTCGAAAGAAAAATTTAAGGAGGCCTTGACGTCAATTAAGTCAATTGGCGATAAAACTGGAGAGTTGTTCAGCAGGTATGGGGGTGTAGCAATAGGTTTGCTGAACGTTGTGTCGGTTCGATTTGGATTTGGCAAATTCGAGGTTGCAACTGCTAAATACAAGCCTTTAGACGAAACAATACGTTTCCAGTTTGAGGCACTAATCCCTTTAGCGAAAAAATTTGGATATAAATCTGTATATATATTAGTTGATCGTGTCGATGAGTTGCCTATTACTGCATCCGATGCGAGCAAAACATTCGATTTTCTTGAGTCTATACTAATAGACTTGCCACTCTTGGAAATTTCTGGTGTAGCCTTCAAATTCTTTCTCTGGGATAAGATGCGTGAGGATTACCAGAGCGCGGGAGGTCGTCCCGACAGACTTTTAGAATATGTGCTTGATTGGTCTGTCGAGGATCTTGGAACGGTATTGACTAAGAGGTTGATGACTTACTCCAATGGAGAAATCACACAATTTGATCAAATACTTGCCGGAGATACTCCGTACAATGTGCATAAAATGATTACGTATTTCGCCCATGGGTCGCCTCGTGATATGGTGCGAATCTGCAAAAAGATAACCGATGAGCATACGAGAACTGGAAGATATTCAGCTAGAATAGAATTCAGAACAGTAAAAAGTGCGTTAGTTAACTTCTCGTCCGAAAGGGCGCGCGAACTTTATGGACAAGTCTATGCAGATCTACGTAGGGTTGGGGAGTTGACTTTTACTATCAACAAACTGGCAAACGAAACTTTTCGAGTTACCACCCAAGCTGCTAGGTCGAAAGTTCAAAAATGGCAGAGTTCTGGTGCTGTCGTTAAAATCGGCGAGATACCGAATCCTGGGAATCGGCCGCAATACCTCTACGGAGTAGTCGATCCGCGCTTAGCTATCGCTGTCATAGCTGAAACTTCTCTGGAAGAATATCTGGAATATTATCTGGTGATTTGCCCCCACTGTAGCGAACTTCGAATCGTCGAGGAAGGCGATATTACTTGTCCTGATTGTCAGGGTATCTTCAAGGCTGGAGATGCGCATACTTTGGATATGGTTTGTCGGGAGGTCTGATAATGGCAGTCAGCTGCCTCAAATCATCCAGGCAATTCAGTGGTTGTCAATTTGCGATATGCGTAGCGGGTATGAGCACTGAGGCGAGTGGTTTCTGTGTATCGGAAACGTACCCTCACGCCGCCGCGAGCGACATCGACATCGATTCCTTCTTCATCAGCTCCCGATAAAACCCTTCCTTGTGGGTGAGCATCTCGGGGGAGCCGTCCTGGGCGATGCGGCCGTCGTCGAGGACCACGATCCGGTCGAAGTCCTTCAGGGTCGAGAGCCGGTGGGCGATGGCGATGACGGTGCGGCCCTTCATCAGGTTGGCCAGCGCGGCGCGGATCGCGGCCTCCGACTCGGCGTCGAGCGCCGAGGTGGCCTCGTCGAGCAGCAGGATCGGCGAGTCCTTGAGGATGGCCCGCGCGATGGCGATGCGCTGGCGCTGGCCGCCCGAGAGCTTGACGCCGCGGTCGCCCACGATGGTGTCGAAGCCCTCCGGCAGCGCCTTGATGAAGTCGGTGCAGTGGGCGGCCTCCGCCGCCTGCCAGACCTCCTCGTCGGTGGCGTCGGGCCGGCCGTAGCGGATGTTCTCGCGCAGGGAGCGGTGGAACATCGAGACGTCCTGCGGCACCACCGTGATCGCCTCGCGCAGGGACTCCTGCGTGACGCGGTTGATGTTGTTGCCGTTGATCAGGATGCTGCCGGACTGGACCTCGTAGAAGCGCTGGATCAGCGAGAACAGGGTCGACTTGCCTCCCCCTGAGCGCCCGACGAGGCCGACGCTCTGGCCGGGCTGGATGGTGAGGTTGAAGTCGGCGAACACCGTGCGCCCGTCGGGGTAGCGGAAGGCGACGTGGTCGAAGGTCATCTCGGCGCCGGTGGTGCCGATCAGCGGCACCGCCTCGGGGTGATCGACGAGATCGTGCGGCTGCAGCAGGGTGTGCAGCGCCTCCGACAGGCGCGCGGTGTGCTGCGTGGCGTCGACCAGCGCCACGGCGAGGTCGCGGGTGGCCGCGAGGATGCGGATGCCGAGGGTTGTCACCAGCACCACCTGACCGTTGGTGGCGTTGCCTCCCTCCCACATCTTGATCACCCAGTAGAGCAGGCCGAGGATCGAGATCACGGTGAGGATGGCGTGGGTGATGCGCAGCTTCTCGAGGTAGAGCAGCGAGGAGCGGCGCGAGCGCATCTCGGTGCCGATGGTGCCCTCGAAGCGGTGCTGCTCGCGGCCGAAGGCGGAGAAGGCGCGCACCAGACTCATGTTGCCCACGAGATCGACCATCTCGCCGTCGACGGACGCGGCCTTGGAGGCGAAGTCGTGGTGGAGCGGGCGGCCGGCGGACGCCATCTTGAACATCAGCAGCACGACGGCGCCAAAGATGCTGGCGAGCACGGCGGCCATCGTGAGGTTGACGGTGCCGATGTAGACGATCGACAGCGCGGCGGCGATGCAGGGGGGCATCACGTTGAAGGTCGCCATGTTCTCGACGGTGAAGATCGCGTTCGAGGTGGCGGTGATGCGCGACGCCAGCGTGCCGGGCTGGCGGTCGGCGAAGAACGAGGGCGAGTGGCCGGTGAGGTGCCGGAACAGGTCGCGGCGGATGTCGCCCGTCACACCCACGAAGGTGAAGGCGCCGACCAGCGCCGCGACGCGCCAGAGGATGTTGTCGGCGGCGATGAATCCGATCAGCACCAGCAGCGCCGTCCAGACGTGGCCCGATTGCGGGCCCCGGCTCAGCGCGTCGACCACGCCCTTCAGCGCCCAGTCGGTGGAGACGGAGAAGCTGACCGCGCCGAGCACGGAGACGAGGATGACCGCGTGCGGCAACAGGCGCCGTCGCAGGTAGCGCCCGACGAAGGCGAAGGGCCTGCTGGCGTACTGGGAGAGATCTTCCATCGGCTTCTCGATCCCGATCAGACCCGCTGGCCCCCGCGCGCGGCGGCCCGGACGTGCCCGTCCTCCGAAACGCAACGCAAAGCTGCGCCTTATGTTTCAGGCGCCCCCCGCCCGCGCGGTGTTTTAGTCGTCGAACCTGAACGGGGCTTGAGCGCTGCGCCGCAGCATGACCGCGCACCCGCGCGGGCGCAAGCGGCTCACGCCTCGCGCGCCCGCGTCTCGGGCATGATCAGCGCCACCATGACGGTGGCCACCGCGCCCACGAGCGCCAGCCCCAGGAAGGCGGTGTGGCTGCCCAGGCTGTCGGCCATGACGCCCGCGAGCGCGGTCGAGAGCGCCGCGCCGATGCCCATGCCGGTGCCGACCGCGCCGAGCGCGAGGTTGAAGCGGCCGGTGCGGCGGGTGACGTCGGAGACGACGAGCGGCACCATCACGCCGAGCACGGAGGCCGAGATGCCGTCGAAGACCTGCACGGCCACCAGCCATTCCGGCCCCTCGACGGTGGCGAAGAGGAGCCCGCGCACGGGCAGGGCCGCGAAGCCGACGAGCAGCAGCGGCTTGCGGCCCCAGCGCTCGGCCAATCGCCCGACGAAGGGCGCGGTCACGGCGAGCACTCCTTGAGGCACCATGATGCAGGCGGCCACCAGTGCGGTGGCGGTCTCGCTGGCCCGCAGCGTCAGCACGGAGCCCACCAGCGGCAGCATCGCGGCGTTGGCGAGGAAGAACAGCACCATGCAGGCGGCAAAGCACAGCAGGGGCCGGTTGGTCAGCAGCGCCGTCACGCCCGCGCCCGGCGCCGGGCCGCCCGCGTCCGTCGCCCGCGAGACCTCCTCGACGCCCCGCGCGGGGATGAAGGACAGGGAGACCAGCGCCGGCACCACCAGGGCGCCCGCGAGGTAGAACACCGCGTCGTTGGAGAAATAGTAGCCGATTGCGCCCATGCCGGCGGCGCCCAGCGCGTTGCCGATGGCCGAGAAGCTCGCGTTGCGCCCCAGGCGCTCGCCCGCCCGCGCGCGCCCGACGAGGCCGATGGAGATCGCGGCGATGGCCGGCGTCAGCACGCAGCTCGCCGCCGAGTGGATCGCCATGGCCGAGAGCACCACGAGGTAGGTGGGGAAGGCCGCCAGCATGATCGCGCTCGCCCCCACCGCGAGCGCCGAGAACCCGGCCGCGAAGCGCTTCGAGCGCGAGGCGTCCACGAAGGCCCCGCCGGGCACCTGCCCCAGCAGCGAGACGAGGGAGCCCACGGTGAGCGCCAGCCCGATGTCGGACTGGGTCCATTTCTGCTGGGTGAAGTAGACCGCCAGGAACGGCCCGAACCCGGTCTGCAGGTTGGCGATGAAGAAGGTGAAGGCGTCGAGCCCGTAGGCGCTGGCGCGCGAGGGCGGCCCGGCCGCCGGCCGCTCGACGCGGCGCACGGGGCGGGGGCCGGCCCGGTCGCGGGGGTCGGAGCGGGGCGCCTCGCGCTCGCGCGGGGGGATCGCGCGCCTCTCTTTCAGCCGGTACGCCCTCATCGCTCCGGCTTCGTCTCCGGCTTGTCGGGGGCGGGCGCCGCGGCGGGGGCCGCGGGCGGCGGCGCGGCGGGGGCGGCGGCCTGATCGCCCTCGACCGGGGCGCTCGGGCTCGAGGGGCCGAGCACCACGATGGGCTCGCCCGGCTTGTACTCGGGCGACACGCGCACCTGGTTGCGGTTGAGCTGCAGGGTCAGGCGCCCGACCCGGCCGTCGCTGGTGAACTTGAGGGCGCGCCACTCCACGGCGATCTTGCGCGAGCCGACGCCGAGGAAGCCGCCGAAATCGATGATGGCGGCGCGCGGGCGCCCGTCCCGGTCGATCACCATGTCGATGATCCGGCCGAGGTCGTCGCCGTTGGCCGCGCGCACGCTCTTGCCGAGCAGGCTCTCGTAATCCTGGGTGTCGAGGACGGTGGCGGGCGTGCCCTGGTTCTGGGCGGGGGGCGGCGTCGGGGCAGGGGGCTGGACCGGCGCGGGGGGCGGAGGGGCCGGGGGCTGGGCCGGAGCCTCGGAGGTCGGCGCGGACTCGCCCGCCACCGCCGCCGCGCTCCAGAGGGCGATCGTCGCCGTCGCGATCGTCCGAATCAGTCTGCGCACCGATCTACCTCTCGTGGGACGTTGTGCGGTCCGGCGCGCCGGACCGGCCGGGCCTTGCCCGGGCCTGCGGCTGACGGCGCGTCGTCAATGCCGCAGGACCTGGGCGAAGTTGTGGATCCAGGGATGGGGCGGACGCGGGCGATGCGCAACCCCGGCTGCCGGGAGCGGCGTGGTGCGCCTCGGACGGGCGACACTCTGATTCAGGTGGGAAGCTGTGGTTCAGCGTCCGTCCTCTCAAAGACGGCTTCGCGCTGGGGACGGATGTCGGCTCGTAGCCTGACAGCGCACATTCCGGTCCGGAAAACCGACCGTCTGGTGTCGACCCATCTCGGGCATTCCGATCCCCCTGAGCGTCACCCCAAAGCAGTCATCCGTTGGTTAACCGGCGACTTCGGTCTAGGATGGAAAAGAGCGTTGGGTGTAAGGCTTCCGAAGGGGCTGC
>Ga0182229_1000083_pt1 | contig 23722 bp, 26 predicted proteins | sample G6R1MG_32_FD_129663 | JGI IMG/M metagenome (GOLD analysis project Ga0182229, IMG submission 129663) | Miscanthus phyllosphere microbial communities from Michigan, USA - G6R4_MAIN_07NOV2016_LD1 MG | ecosystem: Host-associated > Plants > Phyllosphere > Phylloplane/Leaf | place: USA: Michigan...
GCATCTCGGACCTGCGCGACGAATCCGACCGCAGCGGCATGCGCATCGTGGTCGAGATCAAGCGCGACGCCATGGCCGAGGTGGTGCTGAACCAGCTCTACCGCTTCACGCCGCTGCAGAGCTCCTTCGGCTGCAACATGGTGGCCCTCAACGGCGGCCGCCCCGAGCTGATGAACCTGAAGGACCTGCTCCAGGCCTTCGTGGACTTCCGCGAGGAGGTCGTCTCCCGCCGGACCAAGTTCCTCCTCGGCAAGGCCCGCGAGCGCGCCCACGTCCTGTGCGGCCTCGCCATCGCGGTCGCCAACATCGACGAGGTGATCCGCCTGATCCGCACCTCGCCGGACCCGAACTCGGCCCGCGAGGCGCTGATGGCCCGCGACTGGCCGGCGCACGACATCGCCCCGCTCATCGCCCTGGTGGACGATCCGCGTCACCGCGTCGCCGAAGATGGGACCTACCGCCTCTCCGAGTTGCAGGCCCGCGCGATCCTCGATCTGCGCCTGCAGCGCCTCACGGCCCTCGGCCGGGACGAGGTCGGGGACGAGTTGAAGAAGCTCGCCGACGAGATCGCCGATTACCTCGACATCCTGCGCTCGCGGGCGCGGATCCAGGGCATCGTGAAGAGCGAGTTGGCGGAGGTCCGCGAGCAATTCGCCACGCCGCGCCTGACCGAGATCGTCGACTTCGATTCGAGCGTCGAGGACGAGGACCTGATCCAGCGGGAGGACATGGTCGTCACCGTGTCCCATGCGGGCTACGTAAAGCGCGTGCCGCTCTCGACCTACCGGTCGCAGCGGCGGGGCGGCAAGGGCCGCTCCGGCATGGCGACCCGCGACGAGGATTTCGTCACCCGCCTGTTCGTCGCCAACACCCACACGCCGGTTCTGTTCTTCTCCAGCCAGGGCCAAGCCTACAAGGAGAAGGTGTGGCGTCTGCCGATGGCCGCGCCGAACGCCCGGGGCAAGGCGCTCGTGAACATCCTGCAATTGCAGGACACGTCGGAGCGCATCACCACGATCATGCCGCTGCCGGAGGACGAGGCCTCCTGGGAGACGCTGGACGTGATGTTCGCCACCGCGAGCGGCAACGTCCGGCGCAACAAGCTGTCGGACTTCACCACGGTGAACCGCAACGGCAAGATCGCGATGAAGCTCGATGAGGGCGACCACATCGTCCATGTCGAGATCTGCCGGCCGGACCAGAACGTGCTGCTGACCACGGCGCTCGGCCAGTGCATCCGTTTCCCCGTCGAGGACGTGCGCGTGTTCAAGGGCCGCGACTCGACCGGCGTGCGCGGCATCAACCTCGCGCAGGGCGACCGGGTGATCTCGATGACGATCCTCAACGCCTTCGAGGCGACGCCCGAGGAGCGTTCGGGCTACCTGAAGATGCGCCGCGCCGTGACCGGCGAGATCGAGGAGGGCAACGAGGAGCCGGAAGAGGGCGCCGAGGCCGCCGCGATCTCCCTGGACCGCTACAACGAGATGGGCGGGGCCGAGCAATACGTGCTGACGATTTCCGAGCGCGGCTACGGCAAGCGGTCCTCGTCCTTCGAGTACCGGACGTCGGGGCGCGGCGGAAAGGGCATCACGGCGATGCGGGTGAACGCCCGCAACGGGCACCTCGTGGCGTCGTTCCCGGTGGAGGCGTCGGACCAGATCATGCTGGTCACGAATGGCGGTCAGCTGATCCGCGTGCCGGTGGACGACATCCGCATCGTCGGCCGCGCCTCGCAGGGCGTGACCGTGTTCAACACCGACAAGACCGAGAAGGTCGTCTCGGTGGAGCATATCGAGGGTGAGGAAGAAGGCGAGGGCGAGGCCGAGACGGCCTGATCGCCCTCACCGTCGTCGGGCGCTCAGCGCCCGGCGGCCGCCCGCCGGTTGGCGATGCGGGAGAACATGTTGCCGGTGTAATCGGCGACCTTGGGCTTCTCAGGCTCGCCGACCTGAGCCTCGAACGCCTCGATCCGCTTCAGCAGGGCGGTATCGTTGAACAGCGACGAGTTGAACGTCTTGTGGGCACGGGGGCCGAGGGCGGCCTGGACCGCGTCGAGGCGGGCGAGGAGCTCTTTGCGCGTCACGGGTTTCTCCGGGGGCGGGACGGCAGCACGCCACCCCAGGGCCAACACTCGACGCCCCGAGGGTAAACGCGGGGTTAACGCGGGGCGGTCAAAAGCGCGAATGGGGCCAAGCACGGGCGCCGTGCATGACGGCCAGCACTTCGACCGTTTCGTCGATGATCCGATACGGCACAATGTAGGGTGTGCCTGACACGACGAGTTCGCGGGTGCCGGGTACGCGACCGGGCCGACCACGCTCCGGGTAGAGAATCAGCCCGTCGATTGCCTCGCGCAGGCGAGCGATGACCCGTTGGGCAGCCGCCGGGTCATCCACGCCGATATAGGCGCGGACATCCCCGAGATGGCGCAGGGCGCGCCGGGTGAACCGTACTCTCACCGTGGCGCGAACGCCGCCTCGACCTCCTCGGTGGAAGCGAAGTCGCCGGCATCGGCCTCTCGCAGGGCAGCCTCGATCTCGGCGCGCTGCCAACGGTCGGTCTCGACCAGGGCATCCACGGCGTCGTTCAGGAGATCGATAGGCGGGCGCGCCTGCCTTTCGGCGAGCGAAACGAGGGCGGTCCGGCGGACCGGATCGAGCAGGGAGACGGCGGACGGTTCGGTCGACAGGCGAGCCATGAGTCGAAGTCTAGCGGCCGTTGAGAGCTTCGCAACAGGGATCGGCGCCATCGCCCCGGACGCATCCCAACTTCACAACCCCTTCAAGAATCCAGCCAGCCGCATCAACCCCTCCGGCCAGGGTCCGTGGCCGCTCGCGACGTTGATGTGGCCCGATTCGCCCGCATCGACGGTGAGTGCGCCCCAGGAATGGGCGAAGTCGTCGGCGCGGTCGTAGGTGCAATGGGGGTCGGTGCGGCTCGCCACCAGCAGGGACGGGAAGGGCAGGGGGTCGCGGGGGACGGGGGCGAAGGCGCGCACAGAGTCGGGGAGGTGGAGGGCCTCCTCCACGTCGGGGAACGCCACGAACAACGCGCCGCGCACCACGCCCTCGGGGAAACGCGGCACCGCCTCGACGCAGGCCACGACGCCGAGGCTGTGGGCGATGAGGATGACGGGCTTCGTCGCCTCTCCGACCGCCACGGCCACCCGCCCGCACCATTCCTCGGGGGTGGGGACGTGCCAGTCGTCCTGCGCGACGATCCGGGCCGTCGGGAGGCGCCCGGCCCAGCGGGCCTGCCAGTGGCCTTCCTCGGAGCCCCCGAGCCCGGGCACGATCAGGATGTCGCAATCGGCGGTCTTCATGACAGGATGCCTAGAGCAGGCCCCCGGCGCCGCGCAAGTCTCGGCGGTCAGGCGGCCGCCGCCTGCTCCAGAGCCAGGATGTGCGCGGCGATCTGCATGGAGGCGAGGTTCTTGTGCTTGGCCTCGATCTCGAAATCGGCCCAGGCGAGGTGGCGGGACACGAGGTCGTTCACCGCCCGGTTCCACATCAGATCCGAATGGGCCGCGAGGTCCCGCACCGAATGGCCCGCCTCGCGCAATGCGGGGAAGTCGGGGAGGCGGCTCTCCGCGCCGTCGGTGATGACGGCCTCCCGCGAGACGCTGATATGCGCCACCGGCCGCACGCCGCGCCAGGATTCGATCACCCGGCCGATCCGGGCATCGTCCGGTTCGAGATATTCGCCGCCGCTCTGCACCCAGTGATGGTGCAGGTCGAGGACGACGGGCACGAGGTCGGCCAGCCGCAGCACCTCGTCGAGGCCGAACAGGTTCTCGTCGTTCTCCACCGTGACGAGGTCGCGGGCGAGGCGGCTCGCGCGCGGCAGGGTCTCGCGAAAGCCCGCGACGCCGGGGTCGCCCGCGCCGACATGGATGTTGATGTGCGCGCCGTGCGGATGCCAGCCGCCGCCATAGCCCATCAGGCCGAACAGCTCGGCGTGGTAGTCGAGTTCGGAGAGGCCGTTCTCGATCGCCGCCGGGTTCCGGCTCGCGATCAGGCAGAACGGGCCGGGGTGGAAGCTCAGCCGCACCCCGAGCTTGCGCGCGAGGGCCCCGGCCTCGGCCAGCCCGGTCTCGACGGTCTTGCGCATCGCCGGCTCGGCATAGAGCGCCTGGACGGACAGGTGCGTGTAGCCGGGCAGGACGTTGCTGCCCATGCGCAGCAGCCGCTCCAGGGGAGGGCGGGCGCCGACCCAGGCGATCTGGCGCGACAGGGCCGTCAGGTTGTGCGTCACGACGCCGACAAGCTTCTCCCGCCGGGCGGCGGGGTCGAGCTTGGCGAGATGCGCCATGGTCACGGTCGTCAGGTTCATGGCGCGGGTGGCCTCCCGCGCGGCCTTGAGGGTGGCATGGGTGCCCGGCGGCTCATCGAGGACGAAGGTGCAGCAGAATCCGAGGCGTGCGGGCGAGGGGGCGCGGTTTGGCATGGGGGCACAACGCGCGAGGCGCCGTTCCGTCACGCGGAACGGGCCGGCGAGGCCGACGTTTGCGAAACAGCGGAGCGTGGCAATACCGCCCACCTCGCCCCGGCCGAACCCCGATGACGACGCCTTCCCCCCGCCCAGGCGGCCCGCCCGATCAAGCCTCGACCCTGTGGATCCTGATGCTTGGCTCGGCACTCGTCGCGCTGACCCTCGTCCAGCCAAGGCGGGACGCCGCCGCGATCCCCGCGCCGGAGCCGAAGCCGGACCCGGAGGGCCGGCGCAAGCCGGCTTCGACCCTTGGGGCGCGCTCCATCGAGGGCCATGCGGCGCGGCTCATCACGGCGACGCAGCCCGAGCGCGGGCGCCACGCCGAGCACCCGGCGGATATCCCCGCCTCCGGCTGGAAGGACATCCTGATCCGCGTCTATCTCGAATTCATCAAGGACAGGGTGCTTGCCGTCGCGGCGGGCGTGACCTTCTACACCCTGCTCGCCCTGTTCCCCGGCATCATCGCCCTGGTGACGCTCTACGGCCTGTTCGCGGATGCCAGCGTCATCAACGAGCACCTCGCGCAGCTCCACGCGGTGCTGCCCTCGGGCGCGGTGGAGATCATCGGCGATCAGGTGAAGCGCATCGCGTCCAAGCCCGGCGGCACGCTGGGGCTCACCTTCTTCACCGGCCTGCTCGTGTCGATCTGGAGCGCGAACGCCGCGATGAAGGCGATGTTCGACGCCCTGAACGTGGTCTACGAGGAGGAGGAGAAGCGCAACTTCTTCATGCTGAACCTGCGCTCCCTCACCTTCACGGTGGGCGGGCTGATCTTCGCGATCATCGCCCTGAACGCCATCGTCGTGGTGCCGGTGGTGTTCAACTTCCTCGGGCTCGGCTCGGAGGCGTGGCTGATCGCGGCGCTCCGCTGGCCCGCCCTGCTGCTGGTGATCCTCGGCGCGCTCTCGGTGCTCTACCGGTTCGGGCCGAGCCGGCAGCACGCGCGCTGGCGCTGGGTCGGCGTCGGGAGCCTCGTGGCGGGGCTGCTCTGGCTCGTCGCCTCGCTGCTCTTCTCCTGGTACGTGTCGAGCTTCGGCACCTACAACGAGACCTACGGGTCGCTCGGCGCCGTGATCGGCTTCATGACCTGGATCTGGATCTCGTCCACGATCGTGCTGCTCGGCGGGGAGATCAACGCCGAGATCGAGCACCAGACCGGGCGCGACACCACCACGGGCAAGCCCCTGCCGCTGGGCGCCCGCCGGGCGCGGATGGCCGACACGGTCGGCGCGGCGGCATGACGGGCGGGGGGAGGCTTCCTATATCCGGTGGGAAGGAGACACCCATGTCCGACAGCATCACCGCCCCCGCCGAGACCCTGAGCGACGCGGAATGGCGCGCCCGCCTCAGCCCGGATCAGTACCGCGTGCTCCGTGAGCACGGCACGGAACGGGCCGGCACGTCCTGCCTCCTCGCCGAGAAGCGGGCGGGCACCTTCGCCTGCGCCGGCTGCGGCCAGCCCCTGTTCGAGCAGGGCACGAAGTATGAATCCGGCACCGGCTGGCCGAGCTTCTTCGCGCCCCTCGAAGGCGCGGTGGAGACCACCACCGACCGCAGCTACGGCATGTCCCGCACCGAGGTCCATTGTGCCCGCTGCAAGGGCCATCTCGGCCACGTCTTCGAGGACGGCCCGGCCCCGACCGGCCTTCGCTACTGCATGAACGGCGCGGCTCTGGCTTTCGAGCCCGCCTGACGAATCCCGTGGATGGGGAGCGGGGATCGTGGGGAAACTCTCCTCACGATCCCCCCTGCCTCCCGCCTACCGCCTTGATTTCGGCGCCATTTTGCGTAGTCGCTCTATAGACTACGGGATTGGTCTTGCGCCTGTTGCGGAACGCTACAGTCAGGCTTTGCTTTTCGCGATGCAGCGCAAGCTCGAAACCCACCGAACCGTTCGCTCGACTTGCACGTGACTCGGTGCGTCGAAGGTGACCGGACCAATCGGTCGTACCCGAGCGCCTTGCCGGGCCGGGCGTGAGGAGTGAAACAGTCCATGAGCACAACCCGCAGGTTCCTCGTCGCCCCGGCCCTCGTGAGGCTCCTCCGCAAGGAGCGGGGCAGCAGCCGGATCACCGAAGGCCATTTCGCTCCGCAGGGCGGCCGCAATTCCTTCGTCCGCGTGGACGGGCAGGCCTGCCAGCTCATCCTCGTCAACAACGGCGTCGAGGAGCGCACCGAGGTGCCGCGCGCCCACGGCGACGCCCTGCTCGACGTCTGCCCCGGCAAGGCCGCCTACGACCGCACGACCCTGGCCGCCGGCGGCCGGGAGATCGTGGTGGACCGCTACGTCTCCCCCGGCAGCATCGACCTCGTGAGCGTCGTGTTCGACGATGCCTCGCAGGCCTCCGCCTACCAGGCGCCGGTGTGGTTCGGCCGCGAGGTGACGAACGAGCCGACCTTCGAGCGCTCCGCCCTGGCGATCCAGGGCGTGCCGGCGGCGGCCGAGCTGTCGCTCAGCAACGCCGCCCTCGACGCGGTGCTGGACATCATCGAGCCGCGCTTCGGCTTCGGCCGCTACAATTCCCCCTCGCGCGCCTCCGAGAACCTCGACAGCCTCTCCGGCACCCTGCGCCGCCCGGCCGCGCCGCCGGCCCCCGAGCCCGTCCGCCCGGCCCCAGAGCCGGAGATCCAGGTGCCGGCCCCGCTGCCGATCCCGGCGCCCGAGCCCACCCCGGCGCTGGCCGAACTGCCGGCCCCCGAGCCCGAGCCGCATCACGAGCCGGCCGAGGAGCCCCGTCACGAGGCGCCCCGCGCCGAGGATCACGGCCCGGCGGCCACGTCCGGCACCCCGGCCGAGGCCGTGCACGGCGATGCCCGCATCGACGACGTGATCGAGAGCCTGTCGGCGGCGCTCGGCGCGGCGATCCACCAGAACCCGGCCCAACCCGAGAAGCCGGAGGATCCGGGCGCGGTGTTCGAGCGCTGGACCGTCCGGCCCCGCCGCACTCAGAACCAGGGCTGAGGGGGGAACCCCCTCAGTTGCGGATGATCACCGCCGCCCCGCCGTAGTTCCTGGCGAGCCGGAACAGGGTGGCCGCATGGCCGGGCGAGAGGCGGATGCATCCGTGGCTCGCCCGCCGGCCGAGGGCGCCCGTGGCGTAGGTCCCGTGGATGGCATAGCCGCCCCGGAAGAACATCGCGTGCGGCATCGGCGAGCCGTGATACTTGCGCGAACGCCACATCGTGGCCATCCGGCCGACCCGGTAGGCGCCGTTGGGCGTGACGAAGCCCTGCCGCGCCGTGGAGACCGGCCATTCGAAGGCCGGCGCCCCATCGACATAGACCCGCATCCTCTGCTGCCCCTGATCGATCCGGGCGACGACGCCCGCTGCGGCGGGGAGGGCGGGCAAGAGGCATGTCAGCGCCGCCCCGAGGAGGCCGGCACGGAGATGGAAAATCCTCGACATGGGGTGTCACCGGAGGCTGACGCGGCGGCCGGCGTCGACACGAACCCTCTTGGTTGCAGTATCGCGCACGCCTAAAGCCAAGGTGACGCATTGCCGGTCCGGTGAAGACCGCGCGGCGGCGGCAATTGACAGGTTTTTGTCACCGGAGGCTTGAGGCGGACTACGGACACGCCGTTGAGAAGCCTACCGAAGCCGGATAGCGTGACACACAGGGAGACGCGCGGGGATCGCGCGGAGGATAGAGAATGGCACAGGCGATCCACGCGACGGGGGGCACGGCCACCGCTCCCAAGGAGCCCTGGTACAAGGTGCTCTACATCCAGGTGCTGATCGCGATCGCGCTCGGCATCCTGCTCGGCTGGTACGATCCGGCGACCGGCAAATCACTCAAGTGGCTCGGCGACGCCTTCATCGCGCTCATCAAGATGATGATCGCGCCCATCATCTTCTGCACCATCGTCCACGGCATCGCCTCGATCGGCGACCTGAAGAAGGTCGGCCGGGTTGGGTTGAAAGCGCTCATCTACTTCGAGGTGGTCTCCACCCTGGCGCTGCTCATCGGCGTGATCGTCGGCGAGGTCATCCAGCCCGGCGCCGGCTTCCATGCCGACCCGTCGAAGCTCGATGCCAGCAAGGTCGCGAGCTACGCGAGCAAGGCCGCCGCGGATTCGACCGTCGCGCACATCATGGCGCTGATCCCGAAGAGCTTCTTCGACGCCTTCGCCACGGGCGACCTGCTGCAGGTGCTCCTCGTCTCGATCCTCACCGGCTGCGTCGTCACGGGGCTCGGCGAGAAGGCCGCCGTGGTCAGCAGCGCCATCGACACCGCCGGGCAGATCTTCTTCCGCATCATCGGCATCATCGTGAAGCTCGCGCCGCTCGGCGCGTTCGGCGCAATGGCCTTCACCATCGGCGAATACGGCATCCAGAAGGTCTACGACCTCGGCCAGCTCGTCGCGACCTTCTACCTGACCTCGCTGCTGTTCGTGCTCGTGGTGCTCGGCACCATCGCGCGGGTGTCGGGCTTCTCGATCCTGAAGTTCCTCGCCTACATCAAGGACGAGCTGCTGATCGTACTCGGCACCTCGTCCTCCGAGACGGTGCTGCCGCACATGATGACCAAGATGCGCCGCCTCGGCGCGTCGGATTCGGTCGTCGGCCTCGTGGTGCCGACCGGGTACTCGTTCAACCTCGACGGCACCAATATCTACATGACGCTCACCACCCTCTTCCTCGCGCAGGCGGTGGGGGCGGACCTTTCGATCGGCCAGTACGCGACGATCATCCTCGTGGCGATGCTCACCTCGAAGGGCGCCTCGGGCGTGACCGGCGCGGGCTTCATCACCCTCGCCGCGACCCTCTCGGCCATCCCGAACAACCCCGTGCCGGTGGCCGCGATGACCCTGGTGCTCGGCATCGACAAGTTCATGTCCGAGTGCCGCGCCCTCACCAACCTCGTCGGCAACGGCGTAGCCTGCGTGGTGGTCGCCCGCTGGGAGGGCGAACTCGACCGGACCAAGCTCAACGAGGTGATGGCCAACCCGATCGGGATCGGCACGGCGGTGACGGACAACTCGCCCGCCCCGGTCTCGACCGAGACCAAGGTCGCCGCCGCGGAGTGACGACCGCGACGCCACGGCTCGGGATCGACCTCGGCGGCACCAAGATCGCCGGGGTCGTCCTCGCCCGGGACGGGCGCCGCCTCGCCGAGGCCCGCGTCCCGGCCCCCAGGGGCGATTACGGGGCCACCGTCGCGGCGGTGGCCGACCTCGTCCTGCGGCTGGAGCGGGAGGCCGGGCGCCCCTGCAGCGTGGGCGTCGGCATGCCCGGCAGCCTGTCGCCGGCCACCGGCCTCGTCCGCAACGCCAATTCCCACTGGCTGATCGGCCATCCCTTCGGCGCCGACCTCGCCGCCCGGCTCGACCGCCCGGTGCGGGTCGCCAACGACGCCGACTGCCTCGCCGTCTCCGAGGCGACGGACGGGGCGGGGGCGGGCGCCCGCGTGGTCTGGGCGATCATCCTCGGCACGGGCGTCGGCTCCGGCCTCGCCATCGAGGGGCGGCTGCATGCGGGGCGCAACGGCATCGCCGGGGAATGGGGCCACGGCCCGCTGCCCGGCCCAAGGGACGACGAGCGGCCGGGCCCGGCCTGCTATTGCGGCCGGCACGGCTGCGTCGAGACCTGGGTCTCGGGTCCCTCGCTCGCCGCCGACCACGCCCGGCGCCACGGCGGCACGCCGACCGCCGAGGCCGTGGTCGCGGCCGCGCGCGGCGGCGACCCGGCGGCGCGGGAGACCCTGGCGCGGCATCTCGACCGCCTCGGCCGCGCGGCGGCGCAGGTGGTGAACGTCCTCGATCCGGACGTGATCGTGGTCGGGGGCGGGCTCTCGCGCATCCCCGAGTTGATCGCCGGCCTGCCGGACGCCATGCGCCCGCACATCTTCTCCGACGCGTTCGACACCCCCGTCCGCGCGAGCCTGCACGGCGACGATTCCGGCGTGCGCGGGGCCGCGTGGCTGTGGGGCACCGAGACGGTATGAGGCGCCTTCGACACGATCGAAGAGACGCAACCTCCTACCCATCACCTCATCCTGAGGTGCGGCGAAGCCGCCTCGAAGGAGGGCTCCAGGGATCGCAGAGCGTTCTGGAGCCCTCCTTCGAGGCCCGCTGACGCGGGCACCTCAGGATGAGGCAGAGGGTAGGAGGGCGGGACGAGGCCGCCCCGCCTCACCCCAGATCGTAAACCTTCGCCAGATCCGGGTCCTTGGCGGCCACGAGCTTGGCGAGGTCGACGATGACCTTGGCCTGCTTCCACGTGGCGTCGTCCTGCATCTTGCCGTCGAGCATCACGGCGCCGGTCCCGTCGGGCATGGCCGCGACGATGCGGGCGGCGAAGGCGACCTCGGCCGGGTCCGGCGCGAAGACCGTCTTGGCGAGCGCCACCTGGCTCGGATGCAGCGTCCAGGCCCCGGCGCAGCCCATGAGGAAGGCGTTGCGGAACTGCACCTCGCAGGCGGCCAGATCGGAGAAGTCGCCGAACGGGCCGTAGAAGGCCTTGATGCCGTTCGCCATGCAGGCATCGACCATCCGGGCGATGGTGTAGTGCCAGAGGTCCTGCTGCGCGCTGGCGCGGGGGGCGTCGCCCGCCGGATCGGCGATGACCCGGTAATCGGGGTGGCCGCCGCCGACGCGGGTGGTCTTCATGCCGCGCGAGGCCGCGAGGTCGGCCGGCCCCAGGCTCATGCCGTGCATGCGCGGCGAGGCGCAGGCGATGGCATCGACGTTGGCGACGCCCTCGGCGGTCTCGAGGATGGCGTGGACGAGGATCGGCTTCGTCACCCCGTGGCGCGCTTCGAGCTGCGCCAGCAACTGGTCGATGTAGTGGATGTCCCACGGGCCCTCGACCTTGGGCACCATCACCACGTCGAGCTTGTCGCCGACCTCGGAGACGATGGTGAACAGGTCGTCCAGAATCCACGGGGAGTTCAGGGCGTTGATGCGCGTCCACAGCCCCGTCTGAGTCGCGGCGAAGTCGGTCGCCTGCGCCATGGCGACGAAGCCCTTGCGCGCGGCCTCCTTTTGGTCGGCCGGCACCGCGTCCTCCAGGTTGCCGAGCACCACATCGACGGTGGGGGCGAGGTCCGGCACGCGGGCGCGCACCTTGTCGTTGTGCGGCGGTACGAAGTGGATCATCCGCTCCAGCTTCACGGGCAGGTCCCGGAAGGGAGCCGGCGCGCCGGTCGCGAGCGGCTGGAAGAAGCGGCGGGGCAGTTTCATCGCGTGCGGCCTTCGGCTCTGGCGTTCCTCGTGACGGGGTTATGGCACGGCAACGGCCGAGGTAAAGGCGTGCTTTCGTCCTGTAACGTTTTGTGACGGCGGCTTTTCCGCCGTTGCGGGCCGGGCCGGGGCGCCTATTCTTCCCCGCATGAACGAGGGCACCACGCTCGCCATCGTCGAGGACGACCCCGAAATCCGGGCGCTGCTCGGCGGCTTCCTGGAAGGAGAAGGCTTCCGCGTCGAGAGCCTCGACGGGGGCGCCGCCCTCGACCGGCGCCTCGCCCAGGGGCCGGCGCCGGACCTCATCGTGCTCGACTGGATGCTGCCCGGCGAGGACGGCCTCTCGATCTGCCGCCGGCTGCGCGAGGGCGGCGGCCCGCCCGTCGTGATGCTCACCGCCAAGGACGAGGACATCGACCGGGTGCTCGGCCTGGAAATGGGCGCGGACGATTACGTCTCGAAGCCGTTCAATCCCCGCGTGCTGCTGGCCCGCATCCGGGCGGTGCTGCGGCGGACGCGCGGGGGCCACGGCACCGTCGCGGAGGCCCCATCAGCGGAACGGCTGCGGGCCGCCGACCTCGTGATCGACCCCGCCGCCCGCTCGGTCCACGCGGACGGGGAGGGCGGGGCGCCGCGCGAGGTGACGCTCACCAGCGCCGAGTTCGACCTGCTGATGTGCTTCGTCACGCGGCCGCAGCGGGTGCTCTCCCGCGACCAGCTCCTCGATTGGACGCGGGGCCGCGTCGCGGACGTGTTCGACCGGACCATCGACGTGCAGGTCAGCCGCCTGCGCAAGCGGCTGGACGAGGCGGGCAGCGGCCTGCCGGCCCTGATCAAGACGGTGCGCAACGCCGGCTACATCCTCGCCGCCCCCGTCCGGCCGGCCTGAGCCATGCTGAGCCGCATCGGCCTGCTCGGCCGGATCATGCTGATCCTGATGGCCGCCCTCGGCGCGGTGATCGTGGGCGCGATCCTCGTCGGCCGCATGGAGCCCGCGAACACCCGCAGCGCGCAGGTCGCACCTTATCCGCGCCTGGAGCAGGCGGCGGGGGTGATCGACCTGCTCTCCCGCGCCGACCCGTCCCTGCGGCCGACCATCCTGCGCGCGGTGAGCGGCATCCGCCTGCACGCCGCCCTCGCTGACACGGCCCCGCCCGGCGAGGGGCTGCGCCGGCTCCCGCGCTCGGAGGCGATGCTGCGGGCCTTCTCGGAGGCGCTGCAGCGGCCCGGCCCCGGCAAGGACGACGGGCTTCGCGCCTATACCGACGGCGAGGGCGGCCGCGCGACCCGCATCGTCGCCCGCCTGGAGGACGGGTCGATCCTCGTCCTCGACGAGATCGAGCCGCAACGGGCGATCTCCCTGAAGCTGTTCGGCCTCGCGCCGGGGCTGTGGATCGGCATCCTCGGCATCGCCGTGGCGGGGCTGGCGCTGCTCGGGGCGCAGCGGGAGATGCGGCCCCTGCGCCGCCTGAGCGCGGCGGCGGAGGCCTTCGACGGCTCGCCCCCCGCCGGTCCCGTGCCGGTATCCGGCGCGCCGGACGTGCAGCGCCTCGCCCGGTCGGTCCACGCCATGCAGGAGCGGGTGGCGGCGCTGCTACAGGAGCGCTCGTTCCTGATCGGGGCGATCTCGCACGACCTCAAGACCTACCTCACCCGCCTGCGCCTGCGCGCCGAATCCTGGCCGGATGCGCAGGGCCGCGAGCGCATGGCCGCCGACATCGACGGCATGACCGACCTGATCGAAACCTCGCTCGCCTTCGCCCGGGGCACCACCGTCTCGCAGATCCGGGGTCGGGTCGATCTCGCCGACCTCGCGGCGGTGGAGGCGGCGGAACGCTCGGCCCTCGGCCAGCCGGTCGCCCTCGTCGGCGAGGAGGTGGCCGAGGCCACCGTGCCGGGGGATGCGGTCGCCCTGCGCCGGGTGATCGCCAACCTCCTCGACAACGCGGTGAAGTTCGGGCGCGGCAAGGTCGAGATCGCCGTCGAGGCCGGGCCGGAGCAATGCAGCCTGCGGGTCGAGGATGACGGCCCCGGCGTCGGAAGCGCCGAGGCCGCCGCGATCTTCAGCCCGTTCTACCGGATCGAGGGCTCCCGCAACCGCCGCACCGGCGGCAGCGGGCTCGGCCTCGCCATCGCCCGCCAGATCGCCGAGGCCCATGGCGGCGCCATCGCCGTCTGCCCCGGCCGGCTCGGCGGGGCATGCTTCACGCTCACGCTGCCGCGCGCGGGGGTGTGAGGATAAGTATTAACGGAATGTTGATATGGCACCGTTACGGTAATGATTCGTTAACGAGGAAGCGGCCGTACGAATCACTTACGGCGCCCACGCCATCGACATGATGACGGAACGCGGCCTCGACCGAGAATGGATCGAGCGAACCCTCATCGCGCCCGATGCCACAGAGCCCGATCCGACGCACCCCGAACGGGTCCGTGCCTTCCGCGCAGTGCCCGAACGCGACGGGCGGATACTCCGTGATATACGTCCCCACGGAGGACGGCGCGCGTGTCGTGACCGCCTTCCTCGATCGGAACCGGAGGCGTTCGCCGTGAAGTCGCGCTACGATGCAGAGGCCGACGCCCTGTACGTCCGCTTCGCCGAGGCTCCCGTCGCGGAGAGCGAGGAAGTGCGCCCCGGCCTCGTGATCGATCTCGACGCCACCGGGCGCATCGTCGCCGTCGAGATCCTCGACGTCTCCCAGCATCTCTCGAAGGATGCCGACCTGACCCGCCTGACGGCGGCCTGATCGGCTCCCCTCACAGCAGTTCCCGCACCGCCTGCGCGAAGGCCTCCGGCGCCTCCTGGGGGACGTTGTGGCCGATGCGCGGCAGGCGGCGGTAGCGGTAGGGGCCGCTGAAGCGGGCCGCGTCGCCGTCGTCGGATTGCGGCGGGAAGACGCCGCCGTCGCTGCCCTCCAGCACGATCGTCGGCACGCCGATCCTGGGCTGGGACGCGAGCCGCGCCTCGATCCCCGCATAGGCGGGGTCGCCCGGCACCACGCCGTAGCGGACGCGGTAGGAGTGGATCACCACCTCCACGAAATCCGGGTTGTCGAAGGCCTCGACCGTGCGCGCCACGGTCGCCGCGTCGAAGTCCCAATGCGGCGACCATTGCCGCCACAGCAGTTCCGCGATGCCGGCGCGGTTCTCGCTCAGGCCCGCCCGGCCGCGCTCGGTGTGGAAGTAATACTGGTACCAGAGCCGGCTCTCGGCCTCGGCCGAGGCGGGACGGTTGGCGCGGGCCACGTCGTGGATGTTGTAGCCGCTGCCGCCGGAGACCAGCCCGCGCACCCGCTCCGGCCACAGGGCCGCGACGACGCAGGCCGCGCGCCCGCCCCAATCGTAGCCCGCCACCACCGCCCGCGCGATGCCGAGGGCATCGAGGAAGGCGAGGAGGTCGGCCCCCAGGGCGGCCTGCTCCCCGGAGCGGGGCGTCGCCGCGTCGAGGAAGCGCGTCGGCCCGTAGCCGCGCAGATACGGCACGAGGCAGCGCACGCCCTGGCCGGCGAGGATCTCCGCCGCCGGCAGGCAGGCGTGGACGTCGTAGGGGAAGCCGTGGAGCAGGATGGCCGGAGGCCCGTCCTCCGGTCCGGTCTCGTGATAGGCGATGTCGAGGACACCGGCGCGGACGTGCTTCACGGAACCGGCTGCGGCCATGTCCTGTCGCTCCCTCGCGGCGGCGCGCGTGACGTGCCGCACGTGCTCCGCGTCGCACAGCCTTGCCGACCCTGTCCAGCGCCCGAACTTGCCTGCTCGGACGAACTTTTTTCCAGCGGAAGGACGGGTGGCGATGGGGCTCTTGGACGGGGTGAAGGCGGTAATCGGCGATCTCGCGGCGGCGACCGAGCGGACCATCGCGGAGGTCGGGGGCCGTAACATCCCCATGGCCTTCGCGAAGTTCCATCCCGGCGGGCTGGCGGGCTTCCTCGACCGGCTGCGGCAGGACGGCCACGGCGCGCAGGTCGATTCCTGGCTCGCCGGCACGGACCCGCGCCCCGTGCCCGCCGCCGCCATCGCGCATGCGCTGCCGGATCGCGTGGCCGACAGCCTCGCCACGGACCTCTCCCTCTCGCGGGAACGCCTGCCCATCGCCCTGTCGGAGTTCCTGCCCGCCGCGGTGACGGGGCTCAGCGAGAACGGACGGCTGAAGCCGCAGCCGGTCTTTTCCAGCACGCAAGTGGTGGACAAGCCGGCCGGCTGAGCCTTCGGCCGGTCTTCGTGACGACGCGGTCGCGGACAGACACTATTGTCGCCGCCGAGGGCCATCCGGCCCCGGCGGAGATTGGCAGATGAGTGTATTCGATTCGCTCGGCGGCTCGTTGCAGCAGATGGCGATGAAGGCGCTGCCCGGCATCATCCAGCAGGTGCTGCCCGGCGGCCTGAACGCCCTGCTCGATCAACTGCGGCGCCACGGCTACGAATCGCAGGTGAATTCCTGGCTCGGGCGCGGCCCCAACGAGCCGATCACCGCCGAGGACTTGCAGAAGGTCATCGGGAACGAGCAGGTCCGCGCCATGGCGACGAAGCTCGGCATCCCCGTGGATCAGCTCTTTCCCACCCTGGCCAAGGCCCTGCCGGAGACCGTGGACCAGCACAGCCCGAACGGGGAATTGCAGCCGCCGAAAGCCTGAAACGAAAACGGCGGCCCCGGGGGACCGCCGCTGGCGTGCGAGGCGTTTGCCTCAGTTGCTGGCGAGTTGCGACATCGGATCGACCGGAGCGCCGCTCTTGCGGATCTCGAAGTGCAGCTGCGGCGAGGTCACGTTGCCGGAGGCGCCGGACTTCGCGATGGTCTGGCCGCGCTTGACCTTGTCGCCGGGCTTCACGTCCAGCTCGCCGTTATGGGCGTAGGCCGAGACGTAGCCGTTGGCGTGCCGCACGAGCACCAGCTTGCCGTAGCCCTTCACGTCCGAGCCGGCATAGGCGACGGTGCCTTCCTCGGCGGCCTTGACCGGCGTGCCCTCGGGCAGGGCGATGTTGATGCCCTCGTTGCCCGACGAGCCGTAGCCCGCGATCACCCGGCCCTTGGCGGGCCAGCGGAAGTTGTCGCTGCTCGCCTGGGCGGGCACCGAGGCGGTGGTGGCGGGCTCGGCCTTGGCCGGCTCAGCCTTGGCCGGGGCGGGCTCGGCCTTGGCGACCTCGACCTTCGGCGCCTTGGCGGCCTTCTCGGCGGCGGCCTGCTTGGCCGTCTCCTTGGCGCTTTCCTTGGCGGCCTCGCGCGCCGCCTTGGCCTCGGCGAGCTTCTGGGCCGCCTCGGCCTTGGCCGCGCTCTTCGCGGCGTCCTTGGCGGCTTCCTTGGCCGCGTCCTTCGCGTCCTTCGCCGCGACCTTGGCCTTGTCGGCGGCCTTCGCGTCCGCCGTCTTGGTCTGGCCGGGGCGGACGTGCTTCTTGTCGCTCTCCTTCACGGCGGCGAGCTTGCGCGCCTTCTCCTCGGCGGCCTTGGCCTCGGCCGCCTTGTGGGCGGCGAGTTCCTTGGCCTCCCGGGCCTCCTTCTCGCGGGCCTCGCGGGCTTCCTTCTCGCGGGCGTCCTTCGCGTCCTTCTCGCGGGCGGCGACGCGCTTCGCCTCCTGCGCCCGGGAATCCCGCTCGCGGGCTTCCTTGGCCTCCAGGGCCTTGGCATCCTCGCGCTTCTCCTCGACGGCGCGCGCGGGGCGGGCGGTCATGGCGGCGGCGGAGGGGTTGAGGCCCGAGACGTTGTTGTAGGACGGGATGACGATCTCCCGGCCGGGGGTGATCTGGCTGGCGCTGGTCAGGCCGTTGGCCTGCAGGATCGCCGAGCCCGGCACGCCGTAGCGGGTCGCCATCTGGTTGAGGCTGTCGTTCTTCGAGACGGTGATGCGCGTGCCGCCCTGGGCGCTCCAGCCGGTGGAGCCCACGGAGGCGACCCGCGTCGGGCTCGCAGCGGCCGGCGGCGGCAGCGTGCTCGCCACGGGGGCGGGCCGCGACGCGCCGGGGGCGCCGAGCGCCTCGGACTGGATGCGGCCGGTGCGCAGGGGCGCCACGGGCTTGATGTCGTCATCCGGGAGGCTGCCCGTCGCGGCAGGCTCCGAGAAGGGGTTGGTGAAGGGGCTGCTCAGCCGCGACGCATCGGACGAACAGGCCGCCGCGCCACCACCGATGATCCCCACGAGGGCGACGCGCGACAGCGTCTGAAACCCCCTGACCGCTCCACGCACCCGCATCGACGCACCCGCCAGCACAACGCCACCCGATGCCGTCATGAAGCCGGATTCAGGTTAAGCAACCGTTCCCGTTCACCATGAGATGGCCTTGGAAACGGCGGGATGTGCGGTGCAGCAACACGCAGGGCGTGTGGGGCGCGGCTTCCCCGGGCGGCCCGGCACCCCACATCTCAGCGATGTTCAACCGGTCCTCCCCGCGAGACAGCCTCACCGACCTGCCGCGCCTCGAAACCGCGCGGCTGATCCTCGGCGGGCTGGTGCCGGAGGATGCCCCCGCCCTCGCCCGCCTCACGGACGATCCGGCCATCACCGGGGCCATCGACTTCCTGCCCGAGCCCTTCACCCTGGAGGATGCGAAGGGCCTGATCCACGGCGGCAACCGCGAGCGCGACCGCTTCCTCGGCGCCTGGATCCGGGGGGAGGGCGGAGCCGCCACCCTCGTCGGCGTGGTGGGCGCGCACCTGCGCGGCCCCGGCTTCATCGAGATCGGCTACTGGATCGGCGGCGCGGCCCGGGGCCGGGGCTTCGCCTTCGAGGCGGTCTCGGCGCTCGCGGGCCATCTCGCCCGGCGCTTTCCCGCCCGCACCCTGGTGGCGGAGTGCCGCCCGGCCAACACCGCCTCCTGGGGCCTCCTGCGCAAGCTCGGCTTCGAGGATACCGGCGCGGAGGGCCATCGGCCCGGTCGCCGCCTCCTCACCCTCGCGCGGCCCTGAACTCCAAACGAAAACGCCCCGGACGAGGGTCCGGGGCGCTTCGGCGTCGGTGAGGCGGCGATCAGAAGGTGATGCCGGTCTCGACCATGTAGCGGTCCTGAGAGGTCCGGTTGCCGTCGCGGCCGAAGCCGGTGCCCAGGGTGCCGTTGGCGATGCTGCCGCGGGTGATGCCCCCGAGCTCGACGTGGGCGTACTCGACCCGCAGGAAGTAGCGGTCCCAGGTGAAGGTCGGCGTGATGGTGATCGAGAAGGCGTTGCTGCCCGCGCCGTAGAGGAGGCTGGTCGTGCCCGAGCCGCGCACGCCGCTCTGCTCCTCGTACTCGACGCGGCCCGCCAGGGCGAAGTTGTCGGTGAAGGAATAGGCCGCCAGCAGCGCGCCGCCGTAGGTCGAGGCGCTCTGCGCGATGCCGATGCGCTGGTCCGCCTCGACGTTGGTGAACTGGAAGTACGGCGTGATGATCCACGGGCCGTTCGAGTAGGTGTAGTTGATGTTGAAGATGCCGCTGTTCTGCTGGTTCAGCGGGGTCGCGAACTGGTAGCGCAGGCTGCGGTTGAGGACGTTCTGGCTGCCGAGATTCACGCCGCCGTTCACGCCAATCGTGTTCGAATCGTCGATCTTGTAGGCGACGTTACCGGTGAACCACGTGATATCGCCGGAGAAGAAGCCGTCCGTCCCGGCCACCGACACCGACCACGGGCCCTCGGCCCAGTTCAGCTGCACGCCGTGGTTGATGACGTTCTCCTGCGCGAAGAGCAGGCCGCGGTTGATGTTGAGGTTCTGGAAGGTGAACGGCGCCTCGGAGCCGATGATGGTCGGCATCCGGCCGCCCTGCACCGACCACGCGTCGTTGATCTGGATCTTGCCGAAGGCCACCGGGAGGGGCGTGAACAGCAGGTCCGTCTGGTCGATGGCGCTCAGGTTCTGCACGCCGAGGCCGGGGATCGCGTAGGCGCCGCCCTGCACGTAGAACTGGAAGGTGCCCTCGGGCTTCTGGATCCAGCCCTGGAGGTTCGAGAAATCGAACCGGGCCGCCCGGTCGGGGGCGTAGCCGGGGGGCGCGAAGGCGGTCGGGAACGGGTTGTTCTGGGTGTAGCCGTAGCCCGTCAGCGCGCCGCCGATGTAGATGTCGCCAAGGCCGCCCACGCCGAAGCAGGTCGGGTTCGGGTTGGCCTTGATCACGCCGCCATAGGCCGGGCCGATCAGCGTCGCCTTGCACGGCTCGACCGGCGCCGGGACAGGCACCGGGGCCGGCATGTCGGCGGCGAAGGCGACCGTGGAGGAGAGCAGCGCGGCGGCCAGACCGGCCAGGGTGGAACGCTTCGGCATCGTCTTGCAGCTCGGTTCGGAGAATCTACGGCCAAGCTGCCATCAGGTGCGTTTCTGCACAAAAGCAAACTATTTGCACTTGCACACTTTTTGGGCAAATCCCGCGTCGCAGCCGCGTTCGTTTCAGCGTTGTGGCTTGCGTGCCACATCTAGATGATGCGCTACGAATTCTTGAAGCGGCAGGGAAGGTACGGTTTAATTCAATCGAAACCTTTGGCACCGAGCGGATCGCATCGAAAACCACCATAGCCCGACTGGGCGAGTCGTTCGGCCAGCGCCGGCAGGAACACCAGGGCCTCCTCGGCGAGGCGCCAGGGCGGGTTCACCACGACGAGGCCGCTGCCGGACAGGCGGGTCGGGTCGTCGGGCCGCTCGATGAGCAGGTCGAGGCGCAGCGCCGGGCGGGCGAGGCCGGCATCGAGCTCGGCCGCCATCCGGTCGATCGCCGCCGCATCCTTCACCGGGTACCACGCGAGGAAGATCCCGGTCGGCCACTTGGCCACCGCCTTCATGAGATGCGCGCCGAGCCGCTCCACCTCCCCCGGCACCTCGTAGGGCGGGTCGATCAGCACGAGGCCGCGCCGCTCCGGGGGCGGGATCTGCGCGTTGACCGCCGTCCAGCCGTCGAGATGCAGCACCTTGGTGCGGGAATCGCTGTTGTAGCGCTCCTTCAGCACGGCCGCGTCCTGCGGGTGCAGTTCCACGAACACGCCCCGGTCGCCCGGCCGCAGGAACTCCCGGATCACCGCCGGGGAGCCGGGATAGGTGGTGACGCCGTGCCGCTCCTGCGTCGCCGCCACCGCCGCGCGGTAGGGCGCGAGCAGCGCCTCCACCGGCTCCGGGAAGGGCTCGGCTACCCGGCCCCAGCCGCCCTGCCACTCCCCGGTGCGGCGGGCCTCGTCGGCCTGGAGGTCGTAGATGCCCAGCCCCGCGAAGGCGTCGAGCGCCCGGAACGGTTTGTCCTTGAGGCCGAGATGGGCGAGGACGCGGGCGAGCACGAGGTGCTTGAGCACGTCGGCATGGTTTCCCGCGTGGAAGGCGTGCCGGTAATTCATGGCTGTGGCTCAAGCGGATCCGGCGCCGCCCGTCCAGGGCCGGGCCCCGGAATTTCGCTCTAGCGGGGCGGATCGAGGGCGATGTCCGGCGAGCGGCAATTGCTGCGGGCGAGTTCGGGGCAGGGGGTGTAGCCGCGCAGATCCTTCGCGAAGCAGATCCGCACCTCGGTCAATTGGCCCCGCGCGCAGTTCACCGACATCATGTCCGGCCGCAGGCCGTCGTTGGCGGCCACGAACTGGCGGGCGATGTCCAACGGCGCGAGCCGCTGCCCGCCGGCCTTCAGCCCCTCGGGGATCGTCACCGCCAGCCGCGCCTGCTTGGCAGCGGTGAAGTAGGAGGACGGATCGAGGCCCGAGCAGGTGCCGTGCTTGCGCCATTCGTGCCGGGCGAGGCCCTCGCTCGGATAGACCTGCCCCGCCACCTCCATCGCCTGCCGGGTGATGGGGCGCTGCACGGCAGAGCAGTTCTGCGGGTAGCCGCGGGTGTATTGCGGCCAGAGCCCGTGAACGACGAAGCCGAGGCCCCGGCCGGGGGCGCATTGCGGCTCGTCCCGGCGGGCGCCGTCCCCCTCGCAGAAGGTCGGCGACCAGGAGAGGGCAAGGACGTAGAAGTCGAAATCGCCCGGCGCAGAGCGGCGGCCGAACCCGCCGTAATCCTGCGCGGCGGCGGGCAGCGAGGCCAGAGCCGCCAGCCCCAGCAGGCCGGCGCGGAGCGCGGGCAGGCGCACGGTCGTCCGTCCGCTCAGGGCCGTGCCATCCGGCAGGCGGTGGCGTAGGCATAGGCGAGGTTGCGGTCGAGGCCGTGGACGCAGAACTCGACGCCCCAGGTGGACCCGATGATGCCGAGGCTCTCGCGCACCGAGTAATCGATTTTCCGGTGCAACCCATCCGACGTTGTGGCGACGGCGGAGCAGAACCGGCGCGGGATGGCATCGAGCCCCCAGGGGCGCCACGCCGTCCGCTCGATCCTGTCGAAGGAGACGATGGTCATGGAGGAGTTCCAGAACTTCGCTTCCTTCTCGGCGAAGTTCGTCGCCACCTTCTCCAGCACGTCCGGATCCTGGCAGCCCGGAATCTGCGAATCGTAGGGGAAGACGCGCTCCTCGGCGGGCTCGACATCCTCGCGAGCGGAGCGGGCCTCGGCGGCGCAGACGGCGGTCACGCCGAGGGCGAGCCCGAGGGTGAGACGGACGAGGAAGGGGCGCATGACAAGGGTCCGAACCGGCATGATGGGACGATGGCCGGGGCGCGCCGTCAGTCAAGCCGCCGCCGCGCCGCGCCGGTGGATTGGGCGCCCGGTGCGGCCCGGACGCCACGGTGTCAGCGGCTCAGAATCAGGCCTCGAACGCGGCTTCGTCCAGATCGACGTAGCGGCTCAACACCCGCACCAGGGCGATCCCATCCGGGGCGTCCTGGGCGATGTAGCTCCAGAGGTCGAGCAAGTCCTCGGCGGCACGGGGGTGCCGCTGGATCCTACTCACCCTTCGCGGCCATGCGGCGCCGGGCTTCGGCCTTGATCGCCGCCATGTCGAGCGGTTCGGGCGCTCCGCTGTCCAGCCCCTCGCGGATGTCGCGGCGCAGGGCGTCGAGCTTGGCGGCGCGCACCTGCTCCCGCTCCTCGACCAGACGCAGGCCGTCGCGCATCACCTCGCTCGCCGAGGCGTAGCGCCCGCTGGCGACGAGATCGCGAACGAAGCGTTCGTAATGCGCACCCAGGGTGTAGCTCGACGGCACGGATCCCTCCTGCGACGGGTCCGGACTATCACATTGTGATAGTCCGGCAATCGCGGGAGGCCCCGCCCTATCGCGGCGCGGACGACGAGGCCGGGTCCGGTGGGGTGGCCGGGACGACGGGGGTCGCCTTCGTCCACCACAGGCCGATCAGCAGGATTCCAACGAAGATCGCGGCAAGGAAGCCGCCGAGCATGAGGCGTCGCATCAGTCCGGTATAGGGCGGGGCCGCCGGATCAGTAGATCGGACCCTCGACGGAGGGTGGGGGCGCGCCGAGTTGCAGCGGCTCGCCGTACTCCTCGCCCGGCTCCTCCGGCACGGCCGCGACGCGCGGGGCCGGGCGGGGGGCGAGGCTCGGGCGCGGCTGCACCGAGGTGTAGGCCGAGGGCACCTGCGCCGGGACGCGCGCAGGGGCGCGGGCGACCTGCGTCGGGCTCGCGGCCTTCGACATCGGCGCGACGCCGTAGGGATCGTCCTCCTCGATATCGACAGGAGCCTGCGGCGGCGCGGGCTGGCGCGGCGGCGGGATGGGCTTCGAGAGCGGACGCGGGCCGTCGCCGCCGAGCTGCGGCGTGAACTTGATGAGCGGCTGGCAGATCCGGCGCAGGCCGCGCGGGTCGTGCCGGGCGAGGTCGACGTGGATGTGGTCGTAGTGGAACACGTTCGAGCCCGGCGCCAGCACCGTGGTGAAGCGCTGGCACGCGCCCAGGAACACCTCGCGCAGGAAGCCCTGCTCGGCCTCGGTGCCGCGCCAGCCGCCCTTGACGGTGATGACGTGGCCGTCCGCCAGCTTGAAGGACATCACGTCCACGGCGTTGCCGAAGCCGTGCTCGGAGGGCTTGGCGCCAGGCTGGTTGTTGCGCCCCCGGCAGGAATAGGTGCCCGCATTGATCTCGGCCACCGGCACGCCGAAATACAGGTTGGCGGCGGGCTGGATCGTGTCGGCGAGCCACGCCTCCGCCTCGGCGAGCGCCGGGCAGGCCAGCGTCATCCGCTGCTTGAGCGCCACCGTGCCGCCGCCGAGCCGGGTGACCTTGAA
>Ga0182229_1000084_pt1 | contig 23708 bp, 19 predicted proteins | sample G6R1MG_32_FD_129663 | JGI IMG/M metagenome (GOLD analysis project Ga0182229, IMG submission 129663) | Miscanthus phyllosphere microbial communities from Michigan, USA - G6R4_MAIN_07NOV2016_LD1 MG | ecosystem: Host-associated > Plants > Phyllosphere > Phylloplane/Leaf | place: USA: Michigan...
CCGGCCAGACGCACCGTCGAGGTCGAGGCGTTCTGCTCGTGGTCGGCGTGCAGGATGAAGATCCGGTCGAGCGCGCGAGCGTAGATCGGGTTGACCTGATACTCCTCGCACGGCACCGCGAAGCACATCCTGAGAAAGTTCGAGGTGTAGTCGAGTTCGTTCTTCGGGTACACGAACGGCTGACCAATCGAGTACTTGTAGGCCATCGCCGCGAGCGTGGGCATCTTGGCGATCATGCGTAGAGAGGCGATCATCCGCTGCGACTCGTCCGAGATGTCGGTCGAGTCGTGGTAGAACGCCGAGAGCGCGCCGACGCAGGCCACCATCACCGCCATCGGGTGCGCGTCGCGGCGGAAGCCCGTGAAGAACCGGTTCATCTGGTCGTGCACCATGGTGTGGCGCGTGACCCGGTAGTCGAAATCGGCCTTCTGGGCCGGGGTCGGCAACTCGCCGAAGAGCATCAGGTAGCAGGTCTCGAGGAAGTCGCCGTTCTCGGCCAGTTGCTCGATCGGGTAGCCGCGATAGAGCAGCACGCCCTGGTCGCCGTCGATGAAGGTGATCTTGGATTCGCACGAGGCGGTGGAGGTAAAGCCGGGATCGAAGGTGAAGATCCCGGTCTTGGCGTGCAGCTTGCCGATGTCGACCACGTCGGGGCCGAGCGTACCGGTCTTGATGGGGAGTTCGACGCGCTCATCGTTGACGATGATGGTGCTGGCGGAAGCGCTCATGGGAACGCGGACCCTTTCTCACGACGGGGACAGCACCGAACCGGCGGCCGACGGATCGCGCACCGGTCCGAAGCGGAACCGCGGCCTGCTGCGGTTGCTCACTGAGGGACCGGGTTACCGGATCGACCGGCCGCCAGCAACGGTGCCTGGATGGCCGCGTCTCTCGCGGATGCGAAACCCGGGCCGGTCTGTCAGCCGAGGGGCAGGATCGCCGTCCGATCCATCTCAATCCGGCAACTGATCGCGCAGCCGCGCCAAGCTCTCCTCGCGGCCGAGCACGGCCATGACGTCGAAGAGCGGCGGAGAGGTGGCCCGCCCCGTGAGTGCGGCACGAAGGGGCTGGGCGATCTGCCCGAGCTTGACGCCCTGCGCCTCGGCCACGCTCCTCACGGCGGCCTCGGTCGCCTCCGCGCTCCATTCGGGCAGCGCGTCGAGGGCGTCGAGCGCGGCGCGCAGCCGCGCGGGCGCGTCGCCGCCGATCAGGGCCGTCGCCTTGGCGTCGAGACCGAGCGGGCGCTGCGCCGTGAGGTAGTAGGCGCTGTCGAGCAGTTCGACGAGGGTCTTGGCGCGCTCCTTCAGGCCCGGCATCGCCGCCGTGAGCTTCCGGCGCAGGTCGGGCGAGAGCGTGCCGGGGAGCCCGCGGGCCTCGCCGATCGCGGGCAGGATCGTCTCCACCGCATTTACCAGGGCCGCGTCCTCGCTGCCGCGGATGTAGAGCCCGTTGAGGTTCTCCAGCTTGGCGAAGTCGAACCGCGCCGGCGAGCGCCCGATCGCCTCGAGGTCGAAGGCTTCCGTCATCTCGGCCGTCGAGAACACTTCCTGGTCGCCGTGGCTCCAGCCCAGCCGGACGAGGTAGTTGCGAAGCGCCGCCGGCAGGTAGCCGAGATCGCGGTAGGCATCCACGCCGAGCGCGCCGTGGCGCTTCGACAGCTTGGCCCCATCCGCCCCGTGGATCAGCGGAATATGGGCCATGGCCGGCACCTCCCAGCCGAGCGCGCCGTAGATCTGGGCCTGACGGGCCGCGTTGGTGAGATGGTCGTCGCCGCGGATCACCTGGGTGACGCCCATGTCGTGGTCGTCCACCACCACGGCGAGCATGTAGGTCGGGTTGCCGTCCGAGCGCAGCAGCACGAGGTCGTCGAGGTCGCGGTTCTGCCACGTGACGCGGCCCTGGACCGCGTCCTCGACCACGGTCTCTCCGTCGAGGGGCGCACGCAGCCGGATCACCGGCTTGACGCCGTCCGGCGCTTCGGACGGGTCGCGGTCGCGCCAGCGCCCATCATAGCGTAGGGGACGGCCCTCGGCGCGGGCGCTCTCGCGCATCTGCGTGAGTTCCTCGGGCGTCGCGTAGCAGCGATAGGCGTGGCCCGCCGCCAGCAGGCTCTCGGCGGCCTCGCGGTGGCGCTCGGCCCGTGCGTACTGGAACACCACCTCCCCGTCCCAGTCGAGGCCGAGCCAGCGCATCCCGTCGAGGATCGCGTCGATCGCCCCTTGCGTCGAGCGCTCGCGGTCGGTGTCCTCGATGCGCAGCAGCATGCGCCCGCCGAAGCGGCGCGCGTAGAGCCAGTTAAACAGCGCCGTGCGGGCACCGCCGATATGCAGGTAGCCCGTGGGCGAGGGCGCGAAGCGCGTGACGACGGCTGACGACATCGATCCGATGTGGAATGCTGTGGGTGGAGGCGGCATGGGCAGCGGATCGACCGGCCCGTCGGCCGTCCTCGCTGCGCGCGTGTAGCATGCGCGGGACGATGCGTTAAGAATTCCTCATGCGCGGGCCGACCGTCCGGAGGGGCGGGGCCGCGCCGGGGCGCAGGGCATGGCGCGGGACGACACACGGGCGGCGGGACGGAGCCTTCCGGCTCTGCTCGCCGGCCGTCTGCCGACGCCCGCCGGGCTGTGGCCGGCCGTCCACGGTTCGATCACGGAAGAGCTGGCGCGGGAATACGAGCAGCGGCGCCTGTTCCCCTGGCTCGCGGTCGCGTTCGGGGCCGGCATCCTCGTCTGCTTCACCGCCACCGACGGCCGGCCGGCGCTCGCCGCCCCGCTGGTCTCGGCCGGGTGCGTCGCCGCGACGACGCCGTTCCTGCGCGCACGGCCGGTGACGCTGGCGCTGGCCTGCGCCGCGGTGGCGGCGCTTCTAGGCTTCGCGGCGGCGGTCCACCGGACCGCATCCGTGGCGAGTCCGGTCCTCGCCCGAACGACCATCGCCCCGTTGACCGGTATCATCGAGTCGCTCGATGAGCGCGAGGAGGGCGCCCGGCTGATCGTGCGCGTGGCGAGTTTCGGCACCCTCGACGCGGCGTCTCGCCCCGCACGGGTGCGCGTGTCCTACAGGAAGGCACAGGCCCTGAGACCCGGCGACGTCCTTTCGGCCACAGCCCGCCTGCTGCCGCCGCCGGAGGCCGCCCGGCCCGGCGGCTACGACTTCGCCCGCGACGCCTACTTTCGGGGTATCGGTGCCGTGGGCTCGCTCGTGGGCCGGATCGAGGTCCGCCCGGCCAGCGAGCCGCTGTCCTGGTTGTTGCGCCTCGCCGCCGCGATCGACGATGCCCGCAACGCGCTGACGCGCCGCATCACCGACGCCAACGGGGGGCAGGCCGGTGCGGTGGCGGCGGCGCTGGTCACGGGCAAGCGCGGGCTGCTCAACCCGCAGACCAACGAGGTGCTGCGGGCGGCGGGCATCTATCACGTCGTCGCGATCTCCGGCCTGCACATGGTGCTGGCGGCGGGCGTGGTGTTCTGGCTGGTGCGCGGGGGGCTCGCCCTGGTGCCGTGGCTGGCGCTGACATGGCCGATCAAGAAGATCGCGGCCGGCGTCGCCATGGTGGGCGTCACCGCCTATTGCGCCTTCTCCGGCTGGGACGTCGCGGCCGAGCGTGCGCTGGTCATGACCCTGGTGATGCTGGGCGCGATCCTGGTCGATCGCCCCGCGCTCAGCATGCGCAACTTGGCGCTTGCGGCCATCATCGCGCTCGCCCGCGAGCCGGAGGCGCTGCTCGGCCCGAGCTTCCAGATGTCGTTCGGGGCGGTGGCCGGGCTCATCGCGGGCGCCCCGCTCCTCGACCGGCGCTGGCTGCGCGGCGACGGGGCGGGCCGCCTCGGCCGGATGCTGTCGGCGGCGGCGACCGCCATCGTGGGGACGCTGGCCACCACGCTCATCGCACAGATCGCCACGGCGCCGTTCGCCACCTATCACTTCCAGACGGTCCAGCCCTTCGGGCTCGTGGGCAATGCCCTGACCCTTCCGCTGGTCTCGCTCGCGGTGATGCCGTCGGCCGTGCTCGGTATCCTGGCCTACCCGTTCGCCCTCGATCAGCCGATCTGGTGGCTGATGGGGCAGGCGGTGCGGGGAATGCTGGCGATTTCGACCTGGATCGCGGGGTTTGGCCGCGCGAATCTCGTCGTGCCCGCTTTCGGCCCGGCCGCCCTGGCGCTGCTCGCGGGCGCGCTGCTGCTCGCCACGCTCGCCGTGTCTCGCCTGCGCTGGGTCGCCCTCGTGCCGGCCGCCGCCGGCATCGCGCTGGCGACGAGCCCCGTGCGCTACGACATCTACATCGATCGCGAAGGGGCATCCGCTGCGGTCCGCGGCGCGGACGGGCGGCTTGCCGTCCTCGGCCGCCCGTCCGGCTTCGTCCTGGAGCAATGGCTGAGGGCGGACGGGGATTCGCGGCCGGTGGCGGAGGTCGCCCAGGGAACCGGCGCGCGCTGCGACGGCCTGGGCTGCACGACCCGCGCGGTCGACGGCCGCTGGATCGCCCTGGTGAAGGACAAGCGCGCCTTCCGCGAGGATTGCGCCCGGGTCGACATCCTGATCAGCGTCCGAGAGGCGCCCCCGACCTGCGTCAGGCCGGTGATCGTGGACGGGTCGTTCCTCGCCCGCAGGGGGGCTACGGCGATCCGGCTGGGGGCAGGGGAGCCGGTCGTCCATACAGCCCGCAGGCGACCCGCCGGACCGGATCGCCCCGGCGCCACGCCCGGACAGCGGCCGTCAGAGCCCCCGCCGGCGGCCGGGCCGATCGTCCCCGCCTCTCCGGACCGTGAGGCTGTGGACGATCTCCCCGCCGAGCGCGTCCCCGAGGAGCGGCTTCAGTAGCGCCGCATCAGGCTGACGAGGCGGCCCTGGATCCGCACCCGGTCGGGGCCGAGCACCCGCGTCTCGTAGGCGGGGTTGGCGGCCTCCAGCGCGATCGACGAGCCGCGACGGCGCAGGCGCTTGAGTGTCGCCTCCTCGTCGTCGATCAGCGCGACGATGATATCGCCGGTGTTGGCGGTGTCCTGCTTGCGGATGACCACGAGGTCGCCGTCGAGGATGCCGGCCTCGATCATCGAGTCGCCGCGGACCTCGAGGGCGTAATGCTCGCCGCCGGAGAGGAAGTCCGGCGACATCGTGATGGAATGGCTCTGGCTCTGGATCGCCGAGATCGGCGTACCGGCCGCGATCCGGCCCATCACCGGCACGTGGATCGAGCGGCCATCCTCGTCCATCACCTTGGCACGCACCGGCCGGTCCGCCGGTTCGTTCGCGCGTCCGCCGACGACCACGCTCGGCGTGAACCGCCTCAACTCGGCCTGAGGCGAGACCGCCGCGGCCTTCCCGGCCGCCATTTCCGGCATCCGCAGGATCTCGATCGCCCGCGCCCGGTTCGGCAGGCGTCGGAGGAAGCCCCGCTCCTCCAGCGCCGTGATCAGCCGGTGGATGCCGGACTTGGATTTGAGGTCGAGAGCGTCCTTCATCTCGTCGAACGAGGGAGGCACACCGCTTTCGCTCATGCGCTGCTCAATGAACTGGAGCAACTCCAACTGCTTGCGCGTCAGCATTCGACACATCCACCCGTACGGCGACCACCTGCGGCGTGGGATCGCGGAAACAAATCACGAACACGCTAACTGTTCTGCAACTGTTCTGCAACGGGTGTAAGCGAGTCTCAGCCTGAAAATGGGATTTTTCGCGCAAGGGGTATGGGTTAGCCGACGTCGGCACGCAGCCGGTTCGACGTGAATGACGGCGTCGGACTCCGGTCGGGATCATGTCCGGCTTCGGGCCGCCGCTTTCCATCTCGGTGCATCGCCGCCCGGTCGCCCAACCGCCGATGCGTTCTTCGACGAGACGGTGCGCCGAGGTTCGGCCTGGGTCGTCCGGTATCGCGATGAGCCGTCGGGGGAGGGGCTGCCCCGTCCTGTCTTCGACCCTCATGGGATCTCCGGCGACACTCCCGGGAAAGCGGATGCGCCGGAACCCCGCGTCCCGGCCATGCTCCTCACGGCCGGGCGACCAAGCGGCAGCGCTCGACCGGGGTTCGAGGGCTGCGGGTCGTTGCGATCAGCAGCCGCTGGTGGACGTAATAAGTTTTAAGAAAGGATTGGTGATGGTGCTGCTGGACAGGATTGAACTGTCGACCTCTTCATTACCAATGAAGTGCTCTACCACTGAGCTACAGCAGCGATTCCGATCGCCCAAGCCGGGCTTCTCCGGCAGCCTGTCGCCGAAGTCAACCGGATGGCTCTCCGGAGCGTCCCTCGGGAGGGAGGCTCCAAACACGGCGCGGACGCAGTGCACCGGGCGGGACGCGATGGCGTCGCCCGGCGGAACGGGGCATTAGAGGAATGCGGGGGCCTTGGCAACGCCCTTGGATGCTCCGTCGCCTCGGTTCGGCGGAGCGTCCAAGGCAGGGTGGCGCCCGCGTTGACGCGGTGGGGCGACGCCAGTATAGAGCGCGCTCCGTCGCCGGGCGCAATTCCGCGAATCGGCGGCTTCGCTATTGCCTGATCACCTGGATGCGTTGACCGCGTCGGCCCTCGGCCAGAGGGTGCGGCGGGCCGCCCGATCGAGACGAGGATGCCCATGGCCAACACCGTGTCGGCCAAGAAAATGACCCGCAAGATCGCCAAGCGCACGGCGATCAACCGCTCGCGCCGTTCGCGGATGCGCACCTTCCTTCGCAAGGTCGAGGAGGCGATCGCCTCCGGCGATCAGACCCAGGCCGCCGGCGCCCTGCGTGCCGCCGAGCCGGAGATCATGCGTGCCGCCCAGCACGGTATCGTTCACAAGAACAACGCCTCGCGCAAGGTCTCGCGCCTCGCGGCCCGGGTGAAGGCGCTCGCCGCCTAACACCGCTCCGGGATATCGTCAGATCCGAGGAAGCCCGGCCTTTGCGCCGGGCTTTTTCGCATGTCCGGCCGTCATCGGCGTCGTCGAAGGGGCGTTCCACTTGTGCACCGGGCCGCGTGCCTTGTGCACAGTTTGCCGGGACTTGTCCCCGGCCGCCCCTTGCACACGGTCCGGCGGGCCGGCTTCAGGTCGCGTTAACGATGTTCGTCATCGTTTCAGTTGTCAGGATCGACCCGGCGGTTGTAGCTTAACAAGACCTTGCGAGCGCTGCTTAAAGACGAAGTGTCAACGGGTTGAGCCCCGGTCTTCCCCAAGATCAGTTCGCGTGCATCCACATGGGAGGACCGGTGGGAGGGGAGGGTGTGGCCGAGATGCTGTCCCCGAAACTCCCGGTGTTAGGAGAACGCTAGAGGATTGTTGATAGATCCCGTTCACTGACGAAAGGCGGCGCCGCCACCCTTGACAGCGCCGCCCCCAAGTTCAGGCCCCATCGACGTCCGGGGTCCCCTCTTGAGTAGCGTGTTTGCGTACGCGGTTCGGGCGGTCTGCCGCCCCGGCCGCGAGGAGAGACGATGATGCACCTCGATGGCAGCATGGCCGACGGCGGGGATGGCGGCAGGAATGCCGGCACCGCCGAGGACTTCCCGGCGGCCTGGGCGCGGGTCAAGCGTCGGCTGCGGGCGGAACTCGGCGAGGACGTGTTCGCGAGCTGGTTCGCGCGCCTGGAGTTGGAGGAAGTCGTGGGCGGCGTCGCCCGGCTTACCGTCCCGACCCGGTTCCTGAAGAGCTGGCTCGAGTCGCACTACCTCGACCGCGTGCTCGCCACCTTCGGCGCCGAGGCCGATACGGTGACCCGGATCGAGGTCGGCGTGCGCGGCCCCGCCGCCCCGGCCCGTCCGGCCGGCGGCCCGAAGCCCCATGCCGCGAGCGCTCCGCTCGCCCGGCTCCACGCCACCGCGACGCCCGCCGCCGTGCAGGGGCCCGGACCCGACGCGATGCCCGCCCGCTCCGGCGAGACGGCGGGCGATCTCAACGGCGCGCCGCTCGATGCGCGCCTCACTTTCGCGAGCTTCCTCGTCGGGCGTTCCAACGCCCTGGCGCACGCCGCCGCCGAGCGCATCTCGCGCCACGACGGCGAGATCTCGCTCTACAACCCGCTCTATATCCATGCCGGCGTGGGTTTGGGCAAAACCCACCTGCTGCACGGCATCGGCCACGCCATCCGCGAGTCCGGCCGGCGGGTGATCTACCTCACCGCCGACCGCTTCATGTACGGCTTCGTCAACGCCCTGAAGACCCAGAACGCGCTCGCCTTCAAGGAGCGCCTGCGCGCCATCGACCTGCTCATCCTCGACGACGTGCAGTTCATCCAGGGCAAGTCGATCCAGCTGGAGTTCGGCCACACCCTGAACGCGCTGATCGATGCGGGCCGCCAGGTGGTGGTGGCCTCCGACCGTCCGCCCACCGAGCTGGAGGCGCTCGACGAGCGCGTGCGCTCGCGGCTGGCCGGCGGCCTCGTGGTCGAGATCGGCTCGCTGGACGAGGCCCTGCGGGCCTCGATCCTGCAATCGCGCCTCACCGCCGTGCGGGCGGCGCACCCGGCCTTCGAGGTCTCGCCGGCGGTGGCGGCCTACGTCGCCAAGGCGATCACCGCCAACGGGCGCGACCTGGAGGGGGCGGTCAACCGGCTGCTCGCCCACGCGACCCTCACCGGCGGCCCCATGACCGTCGAGACCGCCGAGATCGCGATCCGCGACCTCGTCAAGAACCGCGAGCCCAAGCGTATCAAGATCGAGGACATCCAGAAGCTGGTGGCCTCGCGCTACAACGTCTCGCGCTCCGACATCCTGTCCGAGCGGCGCACGGCCGCCGTGGTCAAGCCGCGCCAGATCGCGATGTACCTGTCGAAAGTGCTGACCCTGCGTTCCTTGCCCGAGATCGGCCGCCGCTTTGGCGGGCGCGACCACACCACGGTGCTGCACGCCGTGCGCAAGATCGAGAAGCTGATCGGCGACGATCCGGTGCTCGGCGACGAGGTCGAACTGCTGAAGCGCATGCTGCAGGATTGACGGTTTGCGACGGCGATCCCGACCGCGGGTCGGGGTCGCCGCGCCGGCCGTCGGACCGGGACGAACCGACGCGAAGTCTTGCCTTCGCCGCCCCGCTTCGCCAAGCTGATCAGCCGCGATCCGACAGGACGTCGCGGCGGCACCAGCCGTTTCGAACACCAGAGAATGTTGCGATGAGAGTCACTGTCGAGCGCGCGGCCCTCCTTCGATCGCTCGGCCACGTGCACCGCGTCGTGGAGCGCCGCAACACGATCCCGATCCTCTCCAACGTCCTTCTGCGCGGCGGCCCCGAGGGGCTTCAGCTCAAGGCCACCGACCTCGACATCGAGGTGACCGAGAGCATTCCCGCCGACGTGTCGGATGCCGGCGCCACCACGGTGCCGGCCCACGTCATCTACGACATCGTGCGCAAGCTGCCCGACGGTGCCCAGGTCTCGCTGGAAACCAGCGGCGAGACCGGGCAGATGACGATCCGCTCCGGCCGCTCGCGCTTCTCGCTCGGCGCCCTGCCGGAGGGCGACTTTCCCGATCTCGCCGCGGGCGAGCTGCCGCACCGCTTCTCGCTGCCCGCCTCCGACCTCAAGCGGCTGATCGACAAGACGCAGTTCGCGATCTCGACGGAGGAGACGCGCTACTACCTCAACGGCATCTACCTGCACACGATCGAGGTCGAGGGTGCGCTCAAGCTGCGCGCGGTGGCCACCGACGGGCACCGGCTGGCCCGTGTCGAGCAGGACGCCCCCGAGGGCAGCCGCGGCATGCCGGGCATCATCGTGCCCCGCAAGGCGGTGGCCGAGATCCAGAAGCTCGTGGACGACGGCGGCGAGAGCGTCGCCATCGAGATCTCGCCCGCCAAGATCCGGCTGACCTTCGAGAGCGGCGTCACCCTGATCTCCAAGCTGATCGACGGCACCTTCCCCGACTACCAGCGCGTGATCCCCACGGGGAACGACAAGCGCCTGACGGTGGAGCGCGACGTGTTCGCCCGCGCCGTGGACCGCGTCTCGACGATCTCCTCCGAGCGCGGGCGCGCCGTGAAGCTCGCGGTGAGCGAGGGGCGCCTCGCGCTCTCGGTCAACAACCCGGATTCCGGCTCGGCCACGGAAGAGCTCGACGTGGACTACGAGGCCGCCGCCCTCGATATCGGCTTCAACGCCCGCTACCTCCTCGACATCACCGGGCAGCTCGAGGGCGACACCGCCCTGTTCAAGCTCGCCGATCCGGGTTCGCCCACCGTGATTCAGGACCGCGAGGGAGCCCCCGCGCTCTACGTGCTGATGCCGATGCGGGTGTGAGGTCGTCCGGGACGACGAGGGCGAGCGTTCCCCGGTGAACGACTCGGGCGACGCCGGCATCGGGCGGGCTTCCACCGCGCCTCGAAAAAAATCTATAGCGGGCCGATGGACACGATGCCGGGCGGTGCTCGCCTCACCCGCCTGATCGCGCGCGACTTCCGCAACCACGCGGATCTCGACCTCGCCCTCGACCGCCGCTTCGTGGCGCTGGTGGGCGAGAACGGTGCCGGCAAGACCAACCTGCTCGAGGCGATCTCGCTGTTCTCGCCGGGCCGGGGCCTGCGCCGGGCCGACCTCGCCACGATGGCGCGCACCGGCGGCCCCGGCGGGTTCGCGGTCTCGCTGACGCTCGATGCCGGAGACGACGGACACCGCCTCGGCACCGGGGTCGAGCCGCCGGGCTACGACGGCCGCGTGGCGCGGGTCTGCCGCATCGACGGAGCCCCGGCCCCCTCGCCGGTGGCGTTCTGCGAGTTCCTGCGCGTGGTCTGGCTGACCCCGGACCTCGACGGGCTGTTCCGCGGGGCGGCGGGCGACCGGCGCCGCTTCCTCGACCGGCTGGTGCTCGCGGTCGACGCCAGCCACGGTGCCCGCGTCTCGGCGATGGAGCGGGCGCTGCGCTCGCGCAACCGCCTCTTGGAGGAACGGCCCGACGACGGGCGCTGGCTCGACGCGATCGAGCGGGAGGTGGCCGAACTCGGCGTTGCCGTGGCGCTCGCCCGCCGCGAGACGGTGGAGCGCCTGGACCGCCTGATCGCGCAGACCCGCGACGACGCGCAGCCCTTCCCCTGGGCGGCCCTGCGGCTGGAGGGCGACCTCGACGACCTCGTCGCGGTCTGGCCGGCGCTGGAGGCCGAGGACCGCTTCCGCCGCGCCCTGCATCACGGCCGCCCGCGCGACCGCGCCGCCGGCCGCACCTTGAGCGGTCCCCAGACCTCCGACCTCGTGGTCCGCCACGGGCCCAAGGACGTGCCCGCCGCCACCGCCTCCACCGGCGAGCAGAAAGCGCTGCTGATCGGCCTCGTCCTGGCGCATGCCCGCCTCGTCCAGGCGATGTGCGCGTTGAGCCCCGTCATCCTCCTCGACGAGGTCGCCGCCCATCTCGACCCGCGGCGGCGCACCGGGTTGTTCGAGGCGCTGGACGCGCTCCCAGGACAGGTCTGGATGACCGGGGCGGACCCGGCCCTGTTCGCCGAGCTGGCGGGCCGGGCGGACGTGGTCACCGTGGCCGACGGACGTGCGGTATCGGGGTGAGGATGCGCCGTCAGGCCAGTGCGGACGGCATGTCGGTGTGTGAAAAGTCGTCGCCGACGAAGAGCAACGGCACGCCGCCCGTCCTGGCGCAGGCACAGGCGAAGCAGTCACCGAGGTTGAGCCGGCCGGATGGCGGCCCTTGCCGTAGCGCATGACGGCCGTCGGCGCCGCCCGCGTCTCTCCCTCGGTGATCGGACGGATCTCGATCCCCGCCGACTGAACGAACTTCCAAACCGCCATTTCGGCTTCGTCGAACGTCGCGCGCTGACGGGCAACGGCGAGCACGGCCTCGTAGATCGCGATGCCGCTCGTCAACGCATGCGCACAGACGCGCAGCCGCTCGGCCAGCGATTCGAAGCCAAGCCCCCGCAGAAGGATGGCGACGATCGCCGAGGCATCGACGAACATCACTCGTCGTTCAGGCTGTCGTCGAACGCCTTGTCGGCCTCGAGCCCGGTATCCGGGTTAGGCAGCGATGCGATCCTGGATCGGCCTGATGCGCGTCAGGAACTCGGCCAGCGACGCTTCGCGCCGTTGCAGTTCGTTGGCGAGCGCCATACCCACCGCCTCGGTCGTGTCGACGCGTGCCGCCGAAGCCAACCGCTCGCCCAGTTGCTCGACTTCCTCGCTCTCGATCGTCAGGGACATGGCTCCAAGCCTCGCGCGCTCGCTATAGGGTAGGAGAGGGCGCTGCCGCCGTGCAGGCGGCCCCGTCGATCGCACCCACGCGTCCATCCGTCCATGCCAGAGAGTTCATGACCTCACGTCTCGACGAGGCCCGCGCCGCGCTCAAACAGACCTTCGGCTACGACGACTTCCGCCCCGGCCAGGACGAGGTCATCGGCGCGGTGCTCGACGGTCAGGACGTGTTCGCGGTGATGCCCACGGGCTCCGGCAAGTCGATGACCTACCAGCTCCCTGCCCTGGTGGAGGAATCGCTCACCGTGGTGGTCTCGCCGCTGATCGCGCTGATGCACGATCAGGTCCAGCAGATGCTGGGCTTCGGCGTCGCCGCCGCGACCCTGAACTCGACGGTGGCCGAGGCCACCTCCCGCGAGACCTGGCGCAAGATCCGCGACGGGTCCCTGCGCCTGCTCTTCGTCTCGCCCGAACGCCTGCTGATGGACGGCTGCATGGAGGCACTGAAGGGGGCGGGCGTGCGCCGGCTGGCGGTCGACGAGGCGCACTGCGTCTCGCAATGGGGCCACGACTTCCGCCCGGAATACCGCGAGATCGCCCGCGCCCGCGAGGCGCTCGGAAACGTGCAGACGCTGGCGCTGACGGCCACGGCGGACGCCGCCACCCGCACCGACATCAGCGGCCGGTTGTTTCCCGACGGGCGCGAAAAGATCTTCGTGCACTCCTTCGACCGGCCCAACATCGGCCTGACGTTTGCGGCCAAGGACAACCCGACCCGGCAGCTGGAACGCTTCCTCAAGCACCGCCGGTCCGAGAGCGGCATCATCTACTGCTCGTCGCGAAAGCGCGTGGAGCAGCTTGCCGACACGCTGAAAGGCGACGGCTTCACGGCGCTGCCCTACCACGCTGGCCTCGACCAGGGCACGCGCATGCGCAACCAGGACACCTTCCTGCAGGAGGACGGGGTGGTGATGACCGCCACCGTGGCCTTCGGCATGGGCATCAACAAGCCGGATGTGCGCTTCGTCTGCCACGCCGACATGCCCACCAACGTCGAGGGCTACTATCAGGAGATCGGTCGCGCGGGCCGCGACGGGCTGCCCGCCGACACGCTCACCCTCTACGGCCTCGACGACATGGCGCTGCGACGCCGCCAGATCGACGAGAAGGAGGTGCCCGACGAGCGCCGCCGGGTCGAGCGGCGCAAGCTCGAGGCGATGATCGCGCTGTGCGAGGGCGCGACCTGCCGGCGTCAGTCGCTGCTGGGCTATTTCGGCGAGTCGATCGGCCCGTGCGGGCGGTGCGACCTCTGCCGCGGCGGCGTCTCGCTCATCGACGGCACGGTGGTCGCGCAGAAGCTGCTCTCGGCCATCGTGCGCACCGGCCAGCGTTTCGGCGCGGCCTACGTCTGCGACGTGGTGCACGGCAAGGAGAGCGAGCCGATCCGCCGCAACGGCCATGCCGCGCTCAAGACCTTCGGGGTGGGCGCCGACAAACCGGTGGCGGCCTGGCGCGCGCTCCTGCGCCAGCTCTTCGCGGCCGGCGCCGTTTCCGAGAACGCGGACGGCTACGGCGGCCTCTCGCTGACGGAGCGGGGCGAGGCGATCCTGTTCGGGCGCGAACCGATCCAGGTGCGGCCCGATCCCGAGCCGGCGGAGGCGCGCGCGCGCGACCGCCGCAAGGCGCCCGCCCGCGACGACGACGCGATGGCGCTGGGGGAGGCGGACGAGGCCCTGTTCCAGCACCTGCGGGGCCTGCGCGCCACCATCGCACGCAGTGAGGGCATCGCCGCCTTCATGGTGTTTCCCGACCGCACCCTGATCGAGATGGCGCGTGCCAAGCCCGTCGATCTCTGGGCCCTGCGCAGCGTGCACGGGGTCGGCGAGCGCAAGCGCGAGGCCTACGGCCAGCGCTTCGTCGAGACGATCGCCGAGTTCCTGGCCGACGGCGGCGCGCGGGGGCGCGACGGGCCGGGCTGAGCCGTGCCGGACGTGTCGGTTTCGCACTCGCCCACGAACCGCCAAATCATGTAGGGACACGGCCTGCGCCGCGGTCCCGACCGGCCCGTTCCCGCCGCCGTGAAGCGAGCCGTACCGTCATTCCCGATCCTCATGACAGCGCGGCCACGCGTCAGGTCTTCTATCTCCCGGGCTTCGATCCCCGCGAGCCCGAGACCTACTGGGGCCTGTTCCGGCGCGAGAGCCGGCTGACGGCCACACGCCGCGGCATCGCGCTGTCGGTGACCGATCCGGTGCGCTCGGAGGAGGGGCCGAGCCTCGACTGGGCCGTCGCCTGCGAAGCGCGGGGCGTCGCGACCCACACGCGCTACACGCTGCTGCGCTGGGACGACATCGTCCGCACCCGCTTCCCCCGCTCGGACCTGCGCCGCCTGATCGAGGTGCCGGCCCTGTGGTGGCGGCTGTGGCGGGTGGGCTACGTCAAGGCGTTCCGGCGGGAGGCGCGACGGTTCTCGCGGGTCATCGTCGGCGTCCACCAGCTCTATCTCGCCTTCGTGCTGGCGAGTCTCGCGGCGGCCGTCGGCCTCGTCGCGCTGACGCCGCTAGGGCGCGGTCCAGCGCCTCTGAATGTCGCGCTGATCCCGATCGCCGCCTACGCGATCCTGGCACTGATCATGCGGCTGACCAGGGGCCGCCCGTTCTACGTCGCCCACCTCGTGGACGACACCGCCTTCACGCACGATCACGCCAGCGGCGTCGAGACGGCGATGCGCGGGCGGCTCGACGCATGGGCCGAGCGCATCCACGCCGCCGAGGGAGGGGCCAGCGAGATCGTGGTGATCGGGCATTCCTCGTCGAGCTTCCTCGCCGTCGAAGCCCTCGACCGGTTGCTGGCCCGAGACCCCGGCTTCGGCCGTCGCGGCACGCCGGTGACCCTGGTGACGCTCGGCAGCGTCATCCCCTGGATCGGCCTCGACCCGGAGGCGCGGGACGTGCGGGCGGCGCTCGCCCGCGTGGCGGCGGCGGACGCGATCGGCTGGCTCGACCTTCGGGCGAAATGGGACTGGCTCTCGATCCACCTGCGCGATCCCCTCACCGCGAGCGGCGTCACCTCGCCCGGCGCCGGCCGCCCGGTCGCGATGCAGGTCCGGATCGAGGATCTGATCGAGCCTGCCGTGGTGGCGCGGCGTCGCTGGAACCTGTTTCGCATGCACTTTCAGCTCCTGATGTCGAGCCGAGACCCGACGGCCTTCGACTACATCGCCTTCGTCTCCGGCCCCGAGCCGGTGCACGCGGTCGTGGCGCGGGCCAGGGCTGGGAAAGTGGCGCCGGCGAATTCGGCGTAGGGGACCGGAGCGCTCGGCACCGCAGCGACGGTTTGCAGCGGCCCCCCATCCGCTCTAGAGCGCTCCTCATAGACAGCGAAGCCGCGGTCGCACGGGACCCGCAGCCGCCTGCCGTCCGTCATGACGCCACCAGGGCGAGAGACCTCATGTTTCGCAACGACGTTCCGATCACGGCCGACCTCGTCCGTCAGCACGGGCTAACCGAGGACGAGTACGCGCGCTTCCGCGCCCTGATCGGCCGCGACCCGACCTTGACCGAACTCGGCATCGTCTCGGCCATGTGGAACGAGCACTGCTCGTACAAGTCCTCGCGCAAGCACCTGCGCGGGCTACCGACCTCCGCCCCGTGGGTGATCCAGGGGCCGGGCGAGAACGCGGGCGTCATCGACATCGGCGACGGGCTCGCCTGCGTCTTCAAGATGGAGAGCCACAACCACCCAAGCTTCATCGAGCCGTACCAGGGCGCGGCCACCGGCGTCGGCGGCATCCTGCGCGACGTGTTCACCATGGGCGCCCGCCCTATCGCGGCGTTGAACGCCCTGCGCTTCGGCTCGCCGGACCATCCCCGCACCCGCCACCTCGTCTCGGGCGTCGTCGCGGGCGTGGGCGGCTACGGCAATTCCTTCGGCGTGCCGACCGTCGGCGGGCTGGTGGGCTTCCACAGGCGCTACGACGGCAACATCCTCGTCAACGCCATGGCGGTGGGTCTGGCGAAGACCGACGCGATCTTCTACGCGGCCGCCACCGGCATCGGGAACCCGATCGTCTACCTCGGCTCCAAGACCGGCCGCGACGGCATCCACGGCGCCACCATGGCGTCGGCCGAGTTCGACGACGCCTCGGAGGCCAAGCGCCCGACCGTGCAGGTCGGCGACCCCTTCGCCGAGAAGCTGCTGCTGGAGGCCTGCCTGGAGCTGATGGCCTCCGGCGCCGTGATCGCGATCCAGGACATGGGCGCGGCCGGCCTGACCTGTTCGGCGGTGGAGATGGGTGCCAAGGGCGACCTCGGCGTCGAGCTGAACCTCGAGGCCGTGCCGGTGCGCGAGGAGGGCATGACCCCCTACGAGATGATGCTCTCCGAGAGCCAGGAGCGCATGCTCATGGTGCTCAAGCCCGGCATGGAGGCGCAGGCCGAAAGCATCTTCGTGAAGTGGGGCCTCGACTTCGCCGTCATCGGCCACACCACCGACACCCTGCGCTTCGTGGTGAAGTGGCACGGCGAGACGGTGGCCGACCTGCCGATCAAGGAACTCGGCGACGAGGCACCGCTGTATGATCGCCCCCACATCGCCAACACGCACCGGCCGGTGCTCGCCGCCGCCGACATTCCGGCCCCGGTGCCGAACGTCGAGGCGCTGAAGACGCTGATCGCCTCGCCCGAGCTCGCCTCGAAGCGCTGGGTCTACGAGCAGTACGACCACTTCATCGGCGGCAACACGGTGCAGAAGCCCGGCGGCGACGCCGCGATCGTGCGGGTCGAGGACGGGCCCAAGGGGCTGGCCATCGCCACCGACGTGACCCCGCGCTACTGCGAGGCCGACCCCGTCGAGGGCGGACGGCAGGCGGTGGCGGAGGTCTGGCGCAACATCACCGCGGTGGGCGGCCGGCCGCTCGCCATCACCGACAACCTGAACTTCGGCAACCCGGAAAAGCCCGAGGTGATGGGCCAGCTGGTGGGCTGCCTGAAGGGGATCGGCGAGGCCTGCCTCGCCCTCGACTTCCCCGTCGTGTCCGGCAACGTCTCGCTCTACAACGAGACCAACGGGGTGGGCATCCTGCCCACCCCCACCATCGGCGGCGTCGGCGTCCTCGACGACGTGGCGGTCCACGCCACCCTGGCGCTCAAGCGCGAGGGCGACGTGCTGGTGCTGCTCGGCCGCACGCAGGGATGGCTCGGCCAGTCGCTGTATCTCTCCGAGATCGCGGGCCGCGAGGAGGGCGCGCCGCCCCCCGTCGACCTCGCAGCCGAGCGCCGGGTCGGCGATGTCGTGCGCGGCCTGATCCTGTCGCGGGCCGTCGATACCGTCCACGACCTGTCCGATGGCGGGCTCGCGGTGGCCTTGGCCGAGATGGCGATGGGCGGCGGCATCGGCGCCGAGCTGTCGGCGTCGCCGGCCGGACTGCCCGATCACGCCTGGCTCTTCGGCGAGGATCAGGGCCGCTACCTGCTCGCGCTGGAGCGTCCCGCCGCCGACGACCTGTTGGCGAAGGCGTCCGCGCAGGGGATCGAGGCCGCGATCGTCGGCGTCGTCGGGACCGACCGTTTGACGCTGCCCGGCGGGGAATCCATATCCGTGACCGACCTTCGCGCGGCGCACGAGGGCTGGTTCCCGGCCTACATGGCGAGCCAGCCCGCCGACGCCGCCGCCTGACCGAACCGAGGACCGTTCCCATGCCGATGGATGCGCGCGAGATCGAGGCGATGATCCGCGAGGCGCTGCCCGACGCCACCGTCGAGATCAAGGATCTCGCCGGGGACGGCGACCACTACGCGGCCACGGTCGTCTCCTCCGCCTTCCGGGGCAAGACGCGGGTGGCCCAGCACCAGATGGTCTACGGCGCCCTCCAGGGGCGGATGGGCGGCGTGCTCCACGCCCTTGCGCTGACCACGGGCGTCCCCCAGGATTGAGGCATCGCCAACGGGTGAGCCCCATGGATCGGCCGAGCCTCTACGACGACGACATCGTGACCTGGGCCGAGGAGCAGGCGGTCGCGTTGGGGGCGCTCGCGGCGCGGCCCGACCTGTCGAACACGGTCGATCGGGAGAACGTCGCCGAGGAGATCGAGAGCGTGGGACCCTCTCGGGTCCAGGCTGTCGAGAGCCTGCTCGCGCAGGTTCTCTGCCATCTTCTCAAGCAACTCTCCGTTCCGATCGCGCGCGCCAACCTCCATTGGCGCCAGGAAACCCTGGCGTTCCATGCGGCGGCACGGACGCGCTGCGTAGGGTCGATGCGTCGGCGCATTCACTGGGATCAGGTCTGGAAGCTCTCGCAGGTCATGGCCGAGTCCGGCCTGCTGCCTTATGGAGATATGCTGATTCCGCGATTGCCGACGGAGTGCCCGATCACGCCCGATGAGTTGCTGGCCGAGTCTCTTGATATCGATTCAGCCCTGAAGCGGATCGTGGGCGCTGCCGGCTCGCATTGAACCATCGTCACGACCCCCACATCTTCAACCGCGATCGACGCGCCATCGTACCAACGAGGACGAAGCCATGACCGACATCAACACCACCATCAAGAACGAGATCGAGTCGCAGGACGTGGTCGTGTTCATGAAGGGCACACCGCAATTCCCCATGTGCGGCTTCTCGGGGCAGGTCGCGCAGATCCTCGGCTACCTCGGGGTGCCGTACAAGGGCGTGAACGTGCTCGACGACCTCGCGATCCGCGACGGCATCAAGGCGTTCTCGAACTGGCCGACCATCCCGCAGGTGTACGTGAAGGGCGAGTTCGTCGGCGGTTGCGACATCACCCGCGAGATGTTCCAGTCGGGCGAACTCCAGCAGTTCCTGACCGAGAAGGGCATCCCGGTGAAGACCGCCGCGGCCTGAGCCGCGATCGTCCCACGCGACGACGAATCAGGGCGCGCGAGCGCCCTTTTTCGCGCCCCGGTCGCTGCGGGGACGAAACCGGCCCGGCCTCGTGCGTTGCCCTGCCGCGAGCGTCCCGTTCGCGACGAGGCGCCGATGTCCCCTCCCGTCCATCCCCATGTCCCCCGCGTCGCCGTCGCCTGCGGCTGCGCCCTCGGGGAGGAAGTGCTCTGGGACGCGCGCGACGGCGGGCTGATCTGGGTCGATATCGAGAATCCCGCGATCTGGCGCCACTGGCCCGCTCATGGCGAGACCGTGCGGGTCGCCGTGGAGGAGAAACTCGGCTTTGCCGCACTCACCCCGGATCCGGACGTGGTGCTGGCCGGCTTCGTCTCCGGCGTGGCGCGCCTGAACCTGAGGGACGGAACGCGCACGCCCGTGGTCAGGCCTGAGCCGCAACGGGCCGGCAACCGCCTCAACAGCGGCGTGATCGGCGCGGACGGCGCGCTCTGGTTCAGCGACATGGACGATGCCGAGGAGGACCCCACCGGCCGCTTCCACCGCTTCGACGGAGACCGCCTCCACAGCTTCGGCGACCTCACCGCCGTGACCAACGGCCCGGTGATGAGCCCGGACGGACGGCTCGTCTACACCGTCGATACCGCGGGCGGCGTGATCTCGCGGCACGAGCGGGTGGACGGCCGGATCGGCGCGCCCGTGCCCCTCATCGACTTCCCCGACGATTGGGGCCACCCGGACGGGCTGACGCTCGATGAGCAGGGTCATCTCTGGATCTGCCATTACGGCGGCTCGCGCGTCACCCGATTCACGCCCGCGGGCGAGATCGAGCGCGTGTTGCCGGTGCCGACCGACCTCGTGACCAAGTGCGGCTTCGGCGGCCCCGATCTCTCGACGCTCTACATCACGACGGCACTACGCGGGCGCGATCCGGCCGAGCACCCTGCGGCGGGACATCTGTTCGTCGTGGAGACGGAGGTGAGGGGCTTTGCCGGACAGATCTTCGGCCGGCCCGAACTTCGACAGCGGCCAAGTCCAGCCAAGTGATCGTGTGTCGTTCCGCACTGCGGTTGGACTTGCCGCATTGCAAATATGAAGATCTCGTAAAAGACGAAAACTTCGTGGAACGGTTTCCTCGATGTCCCCGTTATTCGCTCACGGTCGAGCTTTTGCCCGACGTCCGCACGCCCGTACCGCGGGCCGGAGCCGGTGATGCCCATCTTCGATGCCAAGGACCTCGATACGGACCCGGACGGCGAAGCGCGGCTCGCCCGGCTCCTGTATCCGTTCCCTCAGAACCGGGCCGACGCCCGGGCCCGGGGCCGCATCCGGGCAGAGCGCGGCACCATGATCCCCGACGCGGTCGCGATGTGCGCCGTCACCCCCATACGGAATGGTCGCGAACCCGTGGTGCTTCCCGCCGATTGATCGGACGGTTTACCAGGACTGGGGCGTGACGAGGCCGAGCTTCGTCACCACCACCCAGCCGCGTCCCCGCCGCTCGATCGCCTCGACACGGCCGACGCCGGGGATGGCGTCGCCGGGCGCCACCTCGACGAGGCGCCGCTTGCGATCCTCCAGCACGGCGACGCCGTCGTAGACGTCGCGCAACGCCCAGCCGTCGACCGGGGCGGGTTTGTCCGCCTCCGGCTTGGCCTTCTCGCCGATGCTGCCGGTTCGAACCGGGTCCGCGGCGGCGACAGGTGCGGGCGGCGGGGCGGCAAGGGCCGCCGGGCGACGATCGAGTTGTGCCGTCAGGTTGGTGAGCCGCGTGCCGGTCTCGCGTCCGGTCTGCGACACGGCCTCGCTCACAGCGGTCAGCCGGGCTTCGACCCCTTGTTCCAGACGGCCGAGACGCTTCGCGAGGTCGGCGGCCTGAGTGCGGCCGTCGGCACGCAGGGTCTCGGCGGCCTCACGCATCTGCACGACCTGCCTGCTCAAGGCTTCGATCTCGGCGGAGCGGCGTTCGGCGTCGCGGAAGCCGGTCTCGATCTGGGCGCCGATCCGGGCCAGCGCTTCGCCGCCTCCGTCCCGCGGCACCGCCAGGACGCCGAGCGCCGCTCCGGCAAGAAGCGCGACGGCAGCCACGGCGGTCAGGCGCAGATCGACCTCGCGCAGCCGCGCGCGGGGTGCGTCCGCACAGGCCGGACCGGTGCCGCCCACGGCCTGCTTCAGCAACTCTGCAGGCGAGACCGCACCGGGAGGACGCGTGTCTCCAGCGGGTTTGACGGCACTCTTGCCGACGACCGATTCCGTCATGACCGTGCTTCCTGATGGGCTCAGCAAGCAATCGTTAAGGATAGTTGTTTACCGAAAGGTTACCACGACTGTCCTCGGGCGCTCCCCGTCAGGCCGCAAGTCCCCGTTTCTTGAGGAGGGGGTCGATGCTCGGCAGACGCCCGCGGAAGGCCGTGTAGGCCGCGCGCGGATCGCGTAGGTTGCCCGCCCCGTAGATGAAGCGGCGCAGGCGCGCGGCGGTTTCGGAGTGGAAGATGTCCCCGGCCTCGCGGAACGCGTCGAAGGCGTCGGCGTCGAGCACCTCGGACCAGAGGTAGCTGTAGTAGCCGGCGGCATAGCCGTCGCCCGAGAAGATGTGCGCGAAGTGGGGCGAGCGGTGCCGCATGGCGATCTCCGCCGGCATGGAGATCCGCCGCAGCGCGTCCGCCTCGAAGGCGAGCACATCGAGCCCGTCCTCTCCCGCGTTCGACAGGTGCAGGGTCATGTCGACGATGGCCGAGGCGGTGTACTCGACGGTGGCAAAGCCCTGATTGAAGGTGCGCGCGGCAAGCAGCCGCTCCAGCAGCGCCTCCGGCATCGCCTCGCCGGTGCGGTAGTGCCGGGCGTGGCTGCGCAGGGTCTCGGGTTGCTCCAGCCAGTGCTCGTAGAGCTGCGAGGGCAGTTCCACGAAGTCGCCCGAGACGGCGGTGCCGGCCAGCATCGGGTAGGTCACGTCGGACAGGAGGCCGTGCAGGGCGTGGCCGAACTCGTGGAACAGCGTGCGCGCGTCGTCGAAGGAGAGCAGGGTCGGCTCCCCCCTGGGCGCCTTGGAGAAGTTCATCACGTTGACGATGATCGGCAGGACGATCCCGTTCAGGCGCTCCTGCGAGCGGAACGCGCTCATCCAGGCGCCGCTGCGCTTGGACGCGCGGGCGAAGTAGTCGCCCAGAAACAATCCGATCTCGGACCCGTCCCCGTCGCGCACGATCCAGGCGCGCATGTCGGGGTGGTAGCGCGGCAGGTCGGTGCGCTCCTCGAACCGCAACCCGAACAGGCGGCTCGCCGTGTCGAAGGCGGCCCGGATCATACCGTCCAGAGGCAGGTAGGCCTTGATCTCGGCCTCGTCGAGTTCGTGCTCGGCCCGGCGCAGCTTCTCCGCATAGTGCCGCCAGTCGTGGGCGGCGAGGGCGAAATCGCCGCCCTCCGCGCGCACGATGGCCTGGAGCCGGTCGCGCTCCTCCCCGGCGCGGCGGTGGGCCGGCGTCCAGACCTCGCGCAGCAGATCCATGGCCGCGTCGGGGGAGCCCGCCATGGTGTCGTCGAGCTTCAGGTGCGCGAAGCTGTCGAAGCCGAGCAGGCGGGCGCGCTCGGCGCGCAAGGCGACGATCTCGGCGATGATCGTGCGGTTGTCGGTCTCGCCGCCGTTCTCGCCCCGGCGGATCCAGGCCGCGTAGGCGCGCTCGCGCAGGTCGCGCCGGGTCGAGAACACCAGGAAGGGATCGACGAGCGAGCGCGACAGGGTGACGACGTGGCTGTGCCGGCCGCCGCGCTCGGCCGCCGCTTCCGCCGCGGCATCGATCAGGAAGGGCGGCAGGCCGGCGCGATCCGTCTCGCCGTCGAGGGGCAGCACGAAACCGCCCTCGTCCGCGAGCAGGTTCTGGCTGAACTGCGTGCCGAGTTCGGCCATGCGTCCGGCGATCTCGGCGATGCGCGTCTTGGCCTCCGGGGCGAGGTCGGCGCCGGCGCGCCGGAACCGGGTCAGGGTGCGGTCGAGCACCCGCCGCTGCTCGTCGTCCAGGCCTTCCGCGTCGGCATCGACGGCGGAGATTCGCGCCCAGAGATCCGGATTGAGGTAGATCGCGCTGCCGTGGCGGGCGAGCCGCGGGGCGATCTCGCGCTCGATCGCCTGCAACTCGGGCGTGGTGGTGCTGCCGGTAAGGTTGAAGAACACCGAGGCGACACGGTCGAGGGCGAGCCCGGCGCGCTCCAGCGCCTCGACGGTGTTGGTGAAGCGCGGCGGCTCCGGACTGCTCGCGATCGCGGCGATCTCGGCCTCGTGCTCCTTGAGTGACCGGTCGAAGGCCGGCGCGTAGTGCTCCGCCCCGATGCGCTCGAACGGCGGCAGGCCGTAGGGTGTGGTCCAGGCCGCCTCGTCGAAGGGATTCTGGCTGTGCGCACCGGTCGAAGGGGCGACGGAGTCGAGGGCCGGTTCCTGAATCATCGGGTTCCTTGAACGATGGCGTCGGTTGGAACCGACGGAAGGCATGCACGATAGATGTGCCTGTCCCCCGAGAAAGCGACCGCGCGGGAGCGTCTCAGCCGAGCGCGTCGCGGAACGCCTTCAGGTTCGCGCGCATCATCTCGATGTAGCTCGGCGCGGGGCCGTCCGGACCCGAGAGCGTGTCGGAGTAGACCTTTCCGCCGATCCGGGCACCGCTCTCGCGGGCGATCTGCTGCATCAGGCGCGGGTCGGCCACGGTTTCCAGGAACACGGCCGGGATGTTGTCGCGGCGGATCTGGCGGATGATGCGGGCGACGTCCCG